>Ga0308165_1000325_pt1 | contig 99348 bp, 94 predicted proteins | sample PhyWR2_FD_201032 | JGI IMG/M metagenome (GOLD analysis project Ga0308165, IMG submission 201032) | Phyllosphere microbial communities from UC Gill Tract Community Farm, Albany, California, United States - DLSLW.R2 | ecosystem: Host-associated > Plants > Phyllosphere > Unclassified | place: USA... | reverse complement strand
AGTCAGTTGCTCTACCAGCTGAGCTAAGGAGGCTTTAAATTTTGTGCAATGATACGAAAAATCTTCATTTTTCATACTATTAACGTGTTTTTTTAAAACTTTTATCTTTTTAAAGAACAACCCTTTTGTTGTTAGCTTAACGCCGTTTCCGAAAGGGAATGCAAATATACACACTTATATTTCACTTCAAAATAAAATCGAAAAAAAATACCGAACTTTTTTAGTCCAATAACCCAAAATACACGGTTTAAAATAATAGATACTTCATAATCAGTCGATTTGGTGCCGCATAAAAACCGATAATTATTTTCAACTTTTTATGCGTTTTAAAGTGATGCGGATCGGTTTTTAGCATTAACCCTTATTTTATTTTTTTACAGTGGCTATCCAAATACCAATTTTTATATTTTTTGTTGCTGCCAAAGCCCCTGTTTTTTTTCAAAATTTCTAAAAAAATAGTCGATCGGTTTATTTTCTATGTTCAAAAAAGAGAAAATATAACCTTAAAATTCACGAGCCAATAAATTTTAATCCATAAAAAAACGGCAACACCCTAATAAATGATGTTGCCGTTCCTGAATAATTAGCGAATTTTAATAGTCAGCAGATTCGCTTTCGGTTAAAATTGCTTTATGCTCGCTTAATTTTGCGCGCGTTTTATCTTTATGTTTAGTGATCTGCTTCCTTAACGACTCAATTGCCAGATCGGTTGCTTCTTCAAATGATTTACATTGTTCTTTAGCGAAAAGGGTGCCACCCGGTACAATGAGTTTTATCTCACTGATCTTATTGGCCTCGTCCTCTACGTTCTCTAACTTTAAATACACTTCGCCGCTAATGATCTGGTCAAAAAACTGATCTAGCTTATTTGCTTTCTTCTGTATAAAATCTAACAACTTACTGTCTGCACTGAAGTGGATTGATTGAACTCCGATTTTCATTTTTCCTCCTTTTTTTACGCCTTTGGATGGGCTTGTTTATAAATTGTTTTTAATCTTTCGATCGAATTGTGCGTGTAAACCTGGGTTGCTGCTAAACTGGCATGGCCCAAAAGTTCTTTAATTGCATTTAAATCTGCTCCCGCATTTAACAGACTTGTAGCATAACTGTGCCGGAGCACGTGGGGACTTTTCTTTTCATTGGTTGATACATGGTTTAGGTATGAGGTAACAATGCGGTATATTAATTTGGGATATGCCGCAGCACCTGTATTGGTAACGATTAAGATAAGTAAATTGTTATTAAAGTTTTGCAACTTTTTTAACTCAGTATAGGTATTTACCTGATTGATAAGCTGTTTATTTATTGGGATAATTCTCTCCTTATTTCTTTTCCCCAAAACCTTTATTGTTCCCGAATATACATCTATATCGGTATCTTTTAACTGGAGCAGTTCGGTTAAACGCATGCCAGTGCCAAAAAGCAGCTCGATTACCAGATGATCGCGTACTGAAGGGAAGCTTTCATTAAAATAATGTTCAGAATCCAATAGCTGATCCATCTTTTGCGCATCCACAAAAACGGGAAGCCGCTTGGGTATTTTTGGCGCTTTAATTAAAACCGTTGGGTTCTGATCGATCTTTCCTGTCCTCAGTAAAAATTTATAGAAACTTCTTAAAGCTGAAATTTTTCGGTTGATGGTATGCGCTGAATTTTTCTTCTCCATCAAATCAACCATATAACTTCTTAGATGAACATGTTTAACTTCAAGAAAATTTAAACCGAATGTGATATTGATATACGTCTCAAACTGATCTAAATCTGTTTGATAAGAAGCAACGGTATGCTGAGAATAGCGCTTCTCGTGCGTTAAATAGGTTATAAAACTTTTTAGCAACATTCAATATCTTTTTGGGAGGCATTGATATGAAGTTACAAATAGTTTTGATATAAAGAAATCATTAATTAATTGTTTATTGTAAAGTTTTGGATGGCACCTAAAACAAAAAAGCTCCCCGATTTACATCAAGGAGCTTTATTTGTATTTATATAGTAAACAACTATGAAGTTGTATCTAGATTCATATTCTGAATGTAAACAGCATGTTTAATTTCAGTACGGCGAGCAACGGATTTTTTCTCGTATGCTTGGCGACTACGTAGTTCTCTCAATACACCAGTTTTTTCAAACTTTTTCTTGAAACGTTTAAGGGCTTTATCTAATGATTCGCCGTCTTTAATGTTGATAATGATCATAACGCTGAAATACCTCCTCTCGTGGTTTTTAAATTATCCCGTGTTATCGGGGATGCAAATGTAAGCAAAAGATTGAAAACTAGAAAGATTTAATAAAAAGAAATTTTATTTAAATCATTAACCAAACTCATCTGTTGATTAACTACATTTATATATACATTATCTTATATGACAACAGGCAAAAAAGTTATTTCAATTACCGCAGTTATACTTGTGATTGCATTAATCGCAATTTGTTATTACCGGTATTTCTTTGTTTTTGGCGAAGGTGTTAAAGCCGGGGAACTAAATTACGTGGTAAAGAAAGGTTACGTATTCAAAACCTACGAAGGCAAACTGATCCAAAGCGGCATCAAATCGCGTCAAACCGGAACCTTACAGAACAACGAGTTTGAGTTTTCGATCGCAAATAAAGAAATTGCAGATAAAATGATGGCCAACAGTGGCAAGTTTTACGAGCTACATTATAAGGAATATAAGCATACATTGCCCTGGCGCGGATTTAGCGTATATGTGGTAGATAGTATTTTAACGTCGAAAGATTTACCGCAGTAGGTGGAATGGTTGAATGAGAGATTGATTGAATAGTTGAATGAGGGAATTTGCCACACACCCATTCTATCATTGAAGCATTCAAAACTCAATCATTAACTATTTAATCTTTCTTAGGTACCTTGGCACCTTCTTTTCTTGCTTCCGATAATCCGATTGCAATGGCCTGCTTTTTGGAGGTTACCTTTTTGCCTGAGCCGCTTTTCAATTTCCCCTCTTTCATTTCGTGCATGGTTTTTTCTACTTTCTCACCTGCTTTTTCTGAATACTTTGCCATATGTTGGTTCATTAGTTCATTAGTCATTTGTTAACTTGAGGCGTTAGTTCGGTTAACCGACTCCAAACTCCAAACTCCAAACGCTCAACTCCAAACTCAATTAGTCGTTAGTCTTTAGTCTTTAGTCTTTAGTCTTTAGTCAAAACATTGGTTCTTGTTAAGAGGTTTTAAAAATTTAAACAAAAAATCCGGAGGCATGTTACACCTACCGGATTACTCATAATATATTTGGTTTTTAATAAGGTTGAAGGCGGAAGTCCATAAGGTAGAAGGTTATGCATTAAGCCCTAAACCTTTTACCTTAACACCCTCTACCTCGATAATATTTCACGGGCAATTACAATCTTCTGTATTTCTGAAGTGCCCTCGCCTATTGTGCAGAGTTTACTATCGCGGTAAAATTTCTCTACCGGAAAATCTTTGGTATAACCATAACCACCAAATATCTGAACGGCTTCTGTTGCTACCTTAACCGAAACCTCAGAGGCAAAATACTTTGCCATAGCCGATTCTTTCGTCATAGGTAAATGCCTGTTCTTTAAATCTGCGGCCTGGCGGATCAGCAATTCGGCGGCTTCGATTTCGGTTGCCATATCGGCAAGTTTAAAACTGATGGCCTGAAAGCTCGAAATGGGCTGCCCAAACTGTTGACGTTGTTTTGAATATGCTACAGCTGCATCAAATGCACCTTTTGCAATGCCAAGGGCCAATGCTGCGATAGAAATCCTACCACCATCCAAAACCTTCATGGCCTGTTTAAAACCTTCGCCCACATTCCCCAACAAATTGGCTTTGGGTACGCGGCAGTTGTCAAAAATCATTTCGGTGGTTTCTGATGCACGCATGCCCAATTTATTTTCTTTTTTACCTGCTGTAAAGCCAGGCGTACCACGTTCTACCACAATTGCAGAAATTCCTTTCGAACTCCCCTGCTCACCTGTTCTTACCATCACCACAGCGATATCGCCGCTTTTACCGTGGGTAATCCAGTTTTTAGCACCATTTATAATGTAATCGTCGCCATCTTCAACAGCCGTGGTCATCATTCTTAAAGCATCCGAGCCCGTATTGGCTTCGGTTAATCCCCAGGCACCGATCCACTCGGCCGTTGCCAGTTTGGGTAACCACCTTAACTTTTGTTCTTCGTTGGCAAAAGCCAGGATATGGCCGGTACATAAAGAATTGTGTGCCGCAAGCGATAAACCTATAGAGCCACAAACCCGTGCTACCTCTACAATTACATCAACATATTCCTGATAGCCCAATCCGGAACCTCCATATACTTCTGGCACTAAAACACCCATTACCCCCAATTCTCCAAGTTGCTTAAACAGTTCTATTGGGAAATGCTGTGCCTCATCCCATTCCATTATATTCGGACGAATGTTTTTCTCTGCAAAATCGCGGACCATAGCCCTTACACTCTGCTGAGTTTCTGTTTCTGAAAAATCGAAGCTCACGCTCATTAAATTTATATTTTAAGTTAGTTAAGGGCAATTATAAACAATTATTTGATAGTTAGTTACCATTAAATATTCGCGTAAATGCAGAATGAAATGGTATTCGGTTCAATTAGTATATCGGTTAATTTTTAAACCGTTAAATTGATGGAGAAAGTTTTTTTTTATTTTTTTCATAACCACAGGCCAAAAACTTAAGAAAATGTTTTTTTTGATGATACTGATCAAACCGAAGTGAATGACAATAGTTATGTAAGCACTGTTTTTTGCAGAAAATCTGATTAAATAAACCTGATTGGAACGAACACGAATGCCGCTATTTCGGCGGCAGAGTAAAGTGTAAAGCAGGGCTTTCGGAACCGACCAGCACTGTTATTGCTTTTCACAAAATATTTAAAGGATATCCTTTAGGCTATTAAAAAGAAATATAAGGTGCGATCTTATCAATAACTTCCTGGTTTAAAATGACCACCTTTTTTAAATCCGATAGATTGGCATAATTGCCGTGCTGTTTCCGGTATTGGATAATGGCATTGATCTGTTTATAAGAAAGGTATGGATTCCGTTTTAAATCATCAAAAACTGCAGTGTTGATGTTGATTGATTTTACAGTTACTGAACTTAATGAAATCTGGCTTTCTATTTCGGCATACTTTTCAGCATTCAACCCATAAACCTCCAATAATTGTTCCTTTTTGTAAAAACCGCCCAACCGTTCGCGGTATTTGATAATCCTACTGGCAAAAGCCCCACCAATACCTTTAATTTCATCCAACTGAGCTGAATCTGCTGTATTGATATCGACAATTACCGGCGCATTTTTAATATATCCCTTCGTTTCAAAGGGAGCACCGGCTTTAAGCGCACCATTGGGACTGCCTGCTATCTTGGCATATGGAAGTATTTTCTGATACACCTGCGGAGAGATGGTATACATTTTCTGAAGATCTTCGGCCTTATAGAAATGGCCTCCTTTTTTGGTATAATTGATAATGGACTGTGCCTGCTTTGGCGATAAACCCAAAGACTGCCAGCCTTCGGCATTTAAAGTATTGGGATCGAAATTAAAAAGCCTGACCGTTCGTTCTGCTTTCGGATTTTCAATCCTATCGCGCACAGCATCCGCATATTGTTGATCTACTACCGAAATATCCTGAATTTCTGACAAAAGATTTGGATCATCTTTTTCGACAGGCTTATAAGTGTTATATATAATAGGTATAGCCTTTAATGCGATAATAATAAACACCAGAAACAGCAATCCATTGAACTCACCCTTGCTAAAACCAAAATTTTTATTGAGCCAAATTCTCATTGATGCGATATGACATGTGTATTATAAATATAAATCTTATTTTTGGGATTGCAAAACTGAGCAGGTTTTGCTTATCAACGCCATAAGAATTTTATATGAAGATCATAACTACATCTGAGTTTGCTAAAGCAACAAAGATAGATAAGCTAGGTGTGCCAGGTTTAGCAGGTTTGATGATGGAGATCATGAAACTGAACGACATTAATGACGTATTCGCTCAAAACCAACATTTTAAAGGTTTAGAGTTTGTAGATAAGATATTGGAAACCATTGGCGTTTCTATCGAATTTGACGACGATGATTTAAACAGCATCCCGAAAACAGGCCCGTTTATTGCCATTGCAAACCACCCTTACGGTGGGGTTGAAGGTTTGGCACTGGTTAAACTTTTATGTACGGTTAGGCCGGATGCCAAGGTAATGGTAAACTTTATCCTGAAAAAGATCCCGAATCTCGACGAGTTTTTCGTTGCGGTAAATCCTTTCGAAAATGTGCAGCATTCATCCAGCATCAGCGGTTTAAAAACTACTTTCGATTTGCTCAGAAACGGTGTTCCGATCGGGATTTTCCCCGCAGGAGAGGTTTCTACCTTTAAACTGGATGCACAGCAGGTAACCGACAGAATGTGGCACCCTGTTGTTGGAAAACTTATTGCCAAGGCAAAAGTGCCTGTGGTACCGATCTATTTCCATGGCAATAACGGCGTTTTCTTTAATATCTTAAGTTTCATCCACCCTACTTTGCGTACCGCAAAACTGCCTTCGGAGTTTTTGAACAAACATGGCCGCACCATTAGGGTAAGGATCGGGAAGCCGATTGCGATCTCTGAAATCTCGCACATGAACAGCAGCAACAAGCTAATGGACTTTTTAAGGGCCCGTACGTATGCGCTGGGAATAGGAATGGATACCGAGAAAAAGCTCTTTAATCCTTTAAACCTGTTCAAAATCAAGAAAAAACCTGCCGAGGTAATCGAAGAAACCTCAAGGGTGCTGATTAAGGGCGAAGTAGAGAAACTGGAAGATTTTAAAGTATGGACAGAGAAGAATTACGAAGTATATATTGTTCCGACGTTAAAAATCCCTAATATATTAAGAGAAATTGGCCGTTTGCGCGAAATTACTTTCCGCGAAGTGGGCGAAGGAACCAACAAAAAGATCGACCTTGATAATTACGATATCTACTATAACCATTTATTTATCTGGGACAAGGATTTAGAAAATATAGTAGGTGCTTACCGCATTGGTAAGGGCGACGAAATTCTGGAAAGCATGGGCCGCCGTGGTTTCTATCTTTCGGAACTGTTTAAAATGAAAGATCAGTTTTATCCGATGTTGCGCCAGGGCATAGAGCTGGGCCGATCGTGGATCAGGAAAGAATACCAGGGCAAACCGCTTCCCTTATTTTTACTTTGGAAGGGTATTTTAAAATACCTGATCGATAACCCACAGTACCGTTATATGTTCGGGCCGGTGAGCATCAGCAACAATTTCTCTAAATTTAGCAAAGCTTTAATTGTGGATTACATTACCAAAAACCATTTCGATTATGAGATGGCCAAGTATGTTAAACCGAGGAACAAATTTAAGGCAGACCTTTTGCCGATTGCTACCGATACATTGGTTGATAGCAGCGAATCGTTTAAAGATCTGGACAGTATTATCGGGGATATCGAAAATTCGCACATTAAAATACCTGTGCTGTTGAGGCAGTATATGAACCTGAATGCGAAGATTATATCTTTTAACATCGACCCTAAATTTTCTGATTGTCTGGATGGATTCCTAGTGGTGGATACCCACAATATCCCACCAGAAATGCTGGAAAAACTAGGCAAGAACCTATAATTTGATTCAATAAAAAAACCCAGACATCCATCTGGGTTTTTTATTATCAACTAACCTAAACTTTATAAATACTAACCAAATATTTATGCCACAAAAGTATAGCTAGCTTGTTAAATTGGTATTAATGAAATGTTATTTATAGAATTTTTAACAATCAACTTCCCAGCTTTCTAAAATTGGGTACAAAAGTTTTTTTCAATCGGATAAAATCTTGTAATGTTAACTGCTTATTAAATTCAAAGCGCTTTCTTAACATAAAGAAATTGTTGCTTTTATGTTAATAATAGGTAAATTTAAGGTAACCAAGTAGCTTGCGGTTTGAAAAGAGGGATCTACATATATTTTTCGGGCATTCTTTTATTTGCCTGCCTGATGATGAATACCATCACGGTAAGGGGAGAGAACTACTCTTTTGAATTTTACAATGGTACCTTCAATTTTAGCACCGATGCTTCTATTGTTATTCCGGTTGCCAAAACCGCAACAGCCACTGAGGTAACTCAATTTTACAGCAGTATTTCTTCAGGAAACTATACCGCACTTATTTCTTCGCTCAAAGCATACCGCGAAAAATACAATTTAAACGACTGGATTTACTACCAGCTGATCCGCAAAACGGCAGAACAGATCAGCCCAAAGGCCGACAATTATTTCCGTTATACCTTATACAAATGGTTTTTACTGAACAAATGTGGCTATGATGCCAGGCTCGCCGTGGGCAACAATCAGGTTATATTTTACGTACGCAATGATGAGGACATTAGCGATATCCCGTTTTTTATGATCGATGGCAAAAAGTTTGTCTGCCTCAATTACCACGATTACGGAAAGCTGTTTAAACAGGCCGATGCTTATAAACCTGTAAAAATTTCTATCCCCGAGGCCACAAATGCTTTCTCGTACAAGGTAACACGGATGCCCGATTTTAAACCCGAAAGCTACCAGGAAAAGGACCTGGAGTTTAGCTACAGGCAAACAATCTATCATTTCAAATTAAAGGTAAACGAGGATGTGCAAACCATTTTTAAAAACTATCCGGTAGTAGATTTCGAAAGTTATTTTAATATTCCCTTAAGCAAAGAAACCTATAGTTCGCTTATCCCTACTTTAAAAGAAAATTTAAAGCGAATGGATCAGAAAAAAGGTGTAGATTATTTGATGCGTTTTACACGTTATGCTTTTCTGTACGAAGATGATAGCGAAAATTTTGGTCAGGAAAAACGCAATGCTCCGGAGCAGACTTTATTAAATAAATATAGCGACTGCGACGACCGTGCGGCTTTATTTTTCTACCTCGTAAAAGAGATCTACAACCTGCCGATGGTGGCCTTGCTCTACCCTACTCATTTAACGATGGCCGTTCAGTTTGATAAGCCAATTGGCGATTTCATTATCTATAATGGCAAAAAATATTCGTTTTGCGAACCCACTCCTCAAAAAGAAAATTTAAAAATCGGACAGGTTTCCAGCCACCTTAAAAACATCAAATACGAGGTAGTATATGCTTACGAACCCATTAAGCATTAAAAATCATCCTATATCAAACCCAAAACCGATGTTAATTTTATGTTACCAAAATGTTATCTTATCAACAACAAGATGAATCATTGGCTATTTGCAGTATTTTTATCTTTGAGCTCCTATTTAAAATACTAAACAAGTACTTATGTCGACAGTAATCTATACCATTTTAAAAGAGTTTTTTGTTGAAGTGAACAACCACCCTATCAAGGCGAGGATCATGTCGCCGATTAACAACGACAAAGTTTTTGTTTTCCAGATCAGTTCGTTTTACAAAAGCCAAACCGATGCTGAGGCCCATGAGCCTGCTTCAACATTTACTTCGTATGCAAATGCCGAGCGGCACTTACTGCAATATCTGGAAGGCTTTCAGAACACTTTGGATTTAGGCGGTGCCATTGCGGCCGGCAACCGTTTTTAGCCATTTTGTTTGCCATCATCGGCCGGGTCTTCTTCCTGGTTTAATTCTTCCTCATATTCCTTTTTATCCTGCTCGTTTCTTTTAATGAGATAAGCAATTAAAATGATTACCAAAAGTGCAACGCCTATTATTACTGGATAGTTCATATTTACCGGATTAAAATCAAAGGGAACTGATTTAAACTAAGTTATAGGAAATATTTTATATGTTAAGCATGGGCTATTTTGTTAACATAATCATAATGTTAATTTAACTTTACGATTTTTTATCTTTGGGCAAATCCCAAGTTTTAGATGAAAAAGAACAAATCCAAGTCGAAGAATCATTCGGCAAGCAAAAAATTACGTAAAGAGTTAGAATCTAAATTATCCCTCGCATTTAACGAACTTGTTATCCAATACGGCAAATCAAAAAAAACAGATAAGGTAATCGAAAAATTTGCGAAGCAGTTAACTAAAAAAGTTACTTTTAAACCGCAAGACGATTCTATCACTCCATTTATTAAAGAAGAAGAGGCACCAGTTGCAGCTCCAAAAGCAAAAGCAGTTAAACCTGTTGCAGCCAGGAAAGCAGAAAAAAAAGAGCCGGTAACCGGGTAAATAGATTAAGCGATCAGGCCGTTCAATAGCACCTGATCTGTGTACAAATAAAGCAGGGCAATTTCTAACGGAAACTGCCCTGCTTTTTTATCAGCTATTGCTTAATTAAAGGTAACGGTTTGTCGGGCCCACTCTCCTGGGCATTCTAAACCAACCAATCTACATTCTAAATAATAGGTGCCTGGTGTACCGTACGACCATTCTTGCTGTGCAGAATTGCTGAAACTGCTTACCGGCAATACCACATTTAAGCTTTGATCCAACATTCTCCATTCGTAATAACCGCTATCGTACATGGCTCCGGCTGTACTGATTACGGTACTGCCTGCTGAGGTAGAGGCTGTGCCGTTGATTACATTTTTAAATGTGCTTACAAATGGCGTGGTTACCACAGGATATAAATACTGGGCAGCAACTACATCGTAATAAGAAAAACTCGACCAGGCATTTAATGTACCCATACGGCCAGAATTCATTACCGAGCTGGGATCATCACTGGTACTGCCACTTGCTGGCGTGCCCGGTACTCCGTTGCGGCCAACATATCTGCCATAATCGTCGTAATAACCTTCTACACCAAAATCGGTATGGCGCAATCCTAAACAGTGGCCAATTTCGTGGATCAGCATATAAACATCCTGCTCATGGCTTCTCGGTGTACCATTAACATTATTGGTGTACGGATTAACCTGAATTGTGGCACCTGGCTGTCCGCTATCGGTCGGAAATTCTGATTGCCCGAAACCACCGTTTCCAAGGTTCACTTTTTTAACCGTAATATTAGGCGTTACAGCAGTAGTATAGGGAGGATAAAACTGGCTATAAGAATGGATTAGATTAATACGGCAGTTGCCAATGGCATTCCACGCGGCTACAGCTTCCCTGATTGCATAAAACCACCTGGTATCAAAATCTTCCTGTGTAATGATCACATTGGTCAGGTTTCCCTGAATTAACTGGTTGGTATTGCCCTGGGCTATTTTACCACCTGCGTTTGTTGCTTTATCTGAAATTTTAACTGCGGATAATGACTTTTTCGAAATCAGGATATCACCTTCCACTACATAATAATCGCCCGATTCTTTAATGCCATCGGTGTTAAAACCCATTTCCTTTATTTTGGCAATGGTAGTGGCATCAACATCCACCTTTGCCTCCGGTGCAACAACAGGGCTTTCTGATTTTTTACATGAAGAGATACTTAAGGTTAGCGCGAGGGCTGCCAAGCACATGATCCTTGAAAATGAGCTTAAATTAGATGTGTTTTTCATAATGGGATTTTTATTTATTCCAAGATACCCATCAGAGATTAAGCAAACGTAAACACAGCATTAAGTTTAATCTAATAAAAAATACATTAAAAATCATATAAAATACCATATCAACAAAAATAAAAAATACATTATCAATGCTGTTAAAAATGCATACACATCGCTTACCGTAGTTATCTAAATCAAAATCAGCTATTAAGACAATTGGCAGGATCATAAATGCATTAGCACTATCTTTATGGACTTTACAAAGCTAATTACCTTTATATAAAATTTTATTTCAAAAAAAATAATTAAAACTACTTATATATAATTTAAAAAATACTATATTCGTATCATTAACCACTACAAATGGTTAATACATCAATTATTTTGAAACTGTCCGGCTTGAATCAGTTTGTTTTTTCGGCAGTTACCCACCATCCCTTTTTGTTTTTATTGGATTACCCGGCTTTATTTTAAGCGCTATGCAAATCTTTCTATTTGCCATCCCTATTGTAGCGTAAAGCCTGCACAAATTGGAATTATTTTTTCAACTAAATATTTAACAATTATGAGCTCAAACAACAGAATCTCGGCAGAAATTACCGCCGAACAGAAGGCTACAATAGCCAAAAACCTCCAGGAGGCAAAAGAAACGCTTAAAGGGGTATTGATTTTTAACCTTACGGCAGAAGACCGGCAAGCCATGTTAAAATTAGGTCCCAAGGCATTGGCCTTTGTAAACAGGTCAATTTTACATGCCAAGCAAAGCTCTAATCTGGTACCCTCTTTTTTAGATGTAGCGGAAGCACAAAAAAATTACAAACTTGCAGCTGACCTTTATGAAATTTATCTTGAGCAAAGCAAATTTTTACGCTCGATAGAAGATTGCATGATGGTGGCCGGTGGTGAGGCCTATGAAGCAGCGCTTGTTTTTTACAATGCAGTAAAGGGTGCCTACAGATCGGATATTCCCGGCACACAGGATGTATATGAGGACCTAAAACAGCAATTCCCAAGAGCCAGAAAAAACCCTGAAACCAATATTTAGAACCATTATTGGCTGTAATTTTAAATTACAGCCAATAATATTAACGCTGACTAACGAAAACCCAATAAAAATTAGGTAATTCACTAAAATATCTACGTTAGCAACTGAAAAAACATATAATTATACCTTCGGAGGATATATCATTTGAAAAATAACATATAATTATATCTTCGGAAGGTATATCATTTGAAAAATAAGATATAATTATATCTTCGGAAGATATATCATTTGGAAAATAACATATAATTATATCTTCGGAAGGTATATCATTTGAAAAATAACATATAATTATATCTTCGGAAGGTATATCATTTGAAAAATAACATATAATTATATCTTCGGAAGGTATAATTATCAGTTCAAAGCATATATTGATTAACGGAAAACAGAAATTACCTACTCTTAAAAATATTACAAGCACAACAAAAAGGGCCAGAATTTGCTTCTGGCCCTTTTTGGTTTATATGATTATATCTTATTTTAAAAACTAGAAACTTGCACCAGTTGATGCAGAAGAACCAGATTTTAGCGTAAAGCTTGGAGATGTTAAGCTAAAAGGTGCATTTAATAATGCAGCTGCTCCTGTTTCATCGATAAATGTATTTCCTTTGCCAGTTAAATAAGTTTTTAACAAATCTGAAGTTGCAAATGAAAGTACTGCACCGTCTGCTACGATATCTTTACCAGCAGTGAATGATTGATAGATGTTGTTTTTGATCAACGATGTTCCATCAGTTAATGCATCACCAGTTTCTTTATCACGGATATCGATTCCGAATTTAAAACCGATAAAGATTGAGTTAGCTAAAATCATTTTAGAACCTCTTCTCCATAAGTTGGCATATTCGTGTTTAGCATCTACTGCTACGTTTCCAGGGCCGATTAAAGTCATGTTTGAAATCACAGGACGGGTACGTGGGCTAGAATCGAATACTTTTTCTGAGTTATCAGATTCAATACCGTTAGATTGACCAGCCTGATCTGCTAAAGAAGGATCTCTTTGAGCCACTAAAAACTGTAATTTACCAGAGAAACCATTGTCAAAATCGAAAACGTCATCAACGTTTGCAATCGAAACCAAGTGTTTTGCATTTACTGTACCACCAAACCATTCGAATGAATCATCACCTGAATAAGAAACCTGTACATAATCTACAGTTGTACCCGAACCAACAGATCCAAAAGTAATACCATTGATTTCGTTGTTGGTAGCGTAAGCAATTCCAGGGAATTCTACACGCACATATTTAAGAACACCAGAGTTATCAGCTGGAACAGTACCACCGTGGTTTCCTTCAGGAAGTGTTAAACCACCTTCAATTAAACCAGTACCACCCGGGATGTTATTTGTTGATTTACCCAAGATAATAATTCCACCCCAATCGCCAGGAGCTCTTGAACCAACTGCTTGGTTAGATGTAAATACAATTGGTTTTGCAGAAGTTCCTTCAGCAATTAACTTTCCGCCACGGGTTACTACTAAAGTACCTTTAGAATCTTTGTCGCCACGGATAACTGTTCCGGCAGGAATAGTTAAAGTGATACCATCTTTAACATATACAAAACCAACTAATTTATAAACCTTATTGGCATCTAATGTTCTGTTTGCATCAATTGATCCTTGTAAAGTTTCAGTTGCTTCTCCATAAACCGTAATCTTAGGTGTAAAATTAGTCCAGCTAGCTGTCCAGTCGGTAGTACCGAATGCGCCTTTATAAGATACTTTATCAAAAAATGCATCTGCTAACGATTCGTTAGAATCTACTTTTGTTGGCTCATCAATAGGAGCATCATCTTTTTTACAGCCCGACACTACTGAAGCACCTGCAACCAAAATTGCTAATAAGCTTAAGTTCAACTTGTTTTTCATTTTCCTTTTTTCCTTTTATGATTTGTACAAATATATTCCCTGCAGGTTATGCCAAAATCAACTCAGCATTAAATAAACAAGGCGTTAATGTTAAAAATTTGTTATGCTATTTAAATTTATATGACAGTGTTAACGATACAGTAGAACCGAATCTATCTGCTATGTTAATGTTATCAGTCTTTTTATTGAAACTTGCGTTTGGATCTGAACCTTTAACTTTTTGATAGAAATAAGCCTTATTGTTAAAAATATCGCTATAGTTAACCTTAACTTCGCCTCTTGATTTGGCGAACTTTTGCGAAACCTGCAAATCCATGATGTTTCTCGAATATTCGTAAATATCAGGATCTTCTACGTTACCGATTGCCCAAATTCTTGGCCCTACCCTGTTATAAAGTAATGTTACACCGGTAGAGTTTTCTACAGCTGATGCATAAGATATACCTGCATTAATTAAGTAAGGAGATTGGCCCTGGAGTGGTCTTTCGCCTTTAGCATTAACCAGCTTCGAAACCTGGACCTTTGATTTGATGTACGAACCATTTGCATTAAAGGTGAAGTTCTTGAATGCATCATCGATAAATTTAAGGCTCTTCCTAATCTCAAGTTCAGCACCATAAACAGTCGCAGATTTAGAGTTTGCATAACTTAATGATCTTCCTGAAGTACCCAATTGTAATGTTTGCTCTATTGGAGAATCGAAATATTTATAGAAAGCAGATACTGAAAAAGTTTCACCAGACGATGGATATATCGAATACCCTAAATCAACGTTTGTAGTTTTAGATTGTTTTAGGCCCGCGTTACCCCTTACGTTAACATTTTTATTGAAATCGTAAAAAGGAAATGGTGCCAGTTCTCTAAATTCTGCCCTACCTATTGTTTGCGATCCAGATAAACGGACATTTTCTTTATCGTTTAAATTGTAGATTAAATTGGCCGAAGGAAGTAAATTGGTGGCAGTTGAATCGATTTTTACGGGCTTGCCGTTATCCTCACTTGTTAATGATAAGTTATAAGATTCTAACCTTGCACCAATTCCCAATCTTAGTTTTTCGGTTAAATATCCATCAAACATAACATAACCCGCATTTAAAAATGAATTGGCTTGGTATTGATCGCTTCCGTTTGTGATTTCACTCAGTACAAAACCATTGGCACGAATATTCTCTGGTGAGAATATCTGATCTTGTGGAAGCGATAATAATGAAGTGTCGAAATTTCCATTTCTAATAAAACCGATTACCCTCGCACTAAAATCACGTTCGCGATATTGTCCAAAATAACCAGCTTTGATTTTATTGTTATCCCTAAACCATTTAACAGGAAAAGTTAAATTAACTGCTCCGCCGTAAGCATTTTCATTAAGTGTTGACGAGAAATTACCTGCTAAACCTGCCACAGCAGAACCCGTTTGAACAGATGCAATACCATCTTTAGAATAGTCCATACGTTTATAACCAGGCTCTTTTCTGTCTGTATTGGCATAGTTTAGATTCCAGTCGATTTTTATTTTGCTTTCTGTAGATAATAAATGCTCACCGGTAAGTTGGTTCGACATTAATGATCTTTGAAGTAAATAATCACCAGTTCTGATAAACTCACCTCCGGCATCATCCTTACCTACACGATAAGTGAACTGGTTTTCCAACACCCTATTGTATAGATTTTTTAATGAAATTTTATTATTGCCCCATGAGTATGCGAAATTGGCTAATGCACCAATGTTGGTATTGAAATTATACATATCATCATGAAACTGATCTCCCAGTGCCTGACCTACGTATGCTTTCTGGTCGCTTGTTTTTAAACGTTCGTCATACCTATAGGTTAATGATAAAACAGCACCGAATTTAGACTGATCTTCAAAAACCTTACTCGATCCGTAATTTAACTGAAAATTAGGGCCTAAGGTAGATTTTACAGGGCTATAACCCCAGTTATTTTTAAATAATTTTGACAGCGTAAAAGTTTCATTAGCACCATTTGCTAAAGCCTGGTAACCTTTAGCTGATGGAAATCCTGCTGGAATATCCCTGTCTTTATTATAAAAACCAAAAATCTCATTACCGCCTTTTGGTGAAGCCAGAAAGTTTTTAAAAGTAGATTGTGTATTATATGACGTTCCTAATGAGACATTAAAAAAGGTATTAACCGGGAAATCTTTAGTGGTTACCTGTACTACACCACCAGAGAAATCGGCAGGAATATCAGGGGATGCCGTTTTATTAATTACTATTGCATCTATTAAATTAGAAGGTAAAATATCAAATGAGAATGCTCTTTTATCCACTTCTGTATTTGGAAGCATCGAGTTATTCAACATAGCCGAATTATACCGATCTGATAGCCCTCGAACAATAACAAACTTATTATCCTGGATACTTGCACCGCTAACCCGCTTTAAAACCTCAGAAGTATTGCGGTCGGGGCTTCTTCTGATCAACTCAGCAGATATACCACTTGAAATACTAATACTTGATTTCTGATTGGCATACAAAGTATTAACAGATTCCTTACTTGCACTTCCCGTAATTACAACATCATTTAATTTTTGGGAATTCGATTCGCTAAGTAATATATCCAGGTTAGTAGAAGCATTATCTTTTACTTCAACTTCGGTGATGTTTTTTGTTGCGTAGCCAACATAAGAAACTTCTATAGCATACTTTCCAGATGTTAAACTACCAATAACATACCTTCCCTCAATATCGGTAGAAGTACCCTTAGTGGAACCTGAAATTTTTACCGTAACACCGATTAGGGTTTCACCTGTTTTTTGGTCAGACACCTTACCAGAAATTTTTCCGGTCTGCGCATACGAAAGTATGCTGATCGTTAAAGCGAACACAGTGAGTGCCGCTCTTTTAAAAGAGTTTTGTAAATCCAATTTGCCTTTATTTGATAAGGGCAAAAGTATTACCACAGTGTTAACTGCAGATTAGGTGTTAATTAACTTTGCTTTACCTTAACGTTAATTGAAAGTTAACCGCTTTTATAAGCTAGTAGCGGATACCTACTTTCTTGCAAATGAAGTGCAATAACCAGATCGGGCCAATTAACAGGAATTTAACATCATCCAAAAAAGATGGTTTTTTTCCTTCAATTTTGTGCCCGATAAACTGACCGATCCATGCCGCTACAAATATTGCAGCATAAATGGCATAAGCCGTTCCGCTGCCCAGGCCAACTGCCTGTTCGATTTTTACGATAACATAACTCATTAATCCCACCACCCAGATCATCAGGAAAAACAAAACCGGCGATAAGGTAAAATAATAATACAGGCTAAAGGCTAATAAAAAAGAAGCCCAGTTAAAGAAACCATTGTAGCTGCCCAAAAAGCCGATATGCGGAAATGGGATCTGCCAGATGAGCCCCAATAAACTAAACACAATTAAGGGTACACAGATCCAGTGCACCAATTTGTTGGTCGGGTTTTGGTGGCTTTCGGCGTATTTATCAAAAAGTACATCTACCGGCCGTTTGGGTTCGATTGTTATGGTTTGCTTGCTCATTATGTAAAAATAAAAAAAAGCGATGGAATATCCATCGCTTTATATTTTGTTTATTAAATCACTCGTCATGCTGAATTCAGTTCAGCATCTTTTCTATTATTAAGATCCTGAAACAAGTTCAGGATGACGATTTGGCAAATTGCTTTCTCTATTTAGCAAAAGCTACCGAACGGGTTTCCCTGATTACCGTAACTTTGATCTGACCAGGGTAAGTCATTTCGGTTTGGATACGGGTAGAAATATCAGCAGCTAAAAGCTCGGCCTGCGCATCGGTAATGCGCTCACTTTCTACAATTACGCGAAGCTCTCTACCAGCCTGGATAGCGAAAGTTTTCTCCACACCAGGGTAAGATAAAGCCAGTTCTTCTAAATCTTTTAAACGTTTGATATAACTTTCTACCACCTCGCGGCGTGCTCCCGGACGGGCACCTGAAATGGCGTCACAAGCCTGGATAATTGGCGAGATCATCGACGTCATTTCAATTTCGTCGTGGTGGGCACCAATGGCGTTGCAAATTTCAGGGTGTTCTTTATATTTTTCGGCCAGTTGCATCCCTAAAATTGCGTGTGGCAGTTCCGGGTTATCATCAGGCACTTTACCGATATCGTGCAGTAAACCAGCACGTTTGGCCATCTTCGCATTTAAGCCCAATTCTGCTGCCATAGTAGCACAGAAATTGGCTACCTCGCGCGAGTGATGTAAAAGATTTTGTCCGTAAGATGAACGGTAACGCATACGGCCAACCATACGGATCAGCTCAGGGTGTAAACCATGGACCCCCAAATCGATCACGGTACGTTCGCCGATTTCTACAATTTCATCCTCGATCTGTTTTTTGGTTTTGGCTACAATCTCTTCAATACGTGCCGGGTGGATACGGCCATCGGTTACCAAACGGTGTAAGGCCAAACGGGCAATTTCTCTTCTTACCGGATCGAAACCTGATAAGATAATGGCTTCAGGAGTATCATCAACAATGATCTCAATACCGGTAGCCGCTTCTAAAGCACGGATATTTCTACCTTCACGACCAATAACACGGCCTTTAATTTCGTCACTTTCGATATGGAAAATAGAAACAGAATTTTCGATGGCCGCCTCAGTTGCGGTACGCTGAATGGTTTGGATTACCACTTTTTTAGCTTCTTTACTTGCGGTAAGTTTTGCCTCATCAACAATATCCTTTACCTGCATCATGGCCTGTGTACGGGCCTCTTGTTTCAGGTTTTCTACCAGTTGTTCTTTGGCTTCCTCTGCAGAAAGACCGGCAATGGTTTCAAGTTGTTTCAGGTGCTGGTTTTTCAATACTTCAACCTCTTCTTGCTTTTTAACCGCAAGTTCAGTTTGTTTCTCTAAATTTACACGCTGTTTATCGAGCTCCTGTTCTTTTTTATTAAAGTTTTCCATGCGCTGGTTTACCGATTGCTCTTTCTGCTTCATGGTATTTTCGCGCTGGTTGATGTTGTTGTTCTTCGCATTTACTTCCTGCTCATGCTCAGCTTTCATTTGCAAAAACTTTTCTTTTGCTTCTAAAAGTTTATTCTTTTTTAAGATTTCTGCATTGTTTTCTGCATCTTTTAAAATCTTTTTCACTTTGTTCTGTGCGGCAACTTCCTGCTGTTTAAGCAAGTTACGCAGGAGGAATCTTCCTACCACTACCCCGATAGCTATACCTGCTATTACCGCAAATACGTACCCTAATATTTCAACTATTTCCATTTTGTTTTTTAAGTAAAAAAAAACCGCAACTAATTTTTAAAGTCTCATACATTTTAAACCTCAACTAAGCATAATTAGGGTTTAAGCCATTTTCAGGTGCCATAGCAGATGAAATACGCCCTCTTAACCCTATAGATATTGAAGTGTTAAGTTTTATAAAATTTGAAACTCAAAAACTAGCTGCGGCTATATTTTTGTGCTAATATATACAACGCTGCGTCATCCTGAATTTATTTCAGGATCTTATTTTAAAGGCTCTGAAACCAGTTCAGAGTGACGAAATGTTTAAAGAACGAACCTTATTTTGAAAAGAAATTATTGAGTAAAACATCCAATTCTTCAACTTTATCGGCAACAGCAGTATCCTGGTTTTGTACTTTGTTTTCTGTTCTCAATACAGCCGTTGCATAGTGCAATACAGCCATAGAAAGAAGATCCTGCTTATCTCTAACCGCATAATTATCCTGATAATCTTTTATGCGTTCATTGATCATTTTTGCTGCCCGTCTCACAATTTCTTCCTCTTCCATATTTACCTTTAGGGGATAAATACGGTCGGAAATGGTTATTTTAATCGAGATTTCTCCCATTGTTTAGCTTAGTTTCTGATTTTTCTGCATCATTATTTTTTTAACAATGCAATACTTTTATCAATCTCCCGCACAAAATCGTTAATTTTTTGTTTAATATCAAGCGACTTTTCACTTGTTCCCTCAATACTTTTGGCCAATTTTGTAACCCTGAGTTTTTCATCAAGCTCTACATTTTTGCCCTTTGCCGTATCAAGTGCAACTTTTAACGATTGATTTTCAAGCTTTAATAAATCATTTTCTTCCTGTAGCGCATTACAAAGCTCTAATACCTGAGCCGTTTTTTGTAATACTTTATCTAATTGATCTGCAACAGAAGTCATGAATTTATTTCTAAAAATACGAATTTATATTTTATTTCCTAATTTCTGCACCAGCTTGTGCCGTTAAATTAGCGATCAGCTTCTGCATCGTACTTTCGATCTGCTTATCGGTAAGGGTCTGCTCCTCGTCCTGCAAAATGAAGTTCAGTGCGTAAGATTTCTTACCCTCTGGCAATTTATCCCCTACATACACATCAAATACACCTACTTCTTTGATCAGTTTTTTATCGGTTTTAAAAGCAATCCCTTTTAAAGTATCGAAAGTTACGTTTTGATCAATCAATAACGAAAGATCGCGGCGTACCTGTGGATATTTCGAAACCTCTTTGTTAATGATTCTGTTTTTCTTTACAATATCCAATAAGCCTGCCCAGTCGAAATCGGCATAAAAAACCTCGGCATTTACATCGGCAACCTTACGGTCGGCCTTAGAAGCCGCCCCAAAACTCACCAAAGTTTTATCTCCGCGGAAGTATCTGATCCCGTAGGCAAAATTCTCGTCGCTTAATGCATCAGTCTGGTAGCTTCCAATGCCTAAACGGGCAATAATGGCATCAACTGCCGATTTTAAATTATAAAAGGTAGACGATTTTGAGTTGTGGTTCCACTGCTCACTTTGTTTAGCACCCGAAACCAGCAATAATAACCTTGGGCGTTCAACATACTTTTCGTTAATCAAATGGTAGGTTTTACCGAACTCATAAAATTTGACATCTGCATTTTTACGGTTCTGGTTATAGGCTACACTTTCTAATGCAGGCATCAATAAGTTTTGACGCATTACATTTAAATCGCTGCTTAAAGGGTTTAAAATAAATACCGCCTCGGCTAAATTCTTCGAATAAGCAGATTTGGTTAAAGAGTTGCACATAATTTCGGCATACCCGTTTGAGCTGAGCATATCTGCAATTACATTGTGGGTGTTCTCTTTTTCTGGTTTGCTGCTGTACGAAAGCGATGCGTTTACCTTTGAAGGGATTTCGATGTTATTGTATCCATAAATCCGCAATACTTCTTCGGTAATGTCGCACTCACGGGTAACATCCACCTTAAACGATGGCACTCTAAGCGCCAGCGTATCATCAGAAGTATTGGTTGCCGAAATGCCCAAAGCCGTAATAATATGTTTGATTTCGGCTGAAGGGATATTGGCACCGATTAATTTATTGATATTGGTATAGCTTACCTCAAACTCAAATGGTTTGATGTGGCTTGGGTAAATATCAGAAATTGAAGAAGAAATTTCTCCGCCGGCCAGCTCCTTAATTAACAATGCTGCATATTTTAAGGCCGTAACCGTAATTTCAGGATCGGTACCACGCTCGTAACGGAAAGAGGCATCTGTTTTTAAGCCATGTCTCTTCGATGTTTTACGAACAGAAACTGAATTGAAATAGGCACTTTCTAAAAAGATATTTTTGGTATTGGCCTCAACGCCCGATGATTTTCCACCGAAAACACCCGCAATACACATTGGTGTTTCGGTATTGCAGATCATTAAATCATCGGCACTGAGTTTTCGTTCTACATCATCAAGGGTTACAAAAGGAGTACCTTCAGCAACTTTCTTCACGATTACTTTGCCACCGGTAATTTTATCGGCATCAAAAGCATGTAAAGGCTGGCCTAAACCGTGAAGAATATAATTGGTAATATCTACCACATTATTAATCGGACGCAAACCGATTACCTTTAATTTATCTTTTAACCACTCTGGCGATTCCTGTACAGTAACGCCTGAAATGGTAACACTGCTATAACGTGGACAAGCGGCCAGGTCTTCTACTTCTACCGGGATAACCAGATTTTCGTTATCTGTTTTAAAAGCAGATAGATCGGGCATTTCGTATTCACTTCTGAAATAAGCGGCTAAATCTCTTGCCACTCCCAAATGCGAAGCTGCATCGGCACGGTTGGGTGTTAATCCGATCTCAAAAACAAAATCATCATCCATTTTGAAATGGTCTTTGGCACGGATGCCAACTTCGGTATCCCCGGCAAGGATCATAATGCCATCATGCGATTTACCCAAACCGATTTCATCTTCGGCACAGATCATCCCCTGCGAAAGTTCTCCTCTTATTTTTGATTCTTTTATTTTAAATGGTTCGCCCTCCAGCGGATAAACGGTTGTTCCTACCGTGGCCACCACCACTTTTTGGCCGGCGCCAACATTGGGTGCACCACAAACAATCTGCAGGTTTTCGCTGCCGCCCACATTAACGGTTGTAATGCGTAAACGGTCGGCATTGGGATGCTGAATACAGGTTAATACTTCACCGATTACCAGGCCCTCCAAGCCGCCTACTACAGGCTGCACTTTTTCTACACTTTCTACTTCCAAACCTACATTGGTAAGGATTAACGAAAGCTCCTGAGGTGTTTTATCGATCTGTACGAATTGTTTTAACCAGTTATATGATATTTTCATTTATTGAGATTTGAGATTCCAGATATGAGATTTGAGACTTTGGAAAGCCAAAACCTGATTCGAGAATTATAAAGCGCAAAGATATTATTTAAAGGGGAAAGGAGAAAGTTAAATTATTGAGATTTGAGATTCCAGATATGAGGTTTGAGACTTTGGAAAGCTGAAACCTGATTCGAGAATTATAAAATGCAAAGATATTATTTAAAGGGGAAAGGAGAAAGTTAAATTATTGAGATTTGAGATTCCAGATATGAGATTTGAGACTTTGGAAAGCCAAAACCTGATTCGAGAATTATAAAGCGCAAAGATATTATTTAAAGGAGAAAGTTAAATTATTGAGATTTGAGATCCCAGATATGAGACTTGAGACTTACGGCCTAGGTTCAAGCACACAATATAAAACACTAATGGTTAAGATGTAGATTGGATAGAATCACTGCGCAGGCCCCTGCCCCTATTACCAACATAATTACAGAGGCAATTACCAACCTTAACCCTGATTTTACAGGCTTATTCTCCACTGCTTTGATGATGATCTGAATGATGCCCACTACAAACAGCAGCACCACCACTACCCAATATACGATAAAAATTTCCATCAGATAAAACTAGGCATTAACTGTTCGCCAGCAAAACCGCACAGGCCCCAAAACCGATTACCACCATAATTACAGAAATGATAATCAGTTTCAGCCCGGATTTAACAGGCTCGTTTCTGGATGATTTAATAATAACCTGAATAATCCCAACTACAAAAAGTACGATTGCGGTAAGGCAATAAATTACAAGTAAAACAAACAGTCCGCCCATATTAGTTCATATTTAATTTTTCCCTGATCAAATCTATTTTATTGTCGCGGTAAAAAATGTTCATCGTTTCGAAAGGCACCATTTTATATTTATCGCTCACAATGTGCACGCAGGATTTTTTTACCGCACGTACATCAAAATCGAGCGGGTCCATAAAATTCATGATGATGATCCTGAATAAATTATCATAACTTAAACTGTCGGATTTTACCCTTGGCAGGCAGCACATCAGCTCGCCAAAGGTATCTTCGGCACAATCTACCGAAACACCTGTACTGAACAGATTGAGCATATGTTCTTTCAACTTTTCATCATGTTCGAAAACGATGGTATTTTTCGAATTGTTGAGTAAATCTTCCGGATTGATCAGATGTGTCATCGGAATTACCTCATCGCCTATTTTCAAGGCATAAGCCATGCAGAGCGCATCGGGGTTACAGGGCACCGGGATTAAATCCTGAGGGGTAAAAACAGGGTATTGCTCATAAATTTTCCTGCGCACTTCGGTTAGGGTGATCCTCCCCTGCTGATCGTTATAATCGTCGTTCCTGCCGGCAACCTGTGTGGGCTGAAAGGTTACACCGCGTACGCACTTCTGTTTTAGTGCATAATCCAAAATATCGCCAATTTCATGGTCATTTAAACCATTCTGCAAAGTAACCACCAAAGTTGTTGATACATTAAACTGATTTAGGTGATCGATAGCTTTTCTTCTCACTTCGGTAAGGTCTTCGCCACGCAGTTTGGTTAATACTTCGGCACTGAAACTATCAAACTGCAGATAGACTTCGAAATCGGGCATATAGCTTGCCAGTTTCTCTACAAACTTGATGTCTTTAGCAATCCTGATCCCATTTGTATTTACCATTAAATGTTTAATGGGCTTGGTTTTGGCGAGGTCTAAAATCTTAAAAAATTCGGGATGTACCGTTGGTTCGCCTCCCGAAAGCTGAACCACATCGGGTTCGCCCTCGTTTGCCACTATAACATCCATCATGCGCTCTATTTCGGTCAAGGTCCTGTGGCGGCCATAACTTGGAGACGACATGGCATAACAGGTAGGGCAGGCCAGGTTACAGCGGTCGGTAACCTCTATAACCGTTAAGCACGAATGCTGTTCGTGATCAGTACACAAACCACAATCATACGGGCAGCCGTAATGCACCTTGGTATTAAACTTTAGCGGCATTTCCGACTGTTTATTGTAATTGCGGATCTGTTTGTAATACTCAACATCATCGGCAATCATTACTTTGCTATCGCCGTGCGTTCTACAGTTTTTCAACATAAACACTTTAGCATCCTGAAAAACAATTTTTGCATCGCAAAGCTGTAAACACTCCGGACAAAGGCTTTTGGTATAATCGTAGTATATATAATCTCTGGTATTGGCCATAGTGTTTACTTTTTAACAGCTATCTTTTTAGAAATCCTGATGATGAATTTATAATAATAAATAAAAATAAACAATGCAGACCAATGAATGCTGCTTAAATTTAAAAATAATGAATGGTAAGGTTTGATAAATTCTATTAAAAAGCGAAATAAGAAATACAATACCATAAATAGTTTAAAGCGGTCGCCATTAATGAGTTCCTTATGCCTTAAACTGTTAAAAAGAAAGATCAAAAGCAAGAGGTAAACTATTTCATAAAGCATAATGGGATGCCTCAATATACCATCACCCAAATCCATTCCCGTAAAATAATGGGTCGGGATACCATAAGTAGGTTCATCAATTCCCATCGAAAAACAACCGATGCGGCCAATGATCAGTGCCACCAGAATGGGAACCACGTAAATATCACCCGAAGCAATATTTACACCGATTATTTTTTTTATTAATTCTACACCAAATAAACCTCCAAGCAGACCGCCAACAATGGTTTTACTTTGATACAGGATGGAAAAAGTAAGGTGGTGGATTACCTCGGGGGTTTCCAGTACAGCTACCACACGCGATCCGATCAATGCCCCGAGCATAGCGCCCAGCATAATCCACAACCTGTTTTCGTCTGAAATCTGATCTACTATACCTTTTTTATGATAGTAATAAACCCTAACACCAATTATAAATGCCAGGGTTTCGAAAATATAGTGGTAATGGTATTGTGTACCAAAAAATTCGAACTGAAAAGGAAAGATTGATAAAGCTTTTAATAGCATGTGCTAGAAGAAAAGCCTGCAGAAAACCGGCAAATGATCAGAATAATACATTTTGTTTTTACTATCGCTGAGTACCGCAAATTTCTGAACCTTAAAACCCTTGTTTACAAAAACGTAATCAATCCTATCTTTCAGGTCGCTGTTAAAATGAAAGCCGTTAAAGGTACCTTCCGGACCATAAGGTTTTTCGGCCGAAACCTCCTTTGCATCGGTAAGAAAAGATTTAATGGTAGCAATGGCCTCTGTTTCGGGCGTTACGTTTAAATCACCTGTAAAAACAACGGGCAAGGTAGGCGCAATCTGCTGGATCTTTTGTTTAAGCAGTTTAGCCGATTCGATCCTGGCCTGTACGCCAATATGATCGTAATGGGTATTGAACACTAAAAATTCTTTTTTATTTAGTTTATCGTACAACCTTACCCAGCTGCATACGCGGTTGAGTGCAGCGTCCCATCCTTTCGAAGGTACATCGGGTGTTTCCGACAGCCAGAATGTTCCGCCATCCTTTTTTGTAAAGCGATCTTTATCAAAGTAAACGGCAGCAAACTCACCTTTTCTTTTACCATCTTCGCGGCCCACGCCCACCACATCGAAATTAGAATTTTCGAGCAGGGCATCATACTGTTCGGGCAGGGCTTCCTGTACGCATAGAATATCGGCATCATGGAATTTCACCAGAGCTTTTACATTGTCTTTCCGGTTGGGCCAGGCATTAACACCATCAGAGGCTGTGTTTAAACGGATGTTATAAGTAATTACATTAATCGGAACAGTTCTTTGCTGCGCAAATGCCATTACACTCAGCAATAATAAAACAGGGATGATCTTTAAGGTATTCATATTATAATGATACAATTTATTAATTAGGGTATAAAATTTATGCCGCGATTATACTAATTTAACGTTAATTGTATTTTAACAACCTGAAATATTTTAAATTAAATCTTCATCCTTATAGCTGTAATATCGGTTATCGGCGAAAATGAGGTGATCTACCACATAAAGTGTAAGCAAATTCCCGGAGGCCACCATATCCCGGGTTAATTTATCATCACTCTCGCTCGGCTTTACACTTCCAGAGGGATGGTTATGCGCCAGTACAATGTTTGCGGCATTGTTCTCTAAAGCAGTTTTAAAAATAATTTTTGGGTCGGCGATGGTTCCGGCCTGTCCACCCTTACTGATCAGGAATTTCCCGATAATACGGTTGGACCTGTTCAGCAACAATATCCAGAATTCTTCATGATTGAGATTGGCAAAGGTTTGATGCAGATATCTGTACACATCGCCAGAGGTGGTAACCTGAGTAATCACTTCTTCGGCAGTTTCTTTCCGCCTCAGTCCAAGTTCCAGGGCGGCCATAATGGTTAGTGCTTTGGCTTCGCCAATACCTTTAAACTTGGAGAGTTCCTGAATGGATGCCTTTCCAAGCTTTGTAAGGCTGTTATCGTAAAAAGCTAAAATCTTTTTGCTTAAATCAACCGCTGTTTCAGTTTTATTTCCCGAGCCGATTAAAATCGCAATTAATTCGGCATCGGTTAAATGCCTGCGGCCGTGCAATAAAAGTTTTTCGCGCGGGCGGTCTTCTTCTGCCCACTTTTTTATACCAAGTTTAGTTTTATAGTTTTCCATTTTTTCCGACAAAAAAAAAGGCACCCCAACTTTTGGTTGGGATGCCTTCACTAATATCGTAAAAAATTGGATTAATTTACTTTATTGCCCGAAAAAATCTCTGCTAATTTTTTATCCAGGTTTAGACCTTTTAAACCTCTTGCCAAAACTTTCCCCACTTTATCAATAAGAATATTTAAAGCTTCCTTTAACCCCAAATAAGTTTGCTGTACAAAGGTTTTAAATGAAATAAAAAAAAGAACAACAGTAAAAAAGCACCTGCCATATGAGAATTTTTTGCAATAAAAAAAAACGGCATCGATTAAATCAATGCCGTTTACAATATCGTAAATATTTGGCTTATTTTAAACCGTTAACGAATTTCGTTAATTTTGATTTGTTGTTAGCCGCTTTGTTTTTGTGGATAATGTTCTTCTTAGCTAAACGATCTAACATAGAGATTACTCTCGGCAATAAATCAGATGCAGATTTTTTATCTTCTGCAGCACGTAATCTTTTAATAAAGGTACGTGTAGTTTTTGCCTGATATCTGTTACGTAAACGTTTTGTTGCGTTTGCTCTAATTCTTTTTAATGAAGATTTATGATTTGCCATTTCTATTTAGCCTTTTATTTTTCTTATTCGTTTCCTATAATTCGGGTTGCAAATATAGGATTAATGTTTTTAAATTACAAAACACTTTTAACTTTTTTTTCATTAAAATTTAACCCTGTTTGCGAACGGCAAAAATACATTAAAAATATTCATTAATAATACTTTAGCTTAATTCAATAAAAATTCTTTTCAATTAAAGAAAACAGGCTTAAAAACACTATTTTTGGGCAAAACGATTTTTGAGTGAAAAAACGAATAGCCATCTTTGCATCAGGTTCTGGCTCCAATGCCCAAAAACTGATGGAGCATTTTAAGCGGAGTAACGAAATAGAAATTTCTTTGGTATTGACCAACAATGCCGATGCCTATGTATTACAAAGATCTGATAATTTTGAAATCCCTACTCATGTATTCGATAAAAACGAATTCTATAAAACCGAAGAAGTAATCGATCTGCTTAAAAACCTGGAGATCGATTTTATTGTTCTTGCCGGTTTCTTATGGTTAATCCCAAAAAGCCTCATCCATGCCTATCCTGGCCGGATCGTAAATATCCATCCTGCCATCCTTCCTAAATTTGGCGGCAAGGGTATGTACGGCGACCATGTGCATAATGCTGTTATGGCTGCCGGCGAAGCTGAAGGCGGTATCACCATTCATTATGTTAACGAAAACTATGATGAAGGCGAATACATTTACCAGGCAAGGTACAGGATCGATAAAAACGACAACCTGGAAATGGTAAAGTTTAAAGGCCAGCAGTTGGAGCACCAGCATTACCCACGTGTGGTAGAAACCATTGTTAAAAAGATAAAAAAATAGCGGCCAACCAAAGCAAAAGTTAGAACAGGCCCCACTTTAAAGCTCGGTTTTTAACTAAAGGATATACCTTAATATATATAGTTGAATAAAAATTAACATTGATGGGCAAATCTCATTAAAAAACAATCCTGTTTTACTACCTTTGCGGCTCAAAATTTTCAGTAGAATGAGTCAATCCATTAAAATCAAAAACGCTTTAATCTCAGTATATTATAAAGATGGTTTAGAGCCATTGGTAAAATTGTTGGCCGCACAAGGTGTACAATTATTTTCTACCGGTGGAACAGAACAATTCATCAAAGATTTAAATCTTCCGGTAACAGCGGTTGAAGATTTAACAGGCTATCCATCTATCCTTGGCGGACGTGTTAAAACCTTACATCCAAAAGTATTTGGCGGAATTTTAAACCGTAGGGCATTGGCTGGCGATCAGGAACAGATTGCTGAGTATGAAATCCCTGAGATTGACCTCGTGATTGTTGATTTATACCCTTTTGAAGAAACTGTAAAAGCAGGTGGAACACCGGAAGAAATTATCGAGAAAATCGACATCGGCGGTATTTCACTTATCCGTGCTGCTGCAAAAAACTTTAACGATGTGGTAATCATTGCTTCGAAAAACGACTACCCTACTTTACAGGCACAATTAGAAGCACAAAATGGCGAAACTACTTTAGCTCAACGTAAATCGTTCGCTAAAACGGCCTTCCACACTTCTTCTCATTACGATACTGCAATTTTTAACTATTTTAATACTGAAGAACCACTTGATGTTTTTAAACAGAGTGTAACTGAAGCCAAAACCTTACGTTATGGCGAAAACCCTCACCAGGGCGGTGTATTTTATGGCGATTTAGATGCCATGTTTACCAAACTTAACGGTAAAGAGTTATCATACAACAACCTGGTTGATGTGGATGCAGCTGTTGCCTTAATCGACGAATTTGAAGATCCGACTTTTGCGATCTTAAAACATACAAATGCCTGTGGTATTGCTTCGCGCCCTACCGTTAAACAAGCGTGGCTTGATGCATTGGCCTGCGATCCTGTTTCTGCTTTTGGCGGTGTATTAATCACCAATGTGGAAGTGGACCTAGAAACCGCTCAGGAAATCAACAATCTTTTCTTTGAAGTATTAATTGCCCCTTCTTACCAACCAGAAGCGGTAGAATTGTTCAGCAAGAAGAAAAACCGCGTTATTTTACAGCGCAATGAGGTTGAATTGAGCAAAAAACAATTTAAAACTTTACTAAACGGTGTAATTGAGCAGGATAAAGATTTAATTATCGAAGGTCCGGAGCAAATGACAACCGTTACCGATAAAGCACCAACGGCACAAGAACTGAAAGACTTATTCTTCGCCAATAAAATTGTTAAACACACCAAATCGAACACCATTGTACTGGTTAAGGATGATGTTTTAATTGCAAGCGGTGTTGGACAGACTTCGCGCGTGGATGCTTTAAGACAGGCGATTGAAAAAGCAGCTTCTTTCGGATTCAGTGTTAAAGGAGCAGCAATGGCTTCTGATGCTTTCTTCCCTTTTCCTGATTGTGTTGAAATTGCTGCAGAAGCTGGTATTACAGCTGTTTTACAACCGGGCGGATCAATTAAAGATGCTGATTCTGTTGCAAAAGCAAATGAAAAAGGCATTGCGATGGTAACTACAGGTGTAAGACACTTTAAACACTAGGAAGGTAGAAGGCTGAAGGTGTAAGGTTTTATCTGCATACGATACAATGCACCATACCGGTTTGAAACTCGAGGGGTTTCCCCCTTTGGAGTGGGCAGGGGGAGGAAATTTGAAAAACCGACCCCGCGTAAGCTCAACCCAATAGCAGTTGTTCCGTTTTTCTTCCGATAAAAAGAATAGCGGGACTGCTTTAACCTAAGGATTACAGGCTTTTTCATTTTCAAAAACATTTTAATTGCAACAAAATCAATGAAATGGACAATGAAAATAAAACTTAAAGCAATAAAAAAGCTATTTTTACATTTAAGGATAGTAGATATTTAACAAATAAAGAAATTATAACTCATACATGGGATTATTTAACTGGTTTACGCAAGAAGTTGCCATTGATTTGGGCACTGCGAACACCCTGATTATACATAATGACAAAGTAGTTGTAGATGAGCCATCTATTGTTGCTTTTGATCGTACCACAAACAAAGTAATTGCAATTGGCCGTCAGGCCATGCAAATGGAAGGTAAAACCCACGATAATATTAAAACCGTTCGCCCATTAAAGGATGGGGTAATTGCCGATTTCAACGCCGCTGAAGCCATGATTAAAGGCATGATCCGTATGCTTAACGGTGGTAAAGGCTGGATGTTTCCATCTTTACGCATGGTAATCTGTATTCCATCGGGCATTACTGAGGTAGAGAAACGTGCAGTACGCGATTCGGCAGAGATTGCCGGAGCAAAAGAAGTATACTTAATCCACGAACCAATGGCTGCTGCTGTAGGTATTGGAATTGATGTAGAAGAGCCAATGGGTAACATGATTATCGATATCGGTGGCGGTACCACTGAAATTGCGGTTATCGCTTTATCGGGTATTGTTTGCGATCAATCGATCCGTGTGGCCGGAGATAACTTCGACTCTGATATCGTTAACTATATCCGCCGCCAGCACAACATTATGATCGGCGATCGTACTGCCGAGAAAATCAAGATCGAAGTGGGTGCAGCTTTACCAGAATTACAGGATGCTCCTGCCGATTTCGCGGTTCAGGGCCGTGATTTAATGACCGGTGTACCAAAACAGATCACCGTTTCTTATACCGAAATAGCACATTGTCTGGATAAATCAATCTCTAAAATTGAGGAAGCGATTTTAAAGGCTTTAGAGATTACGCCACCAGAACTTTCGGCCGATATTTACCAGACTGGTATTTATTTAACCGGTGGAGGTGCCTTGTTAAGGGGCTTGGATAAACGTGTGGCAGCAAAAACCAAATTGCCTGTTCACGTTGCCGAAGATCCGCTTCGTGCAGTTGTGCGCGGAACCGGCATCGCCCTTAAAAATATTGGCGGATATAAATTCTTAATGCAATAACATTTAGCTTGGAGTTTGGGGTTGTGAGCATGGAGTTTTCCATTCATACGCCAAACTATTGCTCCAAACTCCAAACTTTTAACTCCAAACTCAAATGCGTAACCTTTGGATTTTCATTAGCAGATACAACGCATTTTTCTTATTTATCATCTTTTTTACCATTGGGATTTACCTAACGGTTAAAAACAATGCCTATCAGCGCAGCGTAACCTTAAACTCTACAAATGAGGTAGTTGGCACCGCATACGAAAGGTTAAATATTTTTAAGCGGTATTTAAATTTAGGAATGGTAAACGACAGCCTAGCGGCAGAAAATGCCAAACTTAAAAGCCAATTGCTGGGATTAACCACCATTGATACCGCTAAAGATGTTAAGGTAGTTGATACGCTTACCAATCAGGATTATACCTATCTTGCTGCTAAAGTGGTCAAAAATTCGATCACCCTGCGCAACAACGTAATGACCATTAACAAAGGTACAGTGGATGGGATTCAAAGCGGTATGGCTGTTATTGCCCCCCAAAAAGGTGTGGTTGGTTTTATCCGAGATGTTTCTGCGCATTTAGCGACCATCCAGTCGCTATTGCACAAAGATACCAGGATCAGTGTAACCCTAAAAAAGAACCATGCTCTAGGCTCTTTGGTATGGGGAGATGGTAATTTCGACATTAAAAAAGCCTTTATTAAAGAAGTGCCCAACCACATTAAAATGTATGTGGGCGATACCGTTATTACCTCAGGTTATGCCTCATTCCCTGCCGGGATTTTAGTGGGAAAAATCAGCAAGGCCAATGTGGCCACCAACGATAATTTCTTATCGGCAGAGTTAAATTTATTTACAGATTTTAGCACATTGCAATATGTATATGTGGTTAAAAATAAAAAAGCTGAAGAGCAAAAAGCTTTAGAAAGCCTAGTTAAACCAAATGAATAGTAGAATCATAATTGTAAACGTGATCAGGTGGTTTTTACTGCTTTTTGTGCAGATATTCCTGCTCAAAAATATGGGTTTTTACGACCTTTCTACCCCATTCATCTACGTACTGTTTTTGCTCCTGCTGCCTTTTGGCATTCCAAATATTTTACTGTACGTACTGGCTTTTATAACCGGCTTAACCCTCGATGCCTTTTACGATACCATGGGCGTACACGCTACAGCCTGTGTAGTGCTTGCTTTTGTGAGGATTTCTTTTATTTCAATCAGTTTAAACCGCGACGCAATTGACGACCCCGAACCTTCGTTAAGTTATATGGGTTTCCAATGGTTTTCACTTTATGCATTTCTTTGCGTTATTGCACACCACCTGGTGCTGTTCTTTTTAGAAACATTTAGGTTAACCGAAATTGGTTATACCTTAATGAGATGCGGCTTAAGTTGTATCTTTACACTGCTTATTATTTTATTGGTAGAGTTTATATTCTATAGAAGAACATCACGTTAATGGATCAATTATTTAACCGAAAATATATCGTTCAAGGATTATTTATTGTAATCGCCCTGATTTTATTGGGGAAGTTATTTTATATCCAGATTATCAGCGACAAGGCCTTTAGTTCGGCCGAAAGTAACGTGCTGCGCAAAATCTATAAATATCCGGCCCGTGGTGCCATTCTCGACCGTAACATGAAGGTTATTGTACAAAACGAACCTGTTTACGATTTAATGGTAACCCCTAACGAAGTTAAACCCTTCGATACTTTGGCATTGGCCAATGCTTTAGAGATTGGCATTGATGATGTACGCAAAAAATTAAAAAAGGCCAGGGCACAATCAAATTATCAGGCTACGTTTTTCGAACGGCAGATCTCTGTTCAAAGTTATGCCCGCCTACAGGAAATTATGTACCGCTTTCCGGGTTTTAGAACACAGGACAGAACGATTAGGCATTATCCTGATAGCGTTGCCGGACAACTTTTCGGCTATGTAAAGGAAGTAAGTCCAGATGATATTGAAAACTCCGAAGGCTATTATAAGCCGGGCGATTTTATTGGAAAAAGTGGATTAGAACGTTCTTATGAAGATTTTCTTCGTGGCGAAAAGGGGGAAACCAGGATACTTTACGATGCCAAGAACATTGCCCAGGGCAGTTACGCTGGTGGCAAGTATGATGTTAATGCTGTATCGGGCGACCGTTTGATCTCTTCTTTAGATATCAGGATACAACGCCTGGGAGAAGAACTGATGAAAAATAAGGTTGGTGCAATTGTTGCCATCGAACCTTCGACAGGAGAAATATTGGCTTTTGTAAGTAGCCCCGGTTACGACCCCAACCAATTGGTAGGTAAAGATTGGGGTAAAAACTACATGAGCCTGATTGCAAACCCTTACCGTCCGCAGATTGTTCGCCCAATTGCAGGCCAGTATTCGCCAGGATCATCTTTTAAACCTGTTGACGCCTTGGTTGCCTTACAGGATGGTGCCATTGATCCCAATACTACATTTTTCTGTCCGGGTTATTACATGGCCGGCAACCATAAGGTAAAATGCGAGCACGTAGATGGTACCATTAATATGCAACGTGGGATAGCACGTTCTTGTAACACTTATTTCTGCCACGTTTTTCAGAGCATCATTACAAAAAACGGGATGAAAAACCAGCGTCAAACTTATGCCAACTGGCACGAGCAGATTTCGAAGTGGGGTTTTGGTCAGAAACTGGGCATTGATATGCCTTTTGAAAAAAAGGGGATATTTTATCAGGCAGATCACTACGATAAAATTTACGGCAAACGCTGGGGTTATACCACTGTAATTTCGCAGGCCATTGGCCAGGGAGAAATTACCTCAACTCCACTCCAAATGGCCAATGTAATGGCTGCCATTGCCAATCGCGGTTATTATTTAAAACCACACCTTATTAAAGGTATTGGCGATAAAAATGTGGTTAAAAAAGAATATGTGGTTAAAAACTATGTAGGGGTTGATGCCAAATACTTTCCGATTGTAATTGACGGGATGCGCGATGCTGTGAACAGTGCATGGGGAACGGCAAAAGAATCTCAGATCCCTAATATTGTAATGTGCGGTAAAACCGGAACGGTACAAAACCCCCACGGTAAAAACCACTCCGTATTTATTGGCTTCGCACCGATGGACAACCCGAAAATTGCCATTGCAGTGATTGTAGAGAATGGTGGTTTCGGCGGTTCGTACGCTGCACCAATTTCTAGTTTTATGGTAGAAAAGTATTTAACAGATACGATAAAACCAAGATCGAACGGTTATACGGTTAAAGCATTCTCTGAAACGAATCTTTTACCGGCACTTATCGATAAAACGAAAAAGCTTAAATTAACAAAGCTTGATAGCTTAAATATTAAAAAGGCCGATTCGGTGAAAAGGCTTAAAGACAGCTTAAAACTAAAGCCGGCAATATTAAAGCAATCTGTTGGTACTAAACCGGCATTAAACAAAGTACCCATAAACAATATACCTGCAAAAACCAAGTAATGATGCAACAACAGGGAAACCGTTTCTTTTTTAATGTAGATTGGATTACCGTTTTAATCTATATTGCATTATGCGCTATTGGTTTCACCAACATTTATGCCTCGGTACCACCTGAGCATTCGGCTGTGTTCAGTTTTAACACCCTTTACGGAAAACAGCTCATCTATGTTTTAACCGGTTTAATTTTGGGCTTGTCCATCTTGTTATTTGATGGCCGTCTTTTTAATGTTTTCTCGCCCTTTATTTACGGTGGCACATTACTGCTCTTAATGGCCGTACTCGTAATCGGGAATAAGGTAGCGGGTAACCAGGCCTGGATTGCCATAGGCTCTTTTAAGCTACAGCCCGCAGAATTTGCAAAATTCGGTACAGCGCTGCTATTAGCACGCTATGTAGGTGCCTTTAATCCCAAATTCCGAGATTTTAAATCGATCATGATCGCCGGATTAATTGTTGCCGCACCGCTGTTGTTAATCATGCTTCAGCCTGATACGGGCTCTGCTCTGGTTTTCCTGGCCTTTATGTTCCCTTTATACCGCGAAGGCTTATCAGGTTATTTCCTGCTCATTTTCTTGGGGATGATTGTATTATTTGTGGCCGATTTCCTGGTGCCAACTTATATCTTAATCATCATTATCCTTTCAATTGCTTCGTTGTTCATCTACAACAACAGAAGAAAGCAAAAAATCATTTTCTCTACGGTACTCGTTACCCTATTTGCCATCGGTTATCTTTTCTTGATTAAGGTGGCATACGAAAAAGTGCTTGCACCTCACCAACGTAGCCGTATCGAATTAATGTTGGGCCTTAAAACCGACAATAAAGGTGCAGGTTACAATGTAATCCAATCGCAGATTGCCATTGGCTCGGGGCAGGCAACCGGTCGCGGCTTTTTACAGGGAACGCAAACCAAGTACGGTTATGTGCCTGAACAGAGTACCGATTTTATCTTTTCTACCATCGGTGAAGAATGGGGTTTTATGGGCTGTTCGGTTGTAATTGGCCTGTACATTTTCTTATTGCTCCGGTTGGTTAACCTCGCAGAGCGGCAGCGGTCTACTTTTTCCAGGGTTTATGGTTACAGTGTAGCTTGTATTCTCTTTTTCCACGTATTTATCAATATCGGGATGACGATCGGAATTATACCTGTAATTGGGATTCCGTTACCTTTGATCAGTTATGGAGGTTCTTCACTCTGGAGCTTTACAATCCTATTATTTATCTTTCTGAAACTGGATTCTAACCGGATGGGGTTTATTTAGTCCTGAGTCGGGAGTCCTTAGTCCAGAGTCTGTATTTTATAGCCACTAGTCTATAATATTAAAATGTTTTGGAAAGCAGAACCTGTATTTCAAACCGATGCATGCTCCCGCTAACCGCTGTACTGCGTGCCGCTTTTATCGGGTTTAGATGGCGGCCTCAATGCTACTATCTATGGTTAATAAACCTGGGTTCTTAGTCGGGAGTCGTTAGTCCAGAGTCTGTATTTTATAGCCACTAGTCTAAAATATTTAAATGTTTTGGAAAGCAGAACCTGTAGTTCAAACCAATGCATGCTCCCGCTAACCGCTGTACTGCGTGCCGCTTTTATCGGGTTCAGGTGGCGGCCTCAATGCTACTATCTATGGTTAATAAACCTGAGTTCTTAGTCTGAAGCTCATATATCAACTGAGACAGCGTCATCCTGAATTTATTTCAGGATCTAAATAAGTAATCCTAAATAAATTTTAATCGGCATTACAAATGCCTTTTTCATTCATCCTCGTTACAAACGAGGACGATCTTTTGTTCGCTTTTATCGTTTAGGTGGCGGCCTCAGTGCTACTATCTATGGTTATAAACCCGGCGCACTTAATTAGTCGGGAGTCGTTAGTCCAGAGTCTGTATTTTATAGCCACTAGTCTAAAATATTAAAATGTTTTGGAAAGCAGAACCTGTATTTCAAACCACTGCACCTTCCAGCTAACCGCTGTACTCCGTGCCGCTTTTATCAGGTTTAGGTTGCGGCCTCTGTGCTAATATCCATGGTTAATAAACCTGACAGGATGGAAATACTTTTTGCCAAAGCAGCATTACTATTACACCGGAACTTCGCAAAAAGATTGAAAGGATGGCAGGGCCGCAGCACCTATGAAATGCTGAACATTCGTTTTCTGATCAAAATACCAACCAAAATTCATCTTAAATATCCGCCAATACATTTCAGCCAAAATGATGCATCACGATAGATCCTGAAACAAGTTCAGGATGACGATTCATTTTTTATTGCCGAGCGCATTATACCAATCGCTTACCTTCTCGCAATGATAATCCTGTAACATAACAACTCCATCCGCCTATCGCCAAACGCTATTTACTTGCTAAACCTTCTGTTCAACAGTTCGTAAAACTGATCTACTGTAGCCTGCTTGTTGGCCCAATTGTTTTTTGCAGCATAATTATTCTGCAGGTAGCTATCGGCTGCTTCAAAACTGTTCATTTTATTAATAATATCAATCACTTCAGAATAGGCCAAATTGTAACCATTAAAAAGGTCTTTAATGAAAAGTAATTTTTCGTTTAGGTTAATCGCCTGTTTTAAATCGGCAATTGGAGCTTTAACAGGTTCGTCGCTGTTGCCATTCGTTTTGGCTAAAAGATCGTTTAAACTTGGTGCCGGTTTTGAAACCACAGGCTGAGGTGTTGGTTTTACCGGAACAGCCTCAGGGGTAAATATCGGGCGCTCTTTTTCTATCGGTGGCGATATAATAGCATCATCCAATTTTACGTCTTTAAGTGCCTCAATAGGTGGGCTTACCACAGCTATTGGCTCTTCTTTAGCAATTGCAACAGGCTCTTGCTCGGTAATTAAAGGTTTCTCCTCTTCTGCCGGAATTAAAAAGGGCTCCGGACCTATCTCATCTTCTTCGGTTGGCAAAACTTCGTCTTTAACAGCTAAAGCCTCATCTTTTTCGTGTATTTTCTTCTTTTGTGCTAAAATTTCTGCTTCTTCCTTACTTAACGGGCGATCAAAAATTTCTTCAACAGACTTTGCTTCATAATCGAACTGATCGTTTTCATTGTGCGTACCTAAAACAAACTCAAAGGTATGGTCGTCCTGATCAGGCTTGAAAAAATCTTTATTTAAAAGCGATCCTGCTTTTTCGGTTTCAATTGTTTCATCATCAACAATCTCCTGCGCTGGCTTAACATCTACCCGTTCTTCTTCCTCTTCGGCAGTAACTACTTCTTCCAGTTCCTGAGGATCGAAACATTCTTCATCTTCTACATAGCTTTTTTCTGCCTCGGGCAATATTATGGTATTCTGCTCGGCCAGTAAAGTATGGTTTCCAGGCTCAGGGGCTTTATCTTCTACAATGGTATTCAGTTTTTTAACAATATTTACATGGTCGGAAAGGAAATGGGCATTGGCCAGGAAAAGCTCTAGCTCCAAATCGTTTAATTGCTGAGGATTTTGAGCTAAAAACTGGTACTGCTCATTCAATTCTGTTAAAATACTGCCGATCTTTCTGAAAATATCCTGTTGGTTCATCATAAAATTAAAACGGATTTTTAGTCGATTTATGTTGGTAACTATGTGTTCAAAAATAACACATAATTCTCATATTTGTTCGGTTTAAAAATTATAGGAACGCACATAGGGGAATAAAAAATCGGGCATGTTATTTAGCGAACAAAATTTTAGAAGAAGGGGCGAATTTTCGGGAAGTATAGAAGTGGTATGCGGTTCTATGTTTTCTGGTAAAACCGAAGAGCTGATCAGAAGGTTAAAAAGAGCCCAGATTGCTAAATTGAATGTTGAAATTTTTAAGCCCCGTACGGATACCCGTTACCACGAAACTGCTGTGGTATCGCACGATTTAAACTCGATAAACTCCACTCCTGTTGATAGCGCATCGGCCATTTTACTGCTCGGCACCAATACCCAGGTGGTAGGCATAGATGAGGCACAATTTTTTGATGATGAACTGCCTGATGTTTGCAATAAACTCGCCCTTAAAGGCATACGTGTAATTGTTGCGGGATTAGATATGGATTTTACGGGTAAACCTTTTGGTCCGATGCCAGCATTAATGGCCATTGCCGAACATGTTACCAAAGTAAATGCAGTTTGTGTTTGCTGTGGTAATCCTGCCCTGTACAGCTACCGTACCGCTGCCGATGAAGCAACCGTTTTATTGGGCGAAAAGGAAAGTTACGAACCGAGGTGCAGGGCCTGCTATAATGTGGGCAAAGGGTAGTTGGTTCACTTGTCATTGGTTCATTGGTAACAGCAAACTGCCGACTGGTTCAGTGGTTACTCAACGCTTTGCTCCAAACGCCAAACGCTCACCGCTAAACACATATTATGAAAAAGCAAAATATCTCCATATTAGGTTGCGGTTGGTTCGGATTGGCCCTGGCCAAAAAACTGATCAGTTTAAATTATACAGTTAAGGGTTCTACTACGAGTGGGGAGAAGTTAGCTATGCTACAGGCTGAAAATATACAGCCGTATCTGCTTAATTTTACTGCCGAAAAAGTTGTAACGGATGCTTCTTTTTTTGAGAGTGATGTATTGTTTATCTGTATTCCGCCAAAGAGAAACTCTGCAGAACTAAATGATTACCCAAAAAAAATAAAGTTAATTTTGGCTGCCGCCAAGGGGAAAGCTTCACAAATTGTACTGATCAGTTCGACCAGTGTATTTGCCGATGAAAATCAGCTGGTAAATGAAGAAACGCCAACTTGCCCCGATACCGATTCGGGACGTGTAGTAACAGCTGCCGAAGAAATTTTAAAGGCTGAAAACAATTATACCATTATCCGTTTTGCAGGATTAATTGGGCCGGGCCGCAACCCGGGAAGATTTTTCGCAGGAAAAACAGATGTTCCCAATGGCTTGGCACCAGTAAATTTAATCCACCAAAAAGATGCAGTTGGCATTGCTGTTCAGCTGCTTAAAAAACAGGCCTTCGGGCAAATATACCATGCCTGCGCACCATCACATCCGTCAAAAATGGACTTTTACGTTGCTGCAGCCAAGGAATCGGGATTGGTAGAACCTCAGTTTATCGCTGAGCGGCCTTCGTGGAAAATTATCGACAGTATTCATGTACCGAAGTATTTGGACTATAAGTTTCAGGTGGTGATATAGCTAGAGTTGACAACTTTCTAGCAAACTAGCCATTAAAGTTGCCAACTCTTTATAAGATTTAGATTTGTCAACTTTCTAGCAAACGGGCTATTAAAGTTGACAAATATTTTATAACGTTCAGATTTGTCAACTTTCCGGCAAACGGGCTATTAAAGTTGACAACACCCGCCAGTAATTACGCCAGCAACCCCAATAATTCTTTCTTGGTTAAGTTTTTAAATAGATTGCCATCGGTCTGGATCAGGTTTTTAACCAGGTCTTTTTTAGTTGCCTGAAGTTTCATTATTTTTTCTTCGATGGTATCCAGACAGATTAAGCGCACGGCCATTACATTTTTATGCTGGCCAATTCTATATGCCCGGTCTATCGCCTGGTTTTCTACTGCCGGGTTCCACCATGGATCTACCAGGTAAACATAATCAGCTTCAGTTAGGTTCAATCCGGTTCCACCTGCTTTCAAACTGATCAGAAAAACCGGGATATCGGCATTCTGCTGAAAGGAAGTAACTACATCTGCCCTTTTACGGGTCTGCCCGGTAAGGTATTCATATCTAATGCCGCGTATTTCGAGCTGTTTTTTAATCAGATGGAGCATGGTAACAAACTGCGAAAAAACCAGGATCTTATGCTTTCCTGCCTTACTTTCAATCTGCTCCATCAGCACGTCAATTTTCGACGAAGCTTGTAAATACGATTTTCCATCAGCCAGCAATGCAGCCGAATTACAGATCTGTCTTAAAGTGGTAATGCTTTTGAGCACATGCATCGAACTTTTTGGCAGCTCATCTTCTTGTTTCCCTAAAATAAAATCCTGGATTTCCTTTTTATTGGCCTCGTACACTTCGCGCTGCTCCTCTCCCATTTCGCAATAAAGTACAATTTCTGTTTTATCGGGCAATTCTTTCGCTACCTGTTCTTTTGTTCTGCGGAGAATGAAAGGCCTGATTTTTTTCTGCAATTCTTCTGCCCTCCGGCTATCCTTAAACTGATCAATCGGTGTGGAATACAGATCGGCAAACTGCTGTTTACTCCCGAATAAACCCGGACAGGCAAAAGAAAGCTGTCCGTACAAATCGAAGGTACTGTTCTCTATCGGTGTTCCCGTAATGGCGACCTTATTCCGCGACTGCAGCATTCGAACGGCTTTATAACGCTGCGATTCAGGATTTTTAATCAGCTGCGATTCATCTAAAAAGATATAATTAAAGCGGTAATCTTTCAAGAAACGGATATCAGACAATAGTGTACCATACGAGGTTAAAATGATCTCATAATCATCAAAAGTATCGGTAGTTTTAGTTCTTTCGCCCGCATAAATGGTTTTAACCTTGATTGAAGGGGCAAATTTCTCCACTTCGGCCTTCCAGTTAAAAATTAATGAAGCAGGAACCACCACCAGGTTGGTATTGTGTTTTACTTTTTCGCGCTGCGATAAAATGAATGCCAGCACCTGAATGGTTTTACCCAATCCCATATCGTCGGCCAAACATGATCCGAAATTAAAATCATCTAAAAAGTTGAGCCAGTTTAAACCATCTTTCTGGTAATGGCGCAGGGTTGCATTTAAGGCCACGGGCACTTCTACTTCCTGAACTGAATCCCTTCCTTCAAACTTTTGCTTGTAAAGTTTCAGTTCATTTTTTACCTCCCCATCCAATAAAGCATCTTCGTAAAGTTCATTTATCGAGGCAAACTTAATTTTTGGCGTAAGAATGGTTTCTTCTGTTATCTCACCGGCATTAAAGTATGCAGCAAATTTTTCGATCCACTCATGCGGCAGTATACCCTGTGTGCCATCATCAAGGGTTACAAACTTACTTTTATTCCTGATCGATTTATGCAGGTGCTTTAACGCCACCTGCTGTTTGCCGAACTTTACTTTCACCTTGGTTTCGAACCAATCTGTTCCGCTTAACACCTCGATATTGATTTTGGCCTGAAACTCACTCAGTTTATTGTTTTTGAGCTGATTGAAACCCAGGATATGAATGCCCTTATTGCGCCATACCTCAAAAGCTTCGAGAAACCATGCTTCTTCCAAAAAGCGTTTGCGGTGCAGAGAATACGCATCGTTGGTTTCCTGATCGTAGAAATAAGGATGCTGTTTCAGCACATTACCAATAAACTGTAGTTCGGCCTTTTCATCGCGGTGCAGGGTAAATAGGTTACCCAACTTATCCTGTGCCTGGATCTGTTTTTTCGATAGCACAGGTATTTCGAGGTTCCCATAACGCATTACAGGGGTTAGGAGAATATAATCTTCAGATTCAGACAGATAGATTAACTGCTCGTTTTCCAGATCGAAGCCTTTTTCCTCAATCTGGCTTTTGGTTGCAGGTTTTAAATAAGAATAATCTACCTGGATGCTGCCTTCCAACTGTATCAAAATAGCCTTTTGAAACTCTGGATATTTTGTTTTATGCAGGATTAATCGATTGCTTTGCTTCTTAAAAAAGCTGATTACACGTAAAAAATCGAGCCTACCGATTAAATAAAGCTGATCTTTAAGTTTTACAAAATATTGGTGCACCAATACCAGGTTATCGAGTTCGTAAGATTTCCCCTCAATAATCAACCGGCCGGTAATTTCGTAATAATCGTTGCGCTGGTTTACCGAAAGGCGTAAATCTACCTCCAGCAAATGAACATCAACTGCTGCAATGGTGGAAGCTTGAACTGCAACAGACTGCTTGCCATCCTGTAGATAAAACGGGATTTGCCGTGGGTTTTTTACGATTGCTTTTAAGGCCTCTATTTCGGCCTCGCTTTGATCGTTATTGTAATTTTGTTGAAAAGTACCAATGCCACTATAAAACTTAACCAGATCATTATCATCTGTTTTAAAGAGCAGATGGGCCGGGTTAATTCCTTTTATGGGATTTTTAATTTTACCGCTTTTAGTGGTTTCAGCTTCGAATAACTCTACCGTTAAATTGTTGTAATAGCGGTGCTGCCCCAAAACCAAGATCATTTTACCATGGTCTTTTTCTGTTTTTAACTTTGCTCTAGGCTTAACTGCAGGCAATAAAAGCTGCTGCAGCTGCTGCTGGGCTTCTTTATTAAAGGGCTGCAGGGCATCCATTTTAGGGCGGATATTTACCTGACCGTTTTCGTATTGGAGATTAAAGAGCAGATCGAGATTTTCTTCTTTTTCAAGTCCATAATCGATGGCAATTTTGGCTAACTTTTGACTGCGCAGGTTAACATCAAAGAAAATAAGCAGATCCTGGCGTTGAAGGATATTGTATAATACACGTGCCTGGTGCTCACAAAGTTTATGTTTAGGTGTAGCACACCGGCAAGAAAGTTTTACCGAATTTTCATCCTGCTGCACCTGAACAACGGGAAAAGGCAATCCAGAAGCTTCATCGCTAAAGGCTGCAAAATCCAGTTCAATCTGCTCTGGAAAAAGCTGATAAAAACCTTTAACGTCAGTATGGATCAGTCCGCTTAAGTGTTTAAGGATAACAATCTGGCTTAGGTTTTTCAGGTTGAAATCCTTTAAGATATAATCGTAAGGATTTTCTTCTGATACTTGATGCGCGGTTACCTGTTCACTCATTTAAACTAAAAATAGTAGATATCTTTTTTATAAACTTACATTTAGGTTCAAATGGCCACCTAACCCAACTTTGATAATCCTCATCAATGTGGAAAGCCTGATATCGCTTGCGTTGTTCTCAATTCTAGAAATGTAAGTTTTGGTGGTACCGCATTTCTCAGCCAGCTGTTCTTGTGTCAATCCTTTCTCTTTACGAAGCTCTTGCAGCATTGCTCCAAGTTTAAAGCTTTCAAATTCTTGCTCGTAATTTTCTCTGGTCTCTGTTCCACGTTTACCGTACTCACTGTCTAAGTGATCTGCAAATGATGTTAATTTATTCCTTGTCTTTTCCATCGAAATATTTCTTTTTAAGTTTCTCCGCTAATTCAATTTCGTTTTTGGGAGTTTTTTGGCTTTTCTTTTGGAATCCATTTACCAGAATAACCAGTTGTCCTTTATCAAAAAAACTGAATACCCTAAAAATATCCGAACCAACTTCAACTCTAATTTCGAAGAGTCCGGTAGAGCCGGTTATATGTTTAAAATACTTTTCTGGGATTTTCTCGAGTGTAGCAATTAATTGTAATGTCCAATTGAATTTTTTCTTTACACCGGGTTTAAGCTTTTCGTAAAAATCCAGATAATAACCTTCAAAGTAGAAAATGTCCCTGATAAATTTTTCGTCCATTCATCAAAATTAAGCCAGAACAAAGTTAACTATTTAGATAACAAATTCCAATTACTCAATTCTATGGCAAGTAAGGTTCTGAACTAAATTCAGGGTGATGACCGTTTAAAAAATATCTTGTCAATCCTGAACGCTGTGAAGGATCTGTTTCTAATGAGTACTATATTCTATTGCCCTACTAACTTTGATCGGGTTTTGGTGTATTAGCGTCCGGCGGTTCTTTTGTTGGAGATTCTTCACTGCGTTCAGAATTACAGTAATTAGTGGGTTATAGCGAGATGCTACAAGCAAAAGTGCTAAGTGATAAAAGTAAGCATTAATAAGTTTTACCTAAAACCTCCTTTTAGGTTTTTATGCACAATGGATAATTTATCCTCATAAAATCGTTAGGCTGAACTTGTTTCAGCACCTATCAGGCCACTAAGACCCTGAACTAAATTCAGGGTGACAGATCGGGTTTATAAAAATTTCTTACTACAGCGACTTACGCAATTTAAGATAAAAAGGCACTTCGATTTTTTCAGTTTTTCCGTTAAGGATAAACTCGGCTGCCTGGGCACCCAACTCGCTAAAATCTGTCGAAATTGTGGTAATCCCATCTAAAATGATTCTTTTTAGCGGGGTTTCGTTATAAGAAATTACGCCAACATCCTTTCCGATCTTAAGTTTCTGTGCAATTAACCGTTCAATCAGCATCACCAGATCATCTTCCATCAGGTTGATGTACACCTCACCGGGATTAATTTCTTCGTCTTTAATGTTATGGATTACTTTATGATCGAAAGCATATTGCTGGCAAAAGCGGTAAAAACCGGTCAATATTTCGTGCGGGAAATAACTATTCTTCGGGAAAATTATTTTTAAGGTACGGTAATGCGAAAGCCGTTCCAAAGCCTGTTCTAATGCGGCGTAAATATCCTGCGCAAAGTTTTCGTAAGCCGCAGCATAATCGCCCGTTACCCCAGGCAGGAGCTTATCAAGGATAACCAGTTTTTCTTTGGGTATGGTATTGATGATTTCGTGAGCATTTTCGCCACCCTCTAAAAAATGTGGAATAATTACAAAGTGCGAATATTCATCGCGCTTGGCTACGATCATTTTTTTGAACAGCGCGTAATCATTATTGTAAATATAAAAATCTATCGCGGCACGTTCACCGAGGGTTTTGGTAAAAGAATCGTAAATGATCTTTTTATGCGTGCTTAATTTGTTAAACAGTAAACATACTTTCAGTTTACGCGAAAAATCGGTATTGATGATGAAATAACCTTTGCCCGGTACGGAATCGACCACGCCCAATTTCCTTAAGTTGCGGTAGCCTTTTTCAGCGGTATCTCTAGACATTTCCAAACTGAAGCTCAGCTCATTGATGGAAGGCAGCAAACTATTTTTCAGAAGCTTGCCACTTTCTATCGCTGCCAAAATTGCATTGGTTAACTGCTTGTATTTGGGCGTCGATGAATATTCGTCGACATTAATATAGGGTATTAAATCTTCTGGTTTCAAAATGGTTAGGATCTAGGATTTCGAATATAAGGAAATTCCTAAAAATCTAAGGTACGTTCTATGGCAGAATAGTATTTTAACTGGATCATATCTGTTGGTGCAGGGTTTTCGTTCCATGAATCATTTATTGCCAGGGCTGTTCCAATGGCAGTAGCCTGCGAAACTGAAGACGCATAAACTTCAATATCCGGAATGGACGTAGCCAGCAGATGCATATATATTGCATTTTTACCAAAGCCACCGTCTACAAAAATTCTTTTCACCCCAGCATTTAAAATCAGCTTTAACGAATAAACCTGTTGTTTAATCAGGTCGAAAATTAATTGGTGGTAAGCTTCTTCTGCAGTTTGGAAAAGATTTAAATCCCGGTCGGGGAAGGCAGAATTCGCCGAAAATTGCAGTTGCTCCTTTCTGTTTTCGGGTATTTTATTCGCCAGTTTCAAAATCATTGCCGGGTTAAACTTCAGGTGTTTAAACAGGTAGGCGGCACGGTCGAAATGTTCTGCAATGCGCTTCAGCTGTACCTCATGTTCATAACCTGCAAAAATACGCGAAGCTTTAACAGCTTTGCCCTTAAAGTGCATGTAACACAAGCAATCTTGTTTAAGCTCGCGGGCAGTTAAAGGCTCCTGGTTAAAGGGATTTAAACTGATGCACCAGGTTCCGGTTGAGATAAGCACAAAGGGTGTATTAAAATTGGCCAGATAAGGGATCAGTGCAGCAGAGCTATCGTGCAAACCTACACCAACTTTTACACTGTTTCCTTCGAAATCAGTTTTGAGGCTTGAATCCGCAGGCGTAAACTCCCCAAACTTCTCATCTATTTTTTCGGTAGAAACCCAGTTGTGGTACTGGCTCTTATTGAAATCCCATAGCTGGGTATGGCAACCAATACTGGTAATATCGGCCACAGCCTTACCTGTAATTAAATAGCTTAAATACTGGGGCAGGTGTAAAGCCCATTTCACTTTTTTAAATATTTCGGGCTTTTCGTGTTTGAGGCGATATAACTGCATTCCCGAATTGAGGCTACCTAATATTGGCGAGGCCGTTTCTAACGAAATTTTTTCTTCGCCACCATATTGGGCATAAAATGCTTTTTTAAGGTCTTCGGGATATTCTTTTAAATAATTATATAGTGGGGTTAGCGGCTCCCCATTTTCACCGAGGTACACAAAACTGGCCCCATAGGTAGAAAAATTAATGGCCTTAACATCAAACTCTTTAAGCTGCAACACCTGATGCAGGGAATCGTAAACGGATGAGCGAAGGCTTTCGAGGTTTTCGCACGGCTCTCCATCTTCATCAACAGTTTCTACAAAACGTGCCGAACGTTCGTACACAATCTGGTAGTTTTCATCAATCAGAAACAGTTTTTTATTCGTTTTCCCAACGTCAAATATGGCAATTACAGGTTTAGGCATTTCTATTTGGTATCATTTGTTTATTTAAAGCTATTGTTACATGGCTTCTAAAACAATTATTATTTACCATTAAAGGATTAAGAACATTAAGATCTGTTTTTCTTAAAAGCTTAATCCCTTATGGCAGATTAGTTTATGTTAAAAACCATGTACTTGCATAGCTTCCAAAACAATTATTATTTACCATCAAGGGATAAGAACATTAAGATCTGTTTTTCTTAAAAGCTTAATCCCTTATGGCAGATTAGTTTATGTTAAAAACTATGTACTTGCATAGCTCTAAAAACAATTATTATTTACCGTTAAGGCAGATTCGTTTATTTATAAACCTGTAGCTACAGTATTTCCACGGTGGTTAACCAAGTTACTTCTTACGGCCAAATCGCGGTATAAATTTATTGGTGATAATGCTGCACCTGCCCTTAACCTGGCTTCGGCAACAATAGCCCTTAAATCGCTACGGAAAGTATTTTGCAAAATTTCCTGTGCTTTTGCTACATCGTTGTTATCCTGCGCTTCGTTTAATGCTTTTCTATCCACCAACAAGGCCTGCGCATAGGCAATCATAATGGCTTCTACCGATTGTAATAAATCTTCTAAAGGATCTTTAACATTGTGCGATGCATCGATCATCCAGCCTAAATCTTTAGCGTGGTTCATGCCTTTCGCATCCATACCTTCAACCAGTTCGTTAAAGATCAAGAACAACTGATAAGGCTTGATGCTTCCCGCGGTTAAATCATCATCGCCATATTTAGAATCGTTGAAGTGGAAACCGCCCAGCTTTCCTTCCATTAACAATAGGGCAACAATCTGCTCAATGTTTGCATTGGGTAAATGGTGACCTAAATCGACCAGGGTATATGCTTTTTTACCCAGTTTACTTGCATATAACAAAGACTGGCCCCAATCGCCAACAGTAGTGGAGTAAAAGTTAGGTTCGAATGCTTTGTACTCAACAAAGATTTTCCAATCCTCAGGCAATGCAGCATAAATTTCCTGCAAACTTTCTAAGGTATTTTCGAAGGCTTTACGGAAATTGAGCTGTCCGGGGAAACAAGAACCATCGGCCAGCCAAACGGTTAATGCATCAGAACCCAACGCAATACCATGTTTAATCACTTCGATATTGTGTTCAATTGCCTGTTTGCGAATGGCTTTATTTACATTTTGGAGTGAACCAAATTTATAGCTATGTGCCGAACCTGCCTGATCTTGAAAGGTGTTCGAGTTCATGGCATCGAATTTTAAACCATAGCCTGCTGCTAGTTTCTTCAATTCGCCGGCATTTTGAGGGATATCCCACGGAATGTGAAGCGAAATGGCACCACTTGCACCGTTTAGGGCGTGTAGCAAACCAACATCTTCAATTTTTTCTTCAATGGTACGCGGCTCGCCACCGGTAATGGCAAAACGGCCAAAACGTGTTCCGCCGGTGCCCAATGCCCAACTTGGAATGGCAATCTGAAAATCGACCAGTTTTTGGATTACGCTTTCCAGATCAACGTGCGCCCAGTCTTCTTTTAAGAAAGCAAGCTTGCGCTGATGTGAAGTTAACAAAGAGTCGTTATGTTTTTCTATTTGGTTCTGCTCGATATTCATGAGAATACTTGGTTTTGTTAGGTTAATCATTTGGCGGTACAATCGCCTTTCTCTCCTATCCCCGTTGTAAACGAGGACGATATTTCCGACGTTTTAAAGCCGTTTGCGATCTGTGGAAAACCACAGACCGATGAACAGCTTACTAAAACTGAATTTAAAATTGTGATCTGCATATTTACAGACCATTTAGTTTAACCACAGATGCTCACAGATAAACAAAGATCTGTGTCTTTCCACTTTATCTTTGGTTATTGGTCTGTGTCTCCACAGACCATTTAATCTTATTATTATTCCGATCTGTGAGGACACAGACCGGGGATATTATCTTACAAATGCCATGGCTACCCCGCCATCAACATTTAAAACATTTCCGGTTGATTTGTGCAGCAAGCCGCCAACAAAGGCAAAACAGGCATTGGCAATATCATCCGGTAATATAATCTGGTTTAACAGCGTACGTTTGGCATAATAAGCCGGCAGTTCGGCAACGGTAATACCGTAAGCCTTTGCACGTCCTTCGGCCCAGCCACCAGCCCATATATTACTATCGCTGATCACTGCATCAGGGTTTACTACATTTACACGGATATTATCGGCACCAAGTTCGGCAGCATTTAATCTGCTCAAATGTAACTGTGCTGCTTTTGCACTGCCATAACCTGCATTATTTGGTCCGCTTACCAAGGCGTTCTTACTTACAATATTAATGATATCGCCACCAATATTTTGCTTTTGCATCGTATTTGTTGCAGCCTGGGTAATAAAAAACTGACCTTTTACCAAAACATCATATAATAAATCCCAATCCTTTTCGGTATGATCGGCAATGGTTTTAGAAATCGATAAGCCTGCATTATTCACAATAATATCAACACCTCCAAAAGCCAGGGCTGCCGAATCGAAAGCGGCTTTAATATCTTCTTCGCTGGTTACATTCAGTATGGCTGTAGCGTAAGAATCTTTGCCGAACTGGCTTGCAAATTCTTTACCTGCTTCTTCCAAACGCTCGGCATTCATGTCGTTTAAAATCACCACGCCACCTTCGGCCACAAACTTTTTAGCAATTGCTTTTCCAATGCCACCGGCACTACCCGTAATCAGTGCAATTTTACCGGTTAAAGGTTTTGGTTTAGGCATTCTTTGCAACTTCGCTTCTTCCAGTAACCAATACTCGATATTGAAAGCTTCCTGATGCGGTAGCGAAGTATACTCCGAAACTGCTTCGGCACCCTTCATTACATTAATGGCATTGATATAGAACTCTGCAGCTACCCTTGCCGTTTGCTTATCTTTAGAGAAGGTAAACATTCCGATCCCAGGGTATAAAATCACTACCGGATTGGTATCGCGGATAGCCGGACTGTTCGGGTGTTTACAATCTTCGTAATAAGCGGTATACATTGCCCTATAAGCTTCGAAAGCAGGCTCGAGGGTTTCTTTTAATGCTTTAACATCCGATAAATCGGCATCACTTGCCAGCGTTAAAACCAGCGGACTGATCTTTGTGCGCAAGAAGTGATCGGGACAACTGGTTCCCATTGGTGCAAGACGGGCCAGATCGTTCGAATTGATGAATTCCAATACGCGGCTATCATCGGTAAAATGACCGATCATGTGCTGTTTAGAAGAACATAAGCCACGTAAAACAGGTGCTAATGTAGCCGCTTGTTTCTTACGTTGATCTGCTGCTGCACTTTCTATTTTTTGTCCGCCAAAAACCGGGCCTTTTTTGCCATAGTTTTCGTTCAGGTATTCTGAGCAGATTTCGATCACCTCTAAAGTATTTAAATAACTTTCGTAAGCGGTATCGCCCCAGGTAAATAAACCATGAGAACCTAACATAATACCACGGATGCCAGGATTTTCATCTAAACACTGCTTTAATTGCAGGCCCAGTTCGAAACCAGGTTTTTTCCATTCTACCCATCCAATAGTGCCGTTAAATAACTCCTGGGTAATGCGCTTGCCATCTTTTGCTGCTGCAATGGCGATGGCGGCATCAGGGTGCAAGTGATCAATATGCGCAAATGGTAAGAAACCATGTAAAGGCGTATCTATTGATGGTGCTTTAGAACTTAAATCGAAAATACAGTGGTTAAACAGTTCAACCATTTCATCTTCATGTTCTACACCACGGTAAATATTTTTAAGGCTGCGTAAACGGTCAACGTATAATGCTGCCAGGCCGCTTTTCTTTAAGGTACCTAAATCGCCACCCGAACCTTTTACCCACATTACTTCGGTTTCCAATCCGGTTAAAGGATCTTTTTCCAATAATTTACACGAGGTATTGCCACCTCCATAATTGGTTAAGCGTAAATCTGCACCCAATAAATTAGAGCGATAAATTAAGAGGGCAACTTCATCTCCCGCCAGTTTTGCGGCTTCCTCTTCATCCCACAGATAGCTTACATGCTTATAACTTTTTGTATCGATTGACATTGTTATATTCTATTTAAATTTTTATTTATTAACCTTTTATTGAATTGCCATAACCAACTATGAGTACCGAAATAATGATGGTTAAAATACCCGCCAAAACGGTAATCAAAGTTTTCTTTGAAACGCCTTTCCATTCTTTTAATACAAGCCCCCAAACGTTGGCAATTAAGATGATAAAGGCCATATGCAGTATCCACGAGCTGGCACCATTGCCCATTTTGCTCTCTCCCATACCATAGAAAAAGAACTGTAAAAACCAGGTGGTACCTGCCAGCGCAGAAAAAATATAGTTTTTTAACAGCGGAGTAGCTGCATTTGTATAATCGCCAAATGTTTTGTTGCGGGCGTTTAATACCATGCACCAGATAAAGTTGGTGGTTAGGCCTCCCCAGAGCACAATTACATAGGTAACGTTGTTCTGAAATAAGAAATTACCGGCTTCGGATGGATTTGCAGCTTTCCATATTGCGTTTGCAGCATCGGCCATTGGTTTTCCGGCTTCGATACCAAAATTGAAACAGGCACTCAATACACCCGAAACGATACCCACAAATAAACCAAGACCGAACTTATATTCTGTTTTCACCTCCATGCCATGTGGATCGGTAACACCGCTCTTCATTTCCTTCTCTTTCATCATGCCTGCTTTACCGCAGATGATGATACCGAGTACACAGACTAACAGCCCCAGCAATACCATACGGCCCCAATCGGTATGCAGAAACATGCTAAATGTATCCTTACCTGCCTGAGGGAAAAAGTCGAAATATATGGATGGCAGGATTGAACCCAAAACCATACAAAGTCCTAAAATGATACTACTGCCCAGCGATACGCCAAGATAACGAACGCCCAGCCCATAGGTTAAGCCGCCAATACCCCAAAGGATACCGAAAAAATAGGTTAACCATAAAATACTGCCATTGGTGCTGCTGATAATTGCACTGAAATTAGGAATGGTTAAGTAAGCAGCAAGGGGTGGAACAATTAACCAGGAGAAAATTCCGCCAACGATCCAATAACTTTCCCAGGCCCAGCCTTTAACTTTTTTGTAAGGGATATAAAAACTTCCGGAGGCAAAACCGCCGAAGAAATGAAAAATTACGCCTAAAATTGCTTGCATGCTCTATTCATATATTTGGTTGCTCTAAAATAGAATATACGGTAACTTTAACTGTTATGCACTGTTATGGATGTGGGATAAAGTTGGGAGACGGGAGACTGAGGAAGGGAGTTATGGTGCAGAAAATACAGGCTCTAGCAAACATTGACAGATTCAATAGAACGGACGTCATCTCGACTGAGGCTTCCGATCCTTCATCGGAAGCGAAATGGAGAGATCTTTTCAACCTGTTTAAATAAGGAGTATGGTTAACAGATTTCTCCATTGCGTTGCACTCCAGTCGAAATGACGATTCTTTTTTCGACCAAAAACTCCGGATTACCATGAAACCTTCCTGCAGTGTGCAGCAGCATATCATGATACCACGCCATCGCGTAACAGAAAAGGAAGCTTGATTTTAGGCCAGAGACTTGATTTTATAGAAAATATCTTCAATTATATCGGCCGATTTAAGAATCTTATAATGCCCTACTTCTTCGAAGGGTTTTGAAGTTATAGCAGGATATTTATCTAAAAATTCTTTAAGATATGGATATGGCGAAATGTGATCAGCAGGATCAAAAGCCAGAAAATGTGTTATATCCGGACTTAATTGATAGAGGTTGGTGAGGTTAAAATGACTGGCCTGCACAGGAAACTCGTCTGCAAAATTTTTAAAGAAGATATCCTGATGTTCTGCTTCAATGTTTACCGAATCCAAACTTTGTTCGAAATTTTCTTTTAGCCTGATTAAAGGCGCAATGCTGATCAGCAGATCGGGTACCAAACCCAGTTCCTGCAGCGCAATTACATTGGCCATTCCACCTAACGAATGCCCGATTAACACATTTGGCTGCACATAGTTTAGGGCAATCGATTTTACCGAATCGGCATAGAGCATCAGGTTAGAAAATTCAGAGATAGAACTTCCGTTACCTGGTGCATCAAAGGCAATGATTTCCAGGTCATCAATTTTCCGGAGTTCAACAATCAGCTCGTAAAAATCTAAAGCTTTTGAGGCCCAACCGTGCGTAAGGAGCACCTTACGTTTGCCACTGCCCCAGCTAAAGCAGTTAATACTTACATCAGCATGGGTAAAATAGGTATCGAAAACGGGCAGGCTAAACTGTTTCGCTTCGGCAATAAGCTGTTCCTGATGCAAGCGCAATGGCATTTTTGGCGAATAAAAAATAAATTCGCGCATTAAAGCTGCATCAGGGTTAGCCTGTGATAATTTAAGCTCGTTTACAATCTGTTTTAGCCTTTTCAATTTCGAGCTTATTATGGGTTAAACCAAATGAGATTTTAAATCTGCTGGTGAGTAGTTGATCGATTTTAAGGTTTTATCGTCTGATTTTCTGAATACCAAAAACAGTCCGTCTATTTCTTTGTAATACGATTCTGTTTGGTCTTTATCTAAATAAAACTGGATGGTTTGCTCAGCCTCTTCTACTGTTTTGCAGGCTTTGCTCATGTTAGAACGGTGCACTTCGTCAAATAAAGTCTTAAATTTTGTACCCAAGCCAAATTCGTGGATGGCACCTGCCAGCACATATTGCAGATCGCAAAGGGCATCGGCCACTTCTACCAGGTCATCATTTTCTACCGCTTCCTGTAATTCTTTTAGTTCTTCTGCCAAGAGCGAAATACGGAGATTGGCTCTTTGCTTTGAAGGAATAACCGGATTTTCCAGAATAGGATGTTTAAAGGTAGTGTGAAATTCAGCAACCTGATTTAGCGAATTCGTTTCTTGCATGGTAATGTTTAATTTAATCTTTACGGCGCAAACTTAAAAAAAACGCAAGAAATATTTGGGAGAATTTATGCACATCGCTTTGTCGTTAAGCCGCTAATTTTTATGGTAGTTAATTGTTTAAACTGCTTAATTGTTAACTGGCAACTGCTAACTGAAAATGATTTGGAAAGGTAGTTACTGCACATCAGTCGGGTTCGGCCCCTCTTTCCGCTGTATTCCCGATGAAAAATCGGGAGATGCCGCTTCAATAGGGTTTAGGTGGCCAATTGGTACTGTTTATTGTAGGTTAACTGCTTTACAGGTTAATGTTAAACTGTTTAACTGAAAACTGCTTAACTGGCAACTGAAAACTGGTTAACTGTCAACTGAAAACTGCCTACCCTTTCTTCCCTTCCCTCACTACTTTAAAAAATTCTTCTTTATAGGTTTCGCCAATGGGTATAGCCTGATCGTTGATATAAACCGTATTACCATCGATCATTTTGATTTTTTCGATCGAGATGATATACGATTTGTGGATGCGGTAAAATGGTGGCTGAGGCAACTCGGTTTCCAGCTCGCGCAGGGCCTGGTAAGTAATTATCCTTTGTGTTGCCGTATACACCGAAACATAGTTTTTCAATCCTTCTATATAAAGGATATCATCGTAATTTACTTTGATAAACTTGTTTTTGGTATCTCCCTTGATGAAAATAAAATCGCTACCCTGCGCTACCGGCTGCACAATTACCTCTTGCTGTACAGATTTTACAGGTGCTAAAATCTGCTGTGCTTTGGTGGCCGCTTTATAGAAACGTTCGTAAGAGATCGGCTTAAGCAGATAGTCTACAACGTCGAGGTCGAAACCTTCTAGTGCATACTCTGGGTATGCTGTGGTTAAAATCACTTTGCATTTGCCGCCGCAGATCTTCAAAAACTGGATCCCGGTGAGTTCGGGCATCTGGATATCCAAAAACACAAGGTCTACTTTTCCCTCCTGAACCAGATTGAGTGCTTCGAAAGCATTGGTAGTGGTACCAATCAATTCCAAAAATGGAGTCTTGTTTATAAAGGCAGCAATAATATCTGAAGCGTAAGATTCATCATCAACAGCAAGGCAACGGATCATGGTTTAGGGTTTAGGGTTTAGGGTTTAGGGTTTAGGGTTTAGGGTTTAGGGTTTAGGGTTTAGGGTTTAGGGTTTAGGGTTTAGGGTTTAGGGTTTAGGGTTTAGGGTTTAGGGTTTAGGGTTTAGGGTAAATTTAATTTATGAAACCGGTATTTCCTATTCTCTATTGATTATTTGATTGCGCAGATTTTGTTCCATAGTTTATTTAAGCTATTTGTTTTCGGACCCCCCGACTTTTTCCCTGAAGGGTTTGATTACACCGATTATAGGATTGCGCAGATTTTGTTCTTTAGTTTACTTATGCTCCCTGTCTCCGGACTTCGTACTACCGACTTTTTCCCTGAAGGGTTTGATTACACTGATTATAGGATTGCACTGATTTTATTCTTTAGTTTACTTATGCTCCCTGTCTCCGGACTTCCAACTTCGGACCCCCGACTTTTTCCCTGAAGGGTTTGATTACACTGATTATAGGATCGCACAGATTTTCTCCTTGCTTTACCTATGCTCCCTGTCTCCGGACTTCGTACTACCGACTTTTTCCCTGAAGGGTTTGATTACACTGATTATAGGATTGCACAGATTTTATTCTTTAGTTTACTTATGCTCCCTGTCTCCGGACTTCCGACTTCGGACTCCCGACTTCTTACTACCGACTTTTTCCCTGAAGGGTTTGATTACACTGATTATTTGATTGCGCAGATTTTGTTCTTTAGTTTACTTATGCTCCCTGTCTCCGGACTTCGGACTCCCGACTTCGGACTCCTGACTCCGGACTCCCGACTTCGGACTCCCGACTTTGGGCTAACCATCAAAATTACAAATTCAAAATCAATGTACTTTTATAGGTATTGCCGTTGTTCGAAATCAGCAGTTCGTGTTTATCGGGATAAATGAGGTCTAACCTCCGGTGGATATTCACCATCCCTACCCCACTCGAGTGGTCTTTCTGGGCATGGCTTATTTTGTTGCTTACCTCAAAGCTCAGGCGCTTGTTCTGTATCTTCAGCTTAATGCGCACTGGCTGTGTTTCATCACTTACCACACCGTGTTTAAAGGCATTTTCTACAAAGGGGATCAATATTAGCGAAGCAATTTTCTGATCGGTAATGCCTTCGGTTGTAAATTCGACATAAAATTTCGGCTCGAAACGCATTTTGAAAAGCGCCACATAACTTTCTAAATATTCTACTTCTTTATCTAAACTTACTTTCCCATCCGGACTATCGTTCAGGGTATAACGCATTAGATCCGACAAACGCAGAACTGCATCAGCCAACTTATCCGATACCGGAATAGCCAATGAGTACACATAGTTTAATGTATTGTATAAAAAATGTGGGTTAATCTGCGACTTTAAAAAGGAAAGTTCGGCCTTTACCACTTCTTCTTTCAGTTTCTGGTTTACCTGTTCCGATTTAAAGCTCTGCTCAATACCGTAAACCGCAGCGGGTATTACTATGTAGGCCAAACTCCAGTAAATATTATCAGAAATATAATGCCATGCGCTAGTCCCATCTGCATAGTTATGCATGCCAAACCATTTTAAATACAATACTTCTTCAATTAAATACCTAAGGGAGATAAATACGGCTACGGTAAATAAAATGCCACCAATTAACTGTACCGTTTTATTTTTCTTTAAAAATTTCGGATAAACCCATAGGTAGCAGATATAAAATTCTACAATATGGATAAAGTTCATGGATATACTGAATGCCGATTGCCTTAAAGTAATACCCTCTATAATGGCCCCGCCATAAAAATAACCTAAAACAAGTACCCAGCAAAGTATATGAATGGAAATGACTTTTATTGTTTTCATGGCCTAAAACTATAGAAAGCTTTTTTAACCGCCTATTTTCTTATGCCAAACCTGTAAATAATTATCCCAACCCATACTTTTTAAGGATCAACACCTTTTATGGTTAAAAAACGCATTGGGATAATATTTAATGGGGTTGGGATTATAAAATTTATATGCTGTTACAGCTGCTGCATCTTTGAAACATCAATTAATAAACAAACAAAGATGAAACGCTTACTTAAAACTGCTCTTTTTACCTTATTATTTTTAGGACTTAAAACCGCTTATGCCCAAAACATCAAAATTTCGGGAACGGTTACCGATAAAAGCAATAAAGCCCTCGATTATGCTTCTGTAGCCTTGATCCACCTGCCCGATTCGGCTTCGGTTGCTTTACAGGCCACCAACCAACAAGGTGCATACGGTTTTAACAATGTTAAACCTGGCCGCTATTTAATTAAAGCACTGATGATGGGGTACGACAAAAACCAGTCGGCGGCTTTCGAGGTAAAAGATGCCTCGGTTAAAGTTCCTGCAATTGTATTAACAGACCGTTCTCAACACCTGAAAGAGGTAAACATTATTTCTAAAATGCCGGTGATCGATCAAAAAGCCGACCGCGTAATTGTAAATGTTGAGCAGATGAATACTGCCGGGGATAATGCTTTAGAAGTAATCAGCAGGTCGCCCGGGGTAAAACTGGATAAGGATGATAATATTGTGCTGAAAGGTAAAAAGGGAATCAATGTAATGATTGATGGCAAATTGAGTTATATGAGCGGACTGGAATTAACCAGTTATTTAAAATCTTTACCCGGATCGGTGCTAAGCAAAATTGAACTGATCTCCAACCCACCCTCATCTTTTGATGCCGCCGGAACTGCGGGCATCATCAACATTAAGCTGAAAAGAAACAAGATGCAGGGCTTTAATGGCAACATGAATGTGGGCGGTGGTTATGGCAGGTACGAAAAGGTGAGCGCGGGTACCAACCTCAACTACAATATCGGTAAGGTGAGTACCTATCTGCGTTTAAATGGCGGTCATTATAATTCTTACAACCGTTTAACCCTAAACCGCAGCATTGGCGAAGAACAATATAATCAGCTCAATTTCTGGCACCCGGTTACCAATAGTTTAAATTACTCAACAGGTGCCGATTATTTTATTAATGATAAACATACCCTTGGGGTAATGGTAAAAGGTTATACCGCACCCGAGGAAACCAAAGTTAACAGCAACTCGGTGAATTTTGATGCTACCGGAACCAAAATGGGCGCAACCGCAATGTTTAACCCTCAAAGCAATACAGAAAAAAACCATGCCTTAAATTTAAACTACCGTTTTAAAACGGATACATTGGGCGGCGAGCTGGGCTTTGATGCCGATTATGTTCAATACGATAACAGTAAAAATGAAACTTTTACCAACAGTTACCTTGATGCCAACAACCAACTGATCGGCACCCCAATCGATCTGCGCAATATGGGCACGGGCAAAGTATCTATCTACTCGGTTAAGGCCGATTATAGCTTAAACTTTAATAAAACCTTAAAAATGGAAACGGGCTGGAAAAGCAGCTGGGTAAAATCGAATAGCGACGTACGTTTCGATTCGCTAAAAAATGCCGGCTGGATTAATGATCCGCGCAGAACCAACCTCTTTTTATACAGTGAGAACATTAATGCAGGCTACCTTTCGTTAGATAAAAGTTTTAAAAACCTGCAGATCAAAGCAGGCTTGCGGGCAGAGCAAACCCTGGGCAATGGCAGCTCCTCGGGTACCAATACACTGATCGACAGGAAATACTGGAAGCTTTTTCCAACGCTTTTTGTTTCTTTAAAACTCGATTCGAACAACCTGGTTACTGCGGCCTACCGCAAAAGCATCAACCGTCCATCGTACAGCAGCTTAAATCCCTTTACTTTTTATACCGATCCATACACCGCCTTACAGGGAAACCCATTATTGCAACCTTCGTATGCAAACAGTTTAGAATTTAACTACTCGATCAAAAATTTCAGGGTATTAACTTTGAGCTACTCGGTTAGCAACGGGTCGATATCGGAAGTGATTTACCAAAACGATGTAACCAAAGAAAGTATCTCCAGATCGGAAAACCTAAACCGCACCACCAATTTTTACATGGCTACCGGAAGTCCTTTTGATGTAACGAAATGGTGGAACAACAACACCGAAGTTTCGGCAGGTTTTAACCGCACCCAGTCTACCGTACAGGGAAATGGTTACAATGCTTATTCGTGGAACTGGTCGGTGATGATGGACAATACCATTACCTTACCAAAAAACTACAGCTTATCTACCTATGCTTATTACGATTCTCCATCGGTTTCGGGATTGTTCCGCAGCCTGGGGAGCTATCAGCTGAATGTGGGTGCTAAAAAAACATTCTGGCAAAAGAATGCAACCCTGGCTTTAAAGGTAAACGATATCTTTAATACCAGTAAATTCAGGGCCAACCTCGAGTACAACAACATTAAAACTTATTGGCAGAACGAATGGGAAAGCCGCAGGGTAAACCTAAGCTTCACCTATAAATTCGGAAACATGAAAATTAAAACTGCCCGCAACAGAAGAACAGGGACGGGCGACGAAGAAAACCGCGTGGGGCGGAATTAGGGTTTAAAAGGTTTACAAAGCATCGTCATTTCGAGCGGAGCGTAGCGTAGTCGAGAAATCTGTATTAATAGGTTTCTCCATTCCGCCCCGATGAAAAATCGGTAGGCTCCAGTCGAAATGACGATACGTTTTTTAATCTATCACTTAAAGGGGTGATGAATTTTTATTAAAGCTTTATCTTCACAAAGTACAAACGGTTACGATCTACCGAATTGGTAAAAGGTAAAATTTTCTGTGCAAAACCACTGGCACCGTTATCTACCACACCAAAGTCATCATCATTTGAGATCACCAAAATATTACCTGGCAATATGGCCAAACCTTCTGCTTTATCGTGTGGATAAACTGATGGTAAATCTTTTAAAAGATCTAAAACCACTGTTTTGGTAACTGGCGTAATGCCTGCGCTGCTTAAACCAGCGGCGTTGTTCAGTTCTTCTACCGTTTTACCGCCATAAAGTTTGCCTGTAGCTCCGTTGTTGGCATCAGAAATATCGGTAGCAGCACTTAAGTCGATTTTAAAAACCTTTTTAAATGTTGCCGGGCTGGTTGTTGCACCGCCGTATAAACCATCGCGTTCGATCGTTAAAAAAGTAGTGCTGTTAACCGCAACAATATCGCTTACCCCGGTTAGCGTTACATTATCCATCAGGTAAGCATATTGTTTGGTTGCCCCTGTCGCAATGTCAAAAGTTAAAATCCGCAATACTACCGAATTGGCTACCGCACTTTTTGAAGGATTGTACATTGGCGATTGCATCATGCCTACCAAAGTTTTGCCATCAGGGGTAATGGCCAGGCCTTCCATCCCACGGTTTGCCCTTCTGTTGGCAAATACGGCCGGAATGGTACGCTTTCCGGTTCCTGTTCCAAATGGATTGATGCGTTCGATTGTTTTTCCGGTGGCATCAAAATGTGCAATATGCGGACCGTATTCGTCGCTGATCCAAAATGATCCGTCGGCAGCCCTTACCAAACCTTCAGAATCGATTCCATCGGCACTTGGTGCAATTACCTGTCCGTTTAAATCGTAGGCCGTTTCTCCAGAAGCACCCATGCCTTCAGGGTTTGGAAGTCCGTTAAGGTTAACACCATTGGCATTTTTCAGCATGATGGTTTGCTCGAGTATGAGTTTTCCATCCTTCAATCTAAACTTACCGATCTGTGGCGTAAAATCAGGTTTTCCGATGATAATCGAGTTTGTGATCTGCCCGGCTACATTCGATCCCCTATCGGTTAACATATAAAAAACATCCGGCGAGTTGGGATCGGCAGCAACGGCCGAGCCAAAACCACCGTTATATACTTTTACACCGGCAGCAGTAGTGAATAACACCGACGGATCGGCAACTTCTGCAACAGCAGGATAAGTAAAATCTGCAGGGGTTTCGTCGTGGTTCTTTTTGCATGATACCATCGCGATAGATGTGGCTGCAATTAGGGTGAGTAATTCTTTCTTCATTTGATCAGGAATATTTTTTTGAACAAAGCAAGCATGTTCATGTGAAGCCTATGTTAAGGAAATAACAATACTTCACCCTGCAAATAGTGCGAACGCTAACTTTATCAGTGCGAACGCTAATTTTATCAGTGCGGACGCTTAATCATCAGTGCGAACGCCAACTTGAACTCTTCGGAGACCAGTTTCAACTTTTCGGACGCCAACTTGAACTTTTCGGACGCTTACTTGAACAATGCCGATTGAATCTACTCACCTGAGTTCGATAATTAAACGCTGTTTCTGGTATCAAAAATACGTTTTTTGGAGGGTATGGTCGTCACCCTGTCCCGATCATCGGGAGCAGGGTCTTTACTGTTAATAGATGCTGAAACAAGTTCAGCATGACGATGATGCTATGGGTAAAACAAATAAAACCTCATTTTATTAAAATAGTAGATTTCTCCGTTCCGCAACCGATGAAAAATCGGCAGCTTCAGTCGAAAGGACGATCCGTTTTTTTTACGCCTTGATTGGTAACTTGATTGGGAATCTTATTCCCAATGCTCTACGGGCCATTTTATGTCTCAAATCTCATGTCTCAAATCTCGTGTCTCAGATCTCATGTCTCAAATCTCATGTCTCAAATCTCATGTCTCAAATCTCATGTCTCAAATCTCCAAACTCCAAACTTTGTTACGCATTAATATTCCGGCATGCGCGGGAAAGCCGGATATTTTAGTAATTCACATATTGTTCTTCAAAGCTGCCATCCGCATATAAATCGATTAATCCATAACCTGGTGCGGTTTCTCTTCTGTTTCCTTCCCACCAGGCGCCAGATACGGCACCGTTGCAGAGGTAGGTAACGCCGTTATAAACCACTTTATCGCGCATATGCAAATGCCCGCTCATGCACAATTTTACATTGGGATGCCGGTAAAACAGGTTGATGATTTTAGCGGTATCGGTATGCATATCACCCCCCAGCATGGTCCACTTGTTTACAATATCATCTTCGATCATTAAAAGTGCAGTAAGGATCGGAATGTGCGACATCACCATTACCGGCATAGCAGCATTAGTTGTTTCCAGTTCGTTTTTTAGCCAGCTTAATTGCTCATCGCCCAATTTGCCAATGTACCAGGTACTGTCGATATCGAGGTGGGTACTATCCAGCACGATGATTTTCCAGCCGCTCTGTATAAAACTGTAGTAAGGTTTAACGAGTTGCAGTTTATCCATCGCATATTTTTTACCATAAAAAACATCGCTTTTGGTATTCTCGTTCCACCAGATATCGTGATTGCCCAAACAATAATGTACGGGCAGGTTGCATTCGTTTTTCATCGTATCGCCCACCAGCTTCCATTGATCGTTGATGTTGCCGATGTTTTCTTTGTTCATATCGAAAACGATATCGCCCCCGTTGAGCACAAAATCTACCTTTGGCGATTGCGACTGTAAATGGTGCAGGCATTTAACAAACCTGGCCGGTGCATTAAATTGGTTTTTAAGGTGCACATCGGTAATGTGCGCTACCCTTAAAACAGGCTTTTTATCGGTTGCTGCCAAAAGTGCGGGCAAAGCTGGCAATGCCAACAGGCCACCAATATTTTTAAGTGCAGATCTTCTCTCCATCGATTTCTTTTTATCGGTTCAAAATTAGCATTGCAATGTTGCTTTAACATTAAGCCTAAAAAAAGCGGTGCATATGGTTTTACACCTGCACCGCTTTGATTTATTCAGCAGAAATACAATTGTTTATGGCTTCGCTAAGCGGTAGGCCTTAATTATTTTATGAAAAATCTGATTATTGGGATAAATGCCGCTAAAATGTTGCGAACCTGGCCCATAAGCAAAAACCGGAACCATGGTGCCGGTATGGTCGTTGGTGCTAAATTCGCCCCTTACCATTCCTTTTTCTGCCGAACCATCTAAAAGTGTCAGTCCTCCGGTTTCATGGTCGGCGGTAACAATTACCAATGTTTCGCCATCCTGATCGGCAAAACGGAGTGCTTCTGCAACCGTACGGTCGAAATCGTGCAGTTCGGTAACCAGATAAGGGAGGTCATTTGCGTGTCCTCCGTAATCGATCTGTGCACCTTCGGCCATGATAAAGAAACCGCGTTTGTTTTTGGCTAACATTTCGATGGTATGCGAGAGCGATTTTTTCAGCATATCGCCACGGCCTTTTATCATTGGCCGCGTAGCAGAATCATCAAGCAATACCAATTGCCTGCCCTGCTTTTGTTTTTCAAAATCGTTTAAGTTATTGGTCAGTTGGAAACCTTTGGCCTTAAGTGCAGACAACAGGTTACTGTTTTTATTCTGCTCGAAAGCTTTGCGGTTAGAACCGACCAAAATTTCAGCTTTACTGGTTAACAGGTCGTTCGCAATGGCGCCGTTAAAAGCACGGTCGAGCTGATGCGCATAAAAAGCTGCCGGAGTGGCATCGGTGAGGTCGCCCGAGCTGATGATCCCGCTTTTTAATCCCAAACCTGCCAAAGTATCTACCAGATTGGTTTTCTTTTGGTCATCCGGTCCCATCCCAATATAACGGTTGTTGGTTTTATAACCCATGGCCATTGCACTGCCCCCTGCAGCCGAATCGGTATTTCCGGCATCGGCAGCTGCAGTTTCAGAAAAACCGATCGCGCGGAACCTGGCTAGGTTTAAATCGCCATGGTTGGCAATCAATCCAGCGTGTATTGCGGCCAGTCCCATTCCGTCTCCAATCAGCAAAATAACGTTTTTAGCCGGTTTATCCTGTCCGTCGGTTTTATACGTTGGTGTATAAGGCGTGTATGGCGTAGGATAGATATAAGTTAGTTTATCCTGGTAAAGATAAAAATCTTTCAGTTTTGTTGGGTGGTCGGTATTGATCCAATCCACGCCAAGCCTTTCGAGTACAATCCAGGTATTCGGACTATCCTGTGTGGCCCAAAACCTAAAAGGCTTCCCTTTGCGGTGGGCCTGCTCAATCAAGGCTTTCATTTTGGCTTCGTCGGCTTTGGTAGGGTTACCTTTTCCATTCCACGGGGTATGGTTTTTAAGGTCATCGCTGATCATGGCCACCCTCGGCAGCTGCGCTTCGGTGTAAACCGTAGTTGGCCTGCCATCGAAAGATAATTTCTCATCGTAATCTTTAAAATCAGCAGGAACAGGCATATCGCCACTAATTACCACTTTTATGGCCTGCGGGTTTTGCTGCTGATCGAACACTTCGCCATAGGCTTCGAGTTCTTTCAGTAATACAGGGAGTACATGTTTGTAATCTTCTTTCACATCTACTACCAATTGCAGTTTTAAGGCTACATTGGGATAAGGATGGTTTCCGTTGGCTTTAAAAAACTCGGCAAGCGGTTGGAGGTATATTTTTTTTAATGTAAAACCTGGCTTTATCTCCGAGGCTTCGTGCGCCACATATAATGCACCATCTTTTAAAAAAACATCTGCCTCGATGGATCCCATTTGGGCATGAAATGCCGTTAAAAGCGGAATCTCCTGTTTGTAATCGTTATGGCTGTGCCCGCGGTTTGTGCTCAGTTTAATTTGGGCAGATGTACGCTGCAGCCCCAGCAAAAGTGCCAGTGCTGCAAAGCTGATCCATAATTTGTTTACCATCCTGCGTTTTGTTTGATTAAGCCCGCACTGTTATCAATCTCCCTTTGCGGCACTGCCCATACATCATGTACCTGTGGATTGAAGCTTCTGGCCGGCCAGATTACCGTGCCATCAAAATCGTGCAGAGGTTTTGCATAAGCAGCCTGAGCATCGCCCCATCTTACCAAATCGCGGTGGCGGTCGGCCCATTCTCCAGCCAGTTCATTACGGCGTTCGCGTTTAAGGTCGTCGATCGTCATTCCGGTTTTTGTACCCAAACCTGCACGCACCCTGATTTTGTTCAGTTCGGTATCGCCCGCTCCTGCGCCGCTTAGGTTAATTGCAGCTTCTGCCTTGATGAGCAATACTTCGGCATAACGCATTAAGGGAACGTTTAAATCTGTAGTGCCATTATCGCCGTTCGGGTTAACGTGGGTTGGAATAGGGTTGGCATACGAAAAAGGCTCCATATATTTTTTAAACTGGTAATTTGAGGTGGCACCGGCATCTTTGGTAAAGCTGCGTTCGGCACCGAAGAACATAAATTTATCGCCAGGTTTTAAAATGGTGGCCTCTCTGCGCTGATCGCCGGGTTCGTAAGAATCGTAAAGTTCTTTCGTTGGCAGGTAATAACCCCATCCGTTATAAATTCCCCAGGCTTTATTGGTCAACATTACGCCCGGCAATTTGCTTCCCCAGCCGGTACCGCCACCGCTTGGTGTACAAACCACCGACCAGATGTACTCTTTTGACCAGTTGTTGGCTGCTTTAAATACGTCGGCAAAACCGGTATTTACCAGATCGTGCTGACCGGAGCTGATTACCATATCGGCATATTTTGCAGCGTTGGCATAATCCTTTTTATATAAATAAACCTTAGATAGGTAGGCCCACGCAGCAGTTTTGTGTGCTTTACCATAATCGGCAGCTTTCATTGCCGAAAATAAAGGAAGGTTATCGGCTGCTTTTAATAAAAGTGAAATGATGTAATCGTAATTTTCGTTCACGTTTTTTGCCCGGGCTACCGCTACGGCCGGATTGGCCTCGGGGGTAACAATCGGCACACCTGCTTTATCGTTTCCATAGTTTGCTGCCAATTGGAAATAAACCAAACCAGCATTAAAATAGGCATCGCCGATAATCTGTTTCTTCAAGGCTTCATCCATATTAATGCCCGGCACATTGGTAATAATATCGTTAGCACGTTTAATAATGGCATAACGCATACTCCATTGTGTTTCGGTATAACCGCCGCCAACATAGGTGCGGTTAAAGTTTTTAATGTTATCGGCCTCTGGTTTATTACGGCCGGTTACCATATCATCACTGGCATTGATAAACCAGAACATCCCGCGGCCATAAAAGTCTTCGGCATTATAGTTTTCGTACATACCGGCTTCGGCCTTAATGGCATCTTCTTTGGTTTTCCAGAAATTCCCTGCCGATGGGGAACCTTCGGGTGTAATATCAAGCTGTTTGGTACATGAAGAGAAAACAGCAAGCGCGGCAAATGCCATATATTTAAAATTCTTTTTCATTGTTGTGGTGATTATAGATTTACACTTAAACCAAGGATAAAGCTCCGTGCCTGCGGATAACGGCCAACATCCAGTCCGTTGTTGTCCATTCCGATTTCCGGATCAAAGCCTGTGTATTTTGTAATGGTGAAAAGGTTATTTGCGGTGGCATAAATCCTTACGCCGCCCGTTTTTAGTTTATTGGCAATCGATTTTGGCAAACTGTAACCCAAGGTTACGTTGCGGATACGCAGGTAAGAACCATCTTCAACATAAAAATCGGAAGCATTAAAGTTTCCATTCGCATCGCTTGTGGAGATAATCGGCACTTTACCGCCCGGGTTTTCTGGCGACCATGCATCTAGAATCCCTACCAATTTGTTGTATGAAGGTCCGCTGGCACTGTAGGTGGTGCGTTTTACAGCATTAAAAAGTTGGTTACCCTGCACACCCTGTGCAAAAATATTGATGTCGAAATTTTTATAGCTTGCATTAAAGCTCAAGCCGTAAGAGAAATCGGGATAAGCGCTGCCCGCGAAATAACGGTCGCTACCATCAATCGATCCATCTCCGTTAATATCCACAAATTTAAAATCGCCTGCTTTTGCATTCGGCTGAATCTTCGATCCTTTGCTGTTTTTGTAGTTATCAGCCTCTGCCTGGCTCTGGAAAATCCCATCCGTTTTTAGCACAAAATAACTGTATAAAGGCTGGCCTACCCTATTGGTTAAGGGTGCAAGCTCGTTCCTGAAATTGGTACCCACAGTCATGTTCTCCAATCCATCGCCCAGGCTAACAATCACATTATTTACCTTGGTTAGTGTTGCATTAACCGAATAGGTAAATGCACGGTTTTTATCGCTATTATAGGCTAAACCTAACTCTATGCCCCTATCCCTAACTTTACCGGCATTAATGGTCTGTGTGTTTAAACCTGCTGTACCCGGAAGTGTTTTGGTTAAGATCATGCGATCGATATTTTTAACAAAATAATCTGCGTTTAACCTCAATCCGCCAAAAACCGTCACATCCAATCCGATATTTGTCTGTTTACTTTCTGCCCATGCGAGGTTCGGATTGGCCAGAACGTTAGAAACATAACCTGTTTGCAAGGTTGGTGTTTGGCCGAAATAACTTTGTGTGGCAACCAATAAAGGATTCACATCCAATGGCGATAAACTGGCAAGGTTACCAAGAAACCCATAGCTGGCCCTTAATTTTAATTCATTTAACCAGGTGGTGTTTTTAAGAAAATCCTCTTTGGTAATCAACCATCCTGCAGATGCCGAACCGTAGTTTCTTGTCCGGTTATCTTTGGTTAATAACGATACGCCGTCCCTGCGGCCGATTAACGATAAAAGATATTTTTCATCATAGTTATAATTTGCCCTGAACAGTAATGATGATAAGGCATTGGCATCAAAGTAACTGGCCGACGGCTGGATTACAGTTGCATTAACCAAATATCTGTATTGCGGCGATTCATCATCAAAACCTGCCCCGGAAGTATATAATCTATAATTTTTTGTTTTCTGGAAAGTATAACCACCTGTTAGGTCAAGGTTATGTTTACCAAACGATGATTTATAGCTCAACACCTGCTCGGCAAGGAAATCGTTGGTTTGGAAACTGTTCTGCTGCAGGCTATTGCTCAACACAGGTTTGCCAACTTCGGGCCTTTTTGGCGTAAAACCTTTAAACTGGATATCTTTCTTGGTAATACTTAAATTAGACCTGAAAGATAAGCCTTTAGCCAGCTTTAGGGTAATATAAGGGTTAACGACCATTAAGTTTGAAGGATTGTCGATGTCGATACGCTGCAGTTCGGCAACAGGGTTTACGATATCGCCATAATCACCGGCATACTGTCCGCCAGGTAAACCTGCAAAGCTTCCATCGGCATTATATGGTGTTCCGTTGGTTGGATAATAAATAGCAGAAAGCAAAGCTCCAGTGTAATCGCTGCTGGTATTGGCCCCATTTCCGTTGGTACTGCTGTACGACAGGTTTTCGCCAACTTTTAACCATGGGGTTATCTCATGTTCAGAATTTATTCTAAAATTGTAGCGTTTGGTTTTGGTATTTAACACAATGCCTTCTGCATTACGGTAATTGAAACTGAGGTAATAGTTCGATTTTTCGCTACCACCGTTAATGGCTGCATTATAGTCCTGTAGTAAACCATCCCTAAAAACCTCGTCCATCCAATTGGTCCGGGTAACCTGTCCATCGGGATATTTTGTGGCATCAAAAGCAGGCAATATAGTTGTTCCGCCATTTTTAGCGGCCGTTGCGGCCACCTGCGCACGTTGTTGTGCATTTAGGGGTTCCAATTTTTTCCAGGCACTTTGTTGGCCAACCTTGGCATCGAAACTGATCTGCATTTTTCCGTTTTTACCTTTTTTGGTGGTAATCAATACTACCCCTCCCGAAGCCCTGGCTCCGTAAATAGCAGCAGATCCATCTTTTAATACCGAAATGGATTCAATATCATTCGGATTAAGCTGCGGAACCCCTAAAAAGATAGAACCATCAATTACATATAATACGTTTTCGCCATTGAGACCGCCCGATCCCCTAACATTGATGCGGGGTGTTGATGTTGGATCGCCGCCCTCGTTGGTTACAATAACACCTGGGGTTTTTCCTGCCAGAACTTCTCCAACACTGTTCAACGATCTGGAAGAAAGCTTATCGAGTGTGGCGATACTTATTGCGCCGGTTAAGGTTTCTTTTTTCTGTGTACCGTAACCCACTACCACCACATCCGCAAGCGTTGAGCGCTCTTCGCTCAAAACCATATTGATGATCTGGTTTTCGCCTACTTTCACTTCTTTGGTGCGGTAGCCGATCATCGAAAATGAAAGTACAGCATCAGCACCCACTTCAATGCGGTAAGCACCGTTGCCATCAGTGATGGTGCCACTCTGCGTACCCAATACCTTAACCGAAACACCCGGCAGGGTAACGCCAGTAGAATCGCGTACTACCCCGGTGATAATGCGGTCGGGTTTATTTTGAACGGCATTGTTCAATATTACATATCCGCCTTTCTCTAAAACCTGTAAACCGAGCCTATCAAGCAATGAGCGTACAGGTTCTGTGGTAAAATCGCCATTTACAATCACATTTCTTTGTTGTAACTGATCAGGATTGTACACAAAACTAAGCCCCGTGCGCAGCTCAATTTCCTTGATAATTTCGGTCATTTTACGGCCTTTGTTAATCGTAATGCTAACCGTAGTTTTCTCCAGCTTTTGCGCCATACCTGCCGAGGCCAGTATTGAGCTGCAAAATATGCAGAGGATTGTAAATGTTAAACATAAGTATTTCATGATCTTGTAAAGAGCTGGTGTCCTCTTATGGGAGGTTGTTTTCATTATTTAATTTGTTTGATTTTATTTATCTGTAAAGCTTTAATTATGCTGACTGTATCTGTCAGAAGAAAGATGGTGGCGGCCGATCTGATCAGTACCACAAACGATTCTATTCCATATCTTTATCTCATTTGTATATATTAAATGTTTTATGATTTTTTGATCCATTAAATTTGAGGTGGTGCAGGCTGCAGATGATATCCAATATCTCCTCTGGCGATTGCCTGCTGGTGAAAACGGCCGTGGTTTTAAGTTTGCCCAAAGTGCTGTCGCCCAGCAAAATCTTGATGCTGTACACGTATTGGAGCTTATTGATTACCTGTTCTAAGGTTGCGCCCTCAAAAGCGAGTTCTACAAAGGCTACTGCCTTCATTTTACTGATTGCAGCCCGGCCGGCATTTTTATCATAAGTTAAGCGTTCATCTTTGATCAGTGTAGCCAGATTTCCTGTTTTATTGCTCACGGAAACCTTTCCGCTAACAACTGCTATTTCGATATGCTTGCTGGCCTGGTAAGATTTAACTTTGAAAGATGTACCCAGTACTTTGATATTTATACCGCTTGTGGTGTGTACGGTAAAAGGTCTTTTCTCCTGGTGGGCAATATCAAAAAAAGCTTCTCCTTCTTTTAATGCAATCTGGCGGCTGTTTGAGGCAAATGTTTTGGGATAGCTGAGTTTTGCAGAAGGCCCAAGCAACACCACCGAACCATCTGATAAGGTAATCCGTTTGCGCTCCGCTGATCCGGTAACTACAGTAAGCTGATTTTCTGCTGGCTTTGTTACTGTACTGAATTTCCAAATACTTAAGCCCAGTGTAATCACAATAATTACCGCAGCTGCAATCTTAACTAAATACTGAAGTTTGAATACTTTGTGCTTTGGTTTTTCGCGCATGGCCGCCTGGAGCTGAACAAACATCTGCTCGCCTATGGCCGCCTTGCGATGGGCCGCCAATTCCATATTTTCATGATGGAGCCTGGCATACCATGCTTCAACTTGTTTTTGCTCTTCCGGACTTGCCTGCTGATCGAGATATTTCCGCAGCAGTTCCTTTGCCTGTTCTTCTGTCATTTAAATACATGTCAGTCGAAAAGCAGCCAGGTACTAACCAAATATGTTATCTGTAAATTAACTTTATGTTAAGCCGATTAATGCGGCGATTAACAAGATATAGGACAGGCTTTTTTTTAACAGTTTTAGTGCGGCAGAGATCTGGTTTTTGACGGTCTGTACCGAAACATCAAGTTCTGAGGCAATTTCTTTGATAGATTTCTCCTGTTTCCGGCTCATCGAAAATACCAGCTGCATTTTTTCTGGCAGGAGCGCAATTGCGGCATCTACTTCTAAATGGAGCTCTTTTAAAATCAGTTTATCGTCGGCTGCAACTTTATGTTGCGTTTCCATCAGTGCGGTAAGTGCGGGCTGGTGTTGTGCTTTTGTATCGCCCGACCGGAAATAATTGATCACCTTGTACTTTACGGCACCATGCAGATAAGCACCAAGGTTTCCGGTGATGGTGAGGGTGGTCCGGTTTTCCCAGAGGGAGATGAAAATTTCCTGGGTAATGTCTTGCGCGAGGGCTTCATCGCCTGTTTTTTTTAGTGCAGCATCAAAAACATCACTCCAAAAGGCCTTATAGATTTTCTCCATAGCCTGATGGTTTCCTTGCTGTAAAGATGAAAGTAATGAATTGCTCAAGGGATGCCGCTTTATAAAGGGCAAAGCTAGCGGCCCAATATTCCCTTAGTATTAAAAAATCTTAAAGAGTAGGTGATGATGTAAAATGGAAGAGGGATAATGGATGATGGAACTTAGATAAAAACGCCGTCATAGACTGTAGTGGAGATACCTGAACAGATTTCTCCATTCCGTTGCACTACAGTCGAGAAGACGACCGAAAAAAGGTACGTCACGGCAATGACGATCCCGTGGTTATTTCACGCAATGACGATTCATATCTTTAACTAAATAAACCTGCAAAAATTTTATTAGAATGTAACTTCGCCTGATGATCGTAGATATGCGATGTGCTCATAATCTCATTTACACCATACTTCGATACAAATTCTTCTAAATTTTCTTTGATGGTTTCGGCACTGCCGATGAAAGAATAATAGAGCATCTGCTCTACAGCTTCTTTTTCCATACGGTCCCAAAGCAAATTAATATCATCGATTGCTGGTTTCAACAATTCTCTTTTACCTGTAATTACACCAAGGAACATGCGTTTTACCGAGCTTGAAAGGCGTTCTGCTTCTGCATCGGTATCGCCAGCCACTACATTTACGCATGCCATTACATAAGGTTCCTGTAAAAATGCAGATGGTTTAAAGTTATTGCGGTAAATGGCAATGGCCTGTTCGAAATAAGCAGGTGCAAAATGGCTTGCAAAGGCATAAGGAAGTCCTTTTTCTGCAGCCAACCTGGCACTATCGGTACTCGATCCTAAAATCCAGATGGGAACATCCAATCCTTCACCAGGAATTGCCCTTACGCTAGCACGGCTATTTCCGGCAGAAAACAATTGTTGTAATTTCTCTACATCCCTTGGGAAATTATGGGCAGCATTAAAATTTTCGCCACGGATGGCCAAGGCAGTAACCTGGTCAGTGCCCGGTGCTCTGCCCAAACCTAAATCGATACGGTTAGGGTAAAGTGAAGCCAATGTGCCAAACTGTTCGGCCACAATTAAAGGTGCATGGTTGGGCAACATAATACCGCCCGAACCTACACGGATGCTGGTTGTGCCTCCGGCAATGTAACCGATAAGCACAGCTGTTGCCGAACTGGCCACTCCGGCCATATTGTGGTGTTCTGCAAACCAATAACGCGTATAGCCCAAATTTTCTGATTGTTTGGCCAGATCTAAACTGGTTTTAAAGGTATCAGCAGCAGTATAACCGTCTAAAACGGTTGCAAGATCGAGAACAGAGTAAGGTATGTTTTTTAATATGTGATCGGCCATAAAGCAAAAAAGGATAAAATGTTGGCTGCAAAAATATCCTTAATAAAACCAACTCCAGTTTATTTCGGGGATATATGACGCTTAGCCAACACTAAAACATTTTTATGATAAAGTGATCACCTGTATTGAAAAGATGAAAAATTAAAGTACAAGCAGCATCCAAACATTACAGGCAAAATGGCCAGAGTTTCCCAGTGGAGCAGGAAGTTTTTTAAACCCTGCTTTTTCATACATGGCAATGGCCGTGGTAAGTTCAGGAAAAGACTCCAGATAAATATCGTTATAGCCAAAATGCTGGGCAGATTCGATACTTTTCTCCATCAGCATTTTACCGATGCCCTTACCCCGCGAAGCTGCCGAAGTATATAGTTTAACGAGTTCCACGCAACCATCGGGCAAACCTTCGGTTGGATAAATACCACAACCACCAATAATTACCCCATCTTCTTCTGCCAGCCAATAGGCCGATTGCGGGTGCTCAAAAACTGTTGCTAAATGATCAGTTGTTGGATCAGTGTACACGGTACCCGGCCGATCGATCTTAAATTCCCTTAAAATCGTCCTGATCATTTCTGCTGTAGCTACATTATCTTCTGCTGCTATCTTCCTAATGGTAACGGCCATATTATTTATTTTTTTGTAAAGTTAAACGTTTAGATTAAAGATTGGTTAAATGTATAAACCAGTAAAGGTTAATTGTTGGCATTCATTTTTGCTTAACCAATCGCTTTGCTTTAGCAGTTCAGCACTGAAACAGGGCAACTACCACTTCCAACAATTAACCCTGTTTTTTTAAACACCCGCTTCTAAAATAGTTTTAGTATTTTGGCGTTATGAATAGCATGAAAGAAAAAATATTGCTTTGTTTATTCACCATCAGCATTTTTGGCTGCGGAATAAACAGGCAGGCTCAGCAGATAAAAGCGCTTGAAGATTGCACCTATAAAATTACCAGTGTACAACAGGTATCAATTGCGGGAACGGACGTTAAAAGTTTAATGGACCAACAGCGTTTCAGCCTTACGAGTTTACCAGGCGTGGCCCTGGGTTTGTTAAGAAAGGATATCCCCTTAAGGGCCAATCTTAACTTAGAGATTACCAACCCTTCGGGTAATTTGGCCGCGATCAATCAATTCGAATATAAAATATTGGTTAATAACACCGATCTGGCAGAAGGGATTGTTAACCAAAATGTAAGCATTGCGCAAGGGCAAACCGTAACGGTTCCGGTTCAATTGGTAAGCAACATTTACGGGTTAATTTCAAATGGAAATGTTTTTAACGATATCATTAAAGCTGCACAGAAAGGATCGTCGGCAAAAGATGAAAAGTTAGGCCTGCTAACCATAAAAATAAAACCAACTTTTATGTTGGGCAGCACACCTGTTAAATACCCGGGTTACATCACCATCAATAAAGATATCAGCAGTAAAATATTGCTTTAAATATCAATAAAACGAAAATGCCCTGCCAAAATCCATTTAGCAGGGCATTTTTCGTTTAAAAAACTGATTAAAATCTTTTTCCAGGTGTCATCACCATACCCTTAAACCCTTTCGGGTCTAATTTTGCATCTACCGCTTTCAGTTCTGCCACCGATAGTTTTGATGGCATTACTGTTGATGTAGCAGCTAAACTTGCTGTTTTGGCTGTGGTTATAAAATTTCCGTTTTTTGCATATAACAAAGCGTAGCCGAGTAGTGTTTCTGTTTCATCACCCCAGGCCTTTGTTAAATCTTCTGAAGATTCTTTATCGACCGTTAAGCCCGAATAGTAACCACCAACACCAAGTTTATTTTTAGTTTCGAATTCGGGAATATACATATCCACCTTATCTATCCTAATCGGGAAGAAACCAACAGGTTTACCATAAGTTGTTCTGCCGATCAGTTTCACATCCATTACCGGTTTCAAGCTGTTGATGGTAAGCTCGCTCGCCGATGCCGTAGAACCTGTTACGATAAAATAGATCCTGTTTAAAGCCAAAGTACCAGATTTGGCAAATTTCTCGATATTATCTGCCGCTGATGGGGAGTAATTTAAGTCAGCGTAAGTGGCATACTTTCCGTTTACGCCAGAGGTAAAGGTCTGCAGTTTACCGGCATCATCAAGCAGCGGTTGGTGGGCTAAAATTGAGGCTTTGCGCTGGGCAGTGGTAATCGACTGCAGATAATTGTTGTAATAAGATGTAAACATCGTATTACCGGTTTCTCCCGCAGGAGCTGCCAAATTGATAATCTGTGTAGCTGTAGAAACATAACCGCCGCCATTGTATCGTAAATCAACAATCAGCTCGCTCACGCCCTGGGTGGCAAAACTAGCAAAAGCCGTATTTAATGCTGCCGAAGCATTATTGGTAAAGCTATTGAAAACAATATAACCTACTTTTTTTGCATTTACAGTATAAACATGGGTATACAGAATTGGATCGACCGTATAAAGGAAGCTGGATACAACCGCCGTTTTAGGATTGCCGTTAATATCGTTAAAAGCCAGCGTTATAGTTGGGTTGGTACCAAAAATAGCACTGTTTAAAAAATTAATGGCACCAGGATACGTAAGATCTGTACGTCCGTTAACGCTTGTTAACCTGCAGCCCCGGGTTAAGCCCTGCTGCGCAGCCGGTGAGTTCGCATAAACATATTTTACCCTTAAATCTGTTTCGTTGTTGTACTGAACGGAAAAACCATAATCGTTGGCCGAACCGTTTACATCTGCTTTAAGTACACCGGTTTTACCTGTGGTAGCTGCAGTATAATCAAAGAATGAATATTTGGGTTCTCCGGAAGTACTGCTTACGTACTCATATGGTTTCCCCGTTGATGGATCCAAAGAATATTGTGTCATGGCGTACAGCTCAGTTTCGTTCGAACTAAATCCACGCGGGTTAAATACCTCATAAGTTGGTAAGGAGGTATTCCAGTAGTAGAGTTCTTTACCATATAAAAAGATAGAATCCTTGGTCAGCTCAGCCCGCGTTCCTGTGGGTGTAGCAACCGTAGGTGTTGTGGGCTCTTCTGATTCAATGCTGCTCTTCTTACAGCCGGTAACCATAGCAAGGCATAAAAACCCACTAAGCACCAAACAGGTAAATTTATTATTTCTCATAGATTTTTGTAGCATTATTAGTGATATACGTACTTCATAATGGTAAAGTTGTTCTGGGATAAACTTTTGTTTATCAAGAAACTAAATTTAATCTAAAATATTGTGCAGCGTACGTATGTATCGTTCAATTACGTAAATCTACCGATTAAATTACGTTGTTCGGAGATAATTATGTTAAAAAATGCAAAAAACGGAATAGTCTGTATGCCCCTGTATTTTGTCGCCTTTGCACCGCTCAAATCATTCAGATCCTTTGCAAATTTGTTATGTTAAAACCGTCTGTTATGAGCATTACAAAAGTAAACACCTTTATGGATCAGCTAGAACATCCCTTAAAAAAAGAGATGGAAAAAGTGATCGCGATTATTACTGCCGCCAACCCGAAAATAGAAAGCGATATTAAATGGGGCGGCCCCAGCTTTAAGTTTAAGGAAGATATGGCTACCCTAAATCCTAAGATCAAAAACTATGTGGTTGTCGTTTTTCATAAAGCCGCTTTACTGAACGATGATTTCGGATTTCTGGAAGAGCAGACAAAAGGAAAAGCCTATGCCAAGTTTTACAATATGGCTGATGTAGAGCAGCACGAACCGGCCTTAAAAAAAGCCGTTAATGCATGGGTAAAGCTGATGGAAAACTGATCACAATAAAAAACAAAGACCATGGAAAAAATCCAATTTAAAACCACCATTAATGCCTCAGCAGAAAAAGTCTGGGATGTTCTTTTCGGTGTAAAAACCTACCCAGAATGGACTTCCGTTTTCGCAGAAGGATCTGGTGTAGAAACCGACTGGAAAAAAGGAAGCAAAGCCTTATTTACCGATGGAAGTGGCTGTGGGATGGTAGCGGTTATTGCAGCGAACATCCCCAATCAATTTATGTCGATTAAACATCTGGGCGAATTAAAAGATGGGAAAGAAAAACTGCATGATTGGGGCGAATCGCTCGAAAACTACACCTTGGAAGAAAAGGATGGGCGCACCGGACTCACCATCGATATGAACATTATCGAAGATTGGAAAGCTTATTTCGACGAAACATGGCCAAAGGCCTTAGATAAAGTGAAAGAAATTGCCGAAAAACAGCACAACCATATTGAAACCTAAAAAGAAGCCTCAAAACGGGGCTTTTTTTTTGCTTAAAACCCTACAAAACCCTTTTAAACCAAAAAAGCCCCTCATTTCTGAAAGGCTTTTGGAAGTGGTGCCACCTGGATTCGAACCAGGGACACAAGGATTTTCAGTCCTTTGCTCTACCGACTGAGCTATGGCACCATCCGTTTGGGATTGCAAATGTAGTGTTCTTTTTATCAATTCCAAAAAAGGATTTCAGTTTTTTTCTTTACCACATCTGTTTAAAGCCACATCTTTTTGATAAGCAGGGAGATGTATCTAAAAAATAATTTTTATTTTGAGTCCGCATCTTACCTAAAATGCCATAAAACCAAAAAAGCCTCACATTTCTGTAAGGCTTTTGGAAGTGGTGCCACCTGGATTCGAACCAGGGACACAAGGATTTTCAGTCCTTTGCTCTACCGACTGAGCTATGGCACCATCCGTTTGGGATTGCAAATGTAGCGTTCTTTTTCCAAAAGCAAAACTTTTTTTCAATTATTTCATTCCCGCACTGATAATCAATTCATTAATTTTTTCCCGATCAAAAAATAAGCCCCAATCATTGCTTAGAATGAGTACAAACAAACAATTTTATTTATTTTTTTATGCATGCATAGTAATTTATTTAGATTAATATCCTAATTTAGCGTAAACAATCTAATATTGCATGGTGGCACAGATCCTCTTTCTAGTACTTACACTTGCAGCAATTGCGCTGTTTACAGTTAACCTGCGTAAAATAATTCGCAATATCCGGCTGGGCAAACCTGCCGATCGCAAAGATCAGCCGCAGAAAAGGTTAATTACTATGCTCCGCGTGGCATTTGGTCAATCCAAAATGGTTGTCCGCCCCATCCCCGCATTCCTGCATTTTTTCGTCTATATCGGTTTTGTGATCATCAACATCGAAGTACTCGAAATTATGATCGACGGGCTTTTTGGCACACACCGCATTTTTAACGGCCTGGGCGGCTTATATAATTTCCTGATCGGTTCTTTCGAAATACTCGCCTTTACCGTTTGGGTATCGTGCGCCATTTTTCTTGTACGCAGAAATATCCTTAAGCTTAAGCGCTTTACGGGGCTAGAAATGAAAAGCTGGCCAAAATCTGATGCAAACTACATCCTCATTACCGAGATTTTGTTAATGAGTGCTTTCTTGCTCATGAATGCGGCCGACGCCAAATTACAGCTTTTAGGTGCCAGCCACTATGTTAATGCAGGTGCTTTTCCCGTTAGCCAGTACTTATTGAATATCCTTCCTTCAACAGAAAGCGCACTTGTAATTGTAGAACGCAGCTGCTGGTGGTTTCATATCATTGGCATTTTGGCTTTTTTAAATTACCTGCCCTACTCCAAGCATTTCCATATTCTTTTTGCCTTTCCAAATACTTATTTTTCTAATCTGGAGCCAAAAGGCGAGTTTAACAACATGGCCTCTGTTACCAATGAGGTTAAAGCCATGCTTGATCCATCTTTTGTTCCGGCAGAAACCGAACCAGGTAAATTTGGCGCAAAGGATGTAACCGATTTAAGTTGGGTAAACCTGATGAATGCCTATACCTGTACCGAATGCGGAAGGTGCACTTCAGTATGTCCTGCAAATATTACAGGCAAACTTTTATCACCACGTAAAATTATGATGGATACCCGCGACCGCATTACGGAAGTGGGCAAAAATATCGATAAGCATGGTACCGAGCACCAGGATGGAAAATCTTTATTAGACGATTACATCAGCAGGGAAGAGATTTGGGCCTGCACCAGTTGTAACGCCTGTGTAGAAGCCTGTCCGGTAAATATCGACCCGCTACAGATTATCATGGAACTGCGCCGTTTTGCCGTTATGGAAGAATCGCAGGCCCCGGGAAGCATTAACGCCATGCTGGGGAATATCGAGAACAACCAGGCACCCTGGAAATACTCGCCTGCCGACCGCTTTAACTGGGCTGAAGAAAAATAGATATGAGAAGCAAAACTTTTTGGATTTTATCCATTCTGATCATGCTGATCAGCCTAAACCAGGCTGATGCACAGACAGCGGGAGAAACGCCGAAAAAAAAGCTGGAAGATTACAGAACAAAGTTTTGGGACAATATCCCGAAACCAAAAGGTTGGGTTAACGACTACGAACACAATTTTAATGAAAAACAGATTGCTTCGTTAGAAAACCTGATTATAAAATTTAAAACAGAATCGGGCATCCAGATTGCCGTGGTAACCATTGATAGTATGATGACAAGCAAGAAAAAATTCAATGATCTTGCTTTAAAGATTGCAAACAGCTGGAAACCCGGGGAAAAAGGAAAAGACAACGGGATTTTGATCGCTTTTTCGCGTAAACACCGGTTAATCAGGATCTGTAACGGTTATGGAATTGAAAAACTGATAACCGATAGCGAAACAAAAAAGGTGATAGACCAATATATCATCCCGAACTTTAAAAAGGACGATTATTATGCAGGAGCATTTGCGGGCTTAACTGAGTTAATTAAATTATTAAAGACAAAACAATAGTATGTCAAGCCTGTGCACTTGATACGAAATACTTGATACTATAACTATGGAATTTAAAGTACCTACAATGGCCGAATTAATGGCCGCAGGTGAAGAACCAGAAATATTATTTTGGGTTGGTTGTGCCGGAAGTTACGATGAACGGGCGCAGAAAATTACCCGCGACATTTGTAAGATCCTGCATCACGTAGGCATCAAATATGCTGTTCTGGGTACAGAAGAAAGCTGTACCGGTGATCCGGCCAAAAGAGCAGGGAACGAGTTTCTTTTCCAGATGCAGGCCATGACCAACATAGAAGTATTGAATGCTTACAATATTAAAAAAATTGTAACGGGCTGTCCGCACTGTTTTAATACCATTAAAAACGAATATCCCGGCTTAGGCGGTACTTACGAGGTAATTCACCATACCCAACTGATACAGGATTTAATTAACGAAGGCAAATTAAAGGCCGAAGGTGGCGAAAGCTTTAAAGGCAAAAAAATCACCTATCATGATCCCTGTTATTTAGGCCGTGGAAATGGCATCTACGAAGCACCAAGGAAAGCTTTAGAAGTTTTAGATGCACAGTTGGTAGAAATGAAACGCTGTAAGAGCAATGGTTTATGCTGCGGGGCCGGCGGGGCGCAGATGTTTAAAGAACCAGAAAAAGGAAATAAAGATATCAATGTAGAACGTATTGATGAGGCTTTGGAAACCAATCCACAGTTCATTGCGGCAGGCTGCCCATTTTGCATGACCATGTTAAGCGATGGCATTAAATTAAAAGATAAAGAGCAGGAAGTTAAGGTATTGGATATTGCCGAAATTACCGCAAGGGCAAATGGTTTGTAGCAACAGCATACTAAGCGGCAACTAGTCTTAGCGTCTCGCTAAGACTTTTTTATTTCGTCACCCTGAATTTATTTCAGGGTCTTTCAGTTAAAAAAAGATGCTGAAACAAGTTCAGCAGGACGACTAACCTAACCTAATCTAGTCTTAGCCTCTCGCTAAGACTTTTATATTTCGTCACCCTGAATTTATTCCAGGGTATTTCAGTTAAAAAAGATGCTGAAACAAGTTCAGCAGGACGATTATCCTAATCTGGTCATAGCCTCTCGCTAAGACTTTTTTATTGTCCAATAATAAAAATCAATCTTCAGATTTCACTTCTACCTTCGGCATTTCTGCTGGTGGCAGTTTAACAATTTTCTCCAGGTTATCCCTGATCTGATTTAAATCTTCTGCCTCAATATTTTTCATCGGTATAATAAGCTGCGTAGCCATCGAATCTACATCGCCACCCCTATCTTTATACGTCTGCACAATTACATCATCCCCTTTGGTATGGAGATACAGTTTACCCGAAACGGTAGTTCCGTAATAATCCATATCTTTAAATTTCGACAGCTTAAATGCGAAATACTCTGTTTTACCGTTACTATAATAAAGTTTATACCTGCAAAAGCCACTGTTGGTAACATTTAGCTCGTAACGTTTAATACGGTTGTTTTCCTGATGGTCGTCGTAATGATCGGTGAAAGATTTTTGCAAAAAACCGGCGTATTGCGCAATAGGTTCTGGATCGGAAAAAGCGCATAAACACACACAAAAAGCCGAAATAAGCGATATTTTCAAGCAGAATGTAAACTTTTTCATCAGGTTAGCGTTTTAAACACAGCAAATTAATTAAAATCATAAATTTGTATATGAGTTTTTCTCCACAATCAAGAGTTTGGATATACCAAAGCGATCGCAAGTTTACTTCTGTTGAAGAAAATGAGATCTTGAACAAATTAGCATCCTTTACCAACCAATGGAAAGCGCATGGAAACGAACTGCTTGCAAAAGCAGAAATCCGTTATGGTTTTTTTATCATCATCACCGTCGACGAAAGCCAGGCGGGAGTTACAGGTTGTTCTATCGACAGTTCGGTAAGGTTAATCAAAGAAATTGAGCAGGAGTATCATGTTGATCTTTTTAACCGCTTCAACATTGCCTATAAAGTAAATGGCGAGGTTGTGGTAAACAATAAGGAAGACTTTGAAACTTTAGTAAACATTAAGCAGGTAACCCCAGAAACGGTTGTGTTTAACAATATGGTGCAAAACCTGGCAGAACTGGAAACCAAATGGGAAGTTCCTTTCCAAAACAGCTGGCATTCTACAGTTTTCGCACACCTCCTGTAAGTTGTATGTTCATCGTAGATCTTAAATATATTGTTCCACTGGAAGAACTGGACGAGCACATGGGGGCGCACGTTCAGTACTTAAAGAAATACTATGATGAAAATATTTTTGTGGCATCGGGAAGGAAAGTACCGCGTACGGGAGGAATCATCCTGGCCCTGGCCAAAGATGAAGAATCTCTAAAAAAAATCCTGATGGAAGATCCCTTTTATAAACACCGATTGGCAGATTATTCCATCACACAATTCTTAACTTCACAATACCATCCCGAGCTTGAAGCACTTTTAGGCTAACTTTTTCTAAAACCTGTAGTGCTATTACCTATTATTTTTCGCTAGCCATCAAACAATTAGCAGTCAAAAAACATTATATTGGTTAAATCAAATAATGTGTATGAAGCGCTGGCTCAAAATCTCTTTAAAAATCTTATCGGTTCTTGTTGTTCTGGTTATATTAACCTGGCTGGCAGGTGCATTTTACATCAGCCGTAATAAAAAGGAAGTGCTGGCCTCTATCCTATCGCAACTGAATAAAAACCTAAACGGAAAAATTACCGCCACCAGTATGGAGCCCACACTCTTAAAAAGTTTTCCCGGGGTTTCGGTATCGTTAAACGGCGTTTTATTAAGAGATAGCCTTTGGGCGCAGCATAAACACGATCTTTTGAAAGCTCAGGACATAGATGTATCGCTAAATGTGCTTTCGCTTATTGTGGGCAACATCAATATTAAACAGATAGCCATTAACAATGCGTCCATCTATATATACACAGATTCTAGCGGCTATAGCAACACCAGTATTTTTAAAAGTAAGCCTAAAACGGAGAAAAAATCTAGCTCAAAATCCTCTGCATTGGAGATCAAAAAAATAGATTTTAACAAAGTAGACCTGGTTTTAGACAATAAAAAGCGGTTTAAGCTCTTCAACTTTAATATTGATCAGATCCAGGGCAGAATGGAATACCCCGATAGCGGCTGGACAGGCAAAATTAAACTGGCAACCAAAGTAAACAGCTTCGCCTTTAATACCCGAAAAGGCAGTTTTTTAAAGGATAAAACCTTGGATGGAACATTAAATGCACATTATAGCCGTGATATGGACGCAGTGATCTTAAGCCCCGAAATACTGAACATTGGCGGTCATCCTTTTAAAATCGGGGCCAAAATAGAATTGGATAAATCGGCTTTTGCCATTAGCATTGCTGTTGATGATATTTTGTTCAGAGATGTAGCTTTGCTTCTATCGCCCAACATTTCTTCGAAACTCTTAAAATTTGGCATCGAAAAACCGATCAACATCGGTGGCAATATTGTAGATGACGGTTCCGGAAAATATGGCGATCCTTTAATTAAGGTAGGCATAACCGTGAGGGATAATATCATTTCTATTCCAGCGGGCCAGTTAACAGCCTGTAATTTTGATGGGTCGTTTACCAATCGCGATACTGTTGGTGGTATTATTGGAGATGAAAACTCTTCCATTAAGTTTCATAAACTTACCGCAAAGTATTTTAACGCGCCGCTCAAAATCGATACTTTTACGGTCAATAACTTATCGCGCCCCATTGCTACGGGTCTGGTTACTTCTCAATTCCCTTTATCGAACCTCAACAATTCATTGGGAACCAACGATTTCGAATTTAAAAACGGTACAGCAAACCTGAGGCTTTATTGCAAGGCCGATATTGATAATTTCAGGTTTACCAAGCCTGTTGTTTCGGGAAAAATCCAGATTGCCGATGCCGATATCCTGTACATCCCCCGAAAGCTTCATCTGGTTAAAAGCGCACTGAACATCAACTTTAATCAAAACGACCTTTCGATACAGAATGGGCATTTCCAATTGGGCAAAAGTGAGCTGAATGTAAGCTGCAACATTGCCAATTTTGCAAACCTGTACTACACCGCACCCGAGAAAATACTGGTGAACCTTAAAATGTCGAGCCCACAGCTATACCTCAAAGAGTTTTTACCGTTTTTAGGTCCAAGAACAGCTAAAAAAACGAAGCCGAGCGGAAATAAAAAAATGGTTTCTAAAGAACTGAGCAATGTACTCGAGGTTTCTAAAATGAACATCCGCTTAACAGTAAATAAGGCCATTTATGATAATTTCCTGGCTAAAAACCTCGATGCTGATATTTCATTGCGTGGCGGTGGCATATTCTTTAACAAAATAAGCGTTGCCCATGCTGGTGGCCAGCTATCGCTAGATGGGAATATCATTCAGGAAGCAGCCTCAAACAGCTTTAAGATCAACTCAAAAATCAGCCATGTAAGTGTTAAGGATTTCTTTTACTCATTCGATAATTTCGGGCAGAATACCATTACCAACAAAAATTTAAAAGGTTATCTGTCTTCATTGGTCAACATTTCAGGAAGAATATCGCACACGGGCAAAATCCTTCCAAGATCGATAAATGGCAAAGTAGTGTTTAACCTGAACAATGCTGCACTCGTTAATTTCGAACCCATGGTTAAAGTTGGGAAATTTGCCTTTGCCAACAGGAATTTATCCAATGTGGAAATTAAAAATCTCGATGGCACATTGAACATTAGGGGTGATAAAGTAGAAATCAGTCCGATGCAGGTCAACTCGAGCGCCTTAAATTTTAACGTGAAAGGAATTTATGCTTTGGGTGCAGGAACAAATGTAGCCATGGATATTCCGTTAAGAAACCCAAAAGGCGATGAAAATCTTACCAAGGCCGAAAAAAGAGAAGCCCGTATGCGCGGCATTGTACTGCACTTAAAAGCTGTTGACGATGAAAAAGGCGGCATAAAGATCAGGTGGAATAAGGACCATGATTAACCGATGGATAATGTAAAATGGACAATGTAAGATGGATGATGTAACGAAACCTGGTACCATTATCCATTTTACATCAAACATCTTACATTAAAAATCAAGTGGTCCTAACCTGTTCATATTCCTCAAAATTAAATATTGGCGGTGTCTGATATAAGGTGTGGCATTTTTTGGCGTCCACCTCCTTGGATTTGGAAAACAGGAGGCGATTAATGCAGCTTGCTTTTTGGTGAGTTTAGTACACGATTTACCATAATATTCCTGAGCGGCAGCTTCGGCACCATAAATGCCATCGCCCATTTCGATCACATTTAAGTACACCTCTAAAATTCTTTCCTTGCTCCAAAAGAGCTCGATCAATAGGGTGAAATAAGCTTCAAAGCCTTTTCTGATCCAGGAGCGCCCCGGCCATAAGAAAACATTTTTGGCCGTCTGCTGCGAAATGGTACTTCCACCCTTTACTTTTTTACCTTTGGCATTACTGGCAAAGGCTTTTTCGATGGCTTTCATGTCAAAACCGATGTGCTTTAAGAAGAGCTGATCTTCGGCCGATACTGCAGCCCGTTTCATATTATCAGATATATCTTCGAACTTAACCCACTTTTTCTCCGTTTTAAAGGGCTTTCCATCCGCTTTCCGTTCGATGTTGCGCAAAACCATTAAAAGTGTGATTGGCGGATTAATAAAGCGCAGTGCAATTACCCAAAAGACAGAAACCAGCAAAAAATATAAAAATACCTTTGTAGCAATATTGGTAATCTTCTTTACAAGTGGGTGTTTTGCTTTGCTTTTCGCTCTGGTTGTCCGGGTTTTCGCCATGGGGCAAAGGTAATTAAAGGGATGGAAGAAGGAAAATGTAAGCAATAAGAATTATCAAGGTTATAACTTTCAATGTAAATTAAATATAACATTAAAATAAAACGTACCGAATTTATGTATTTTGGACTTCTAAACCATTCAGATGAACAAACTTGGGTATCTTTTTATTTTGGCTATTTTTTTGGGCTGTAGTACCACCAAAAACACAGCGACCAACAGCGGAAAGTGGATTACACTTTTTAACGGGAAAGACATTAAAGACTGGAACGTAAAAATCCACCACCACGATTACAATGTAAATTTTGGGAACACTTTTAGGGTAGAAGATGGGATCATAAAGGTACGTTATGATCAATACGGCGATTTTAACGATCAGTTTGGTCACCTCTATTATAAAACTCCTTTTTCTTATTATCAATTAAAGTTCAAATATCGATTTGTTGGCGAACTGCAAAAAGGTGCCCCGAGTTATACCCTGCGCAACAGCGGTGTAATGTTCCACTCCCAAGATCCGAAAACAATGCCCAAAGAACAAGATTGGCCAATTTCAATCGAAATGCAGCTTTTGGGTGGCTTAAGCGATGGCAGGCCACGCCCTACGGGCAATATGTGCTCACCAGGTACAGAAATTTTTTACAAAGGCAGCCTTTTTCCGGATCATTGCCTGGATTCCAGATCAAAAACCTACGATGGCGACCAGTGGGTTTCGGGCGAACTGATCGTAATGGGCGATTCGCTGGTAACACACATCATCAATGGCGACACTGTGCTTCAGTATAGCAAACCCCAAATTGGCGGTGGAGTTGCCAACCGTTACGATCCGAAATTCAAAATCGACGGCAAGGCACTTACACAAGGTTTTATTGCGCTTCAAAGTGAAGGCCAGCCTGTAGATTTTAAAGATATACAGATTATGGAACTGCCACATGCTAACAAGAAAAAATCTAACTAAACATTTTACCATATCATACGTTAAAAAAGCATGAAAGTTGCATTAATTACAGGAGGAAGTAAAGGAATTGGCTTCGGTATTGCCGAGTCTCTTCTAAAAGACGGTTATAAAGTAGCCATAACGAGCAGAACGATTGCAGGTGCAAACCAGGCGGCGTCACATTTGGTAAAATATGGCGATGTATTGGCCATTGAGGCAGATGTTGCCGATTTTACATCGCAGCAGGAAGCCATTAAGCTTATCATTGAAAAATGGGGACAATTAGATGTTCTGATTGCCAATGCAGGTGTTGGTCATTTTGCACCGATTGATGAACTGGATGTTGATTTATGGAAAGAAACCATCGACACCAATTTAACAGGCGTTTTTTACAGCATTAAAGCTTCGGTAGAAGAAATCAAAAAAACCAAAGGACATATTTTTACGATATCGAGCTTAGCAGGCACCAACTTTTTTGCAGGTGGTTCTGCCTACAATGCCAGTAAATTTGGTTTAACAGGTTTTACCCAATCGGTGATGTTGGATTTAAGAAAATACGGCGTAAAAGTGAGCACCATTATGCCGGGCTCGGTAGCCAGCCATTTTAACGATCATCAGCCTGATGCCGATAACGATGCCTGGAAAATACAGCCCGAAGATATGGGTAAACTCATTGTTGATCTTTTGGCCATGCCGGCAAGAACACTGCCAAGTAAGGTAGAAATTAGGCCAACTACGCCAAAGGGATAAAATATAAAGAATTAAACAATGTAGGATTCGATATTTTGCATTGTTTAATTATTTCAATTTCTCCATTATCCTTTTAAGATCTGAACAAGATCATCATTAATATAAAAAACTTCTTTTCCATCTTTATACTGCTTAGTATTTTGGCATCCATTAGCACTAATGAACACTTTATAAATTACATTCATTGCTTATTATAAATATTAAACACATCACAAACTGTCTAATATTATTGAACAAATAAATCAAACATGTCCATATTTTAAAATTAAATGAACATATAAAAGTATTATTTTAATTTTTTTCCATAAAAAAAGTCCCGATTTGCATCGGGACTTTTTATTGATTCTTTAAAAGAATGCTTATTCAGCAACTACTTCGAAAGGAACCTGAACTTTCACTTCTTTGTGTAAGTTTAAGTTAGCAACATATTCGCCAACAAATTTAGGTTCAGTTTCGAAAGTAATACGGCGACGGTCTACATCAAAGCCTTGAGCTTTTAATGCTTCAGCAATCTGGATGGTGTTAACCGCTCCGAAGATTTTTCCGCTTTCGCCAGCTTTAGCACCGATTGAAAGTTTAACATCAGTTAAACGCTCAGCAACACCTTCAGCATCTTTCTTAATTTTATCTTGTTTAAAAGCAGCTTGCTTTAAGTTTTCTGCCAATACTTTTTTAGCAGAAGAAGTAGCCAATGCAGCAAATCCTTGAGGGATTAAATAGTTACGGCCAAAACCTGGCTTTACTGTAACTACATCATCTTTCTCGCCAAGGCCTTTAATATCTTGTTTTAAAATAATTTCCATATCTCTAGCCTCCTATTTTAATTGATCAGCAACGAAAGGTAACAAACCGATGTGACGGGCACGTTTAACCGCTTGAGCCACTTTACGTTGGAATTTTAACGAAGTACCAGTTAAACGGCGTGGTAACAATTTACCTTGATCGTTAATAAATTTCAACAAGAAATTTGCATCCTTGTAATCGATGTATTTAATTCCGTTTTTCTTGAAACGGCAATATTTTTTACGGTTATCCTCTACTTTAGGGGCAGTTACGTACTGTATTTGTTCTCTTGCCATTACGCTGCAACCTCCTTAGTTTTTTTGTTAAAAGCACCACTACGCTTTTTCTCATTGTAAGCAACAGCGTGTTTGTCTAAACGGATTGTTAAGAAACGTAACACACGCTCATCGCGTTTTAATTCTAGCTCTAATTTTGCGATCAAATCACCTGAACATTTGTATTCAGTTAAGTTGAAGAATCCGTTTGATTTTTTCTCAATTGGATACGCTAATTTTCTCAAACCCCAATTATCCTCTTGGATAATTTCGGCTCCGTTATCAACAAGGATTGCTTTATATTTGGCTAATGCCTCTTTAGCAACTTCTTCTGATAACAAAGGGGTTAGAACGATAACAGTTTCGTACTGATTCATTGTTATAAATTATGTTTTTAATTTTTTAATCCCGAGGTATATTACGGGGTTGCAAAAGTAACAATATATTTCTTAAAATCAAATGATTAATCAGAATTTATAAGGCAAAATGGAAAAAGGAAAGAAAATGGAAGAGGTAATATGGAAAGGCTATACGCCCAAACATCTCCCATCTTACCTGTCACCTATTACATCTAAAAGGGAAAATGGAAGAGGTAAAATGGCAAATGGACTAGTTATGCGCTTAAACATCTCCCATCTTACCTGTTACCTATTACATTTAAAAGGGAAAATGGAAGAGGTAATATGGAAAGGCTATACGCCCAAACATCTCCCATCTTACCTGTCACCTCTTACATTTAAAATGTAAAATGGAAGAGGTAAAATGGCAAATAGACTGGTTATGCACCCAAACATCTCCCATCTTACCTATCACCTATTACATCTAAAAGGTAAAATGGAAGAGGTAAAATGGCACATGGACTGGTTATGCGCCAAAACATCTCAAATCTCCCATCTAACGTCTCAAATCTCACCTTCTTCCTTAAAACAAAAAAGGAGACCATCTATCCGACAATCTCCTTACATCAATTAGCTGTAATGTTTAATAAGTTTGTATCGTTTTAACAAAACTCTCATCTTTAAACTTAACCACAAAAGTTAATTCTTTTGAATCTGTTTTACTGATATTGAATTTTTTTGTTAACTGCGCTTTATCTTTAAATACTTCGTTGTAAACCTCATCGTTGTATTCGTTGTAAACTTTAACTTCGATTGGGTTTTTATCCAGATTATCTAAACTAAGTGTAATCACCTGATCATTTTGTGTATAAACCGGTTTAAATACATTAGATACTTTCGGCTCTGAAACAATGGCCTCACCATCTTTAATAGTTACTGTATATTTTGCCAATTTAAGATCAGACTCTACTTTAAGCACGTAGTTTCCATCAGGAAGTGCGTTTAAATCATAAATTTTGCTTGAGGCCGCAGAAGCATGAATGTTTTCTTCGAACAGAATTTCTTCATCTGCACCAATAAGCGATAAGTTTACATCTTCTGCCTTATCTACAGAAAAACGGATAAACTTTTCTTTTTCACCTTTTACTTTTAAAGTAAAATTATCATCGTTAGCGTGAACACCCGTAGCAGTAAAAAACAACGCTGCTATTAAACCGATTTTTAAGAACTTTTTCATAACCAATATTTTTAAAGAGTTAATAATTATATGATGGTACTAAGGTATGGAGCTAACTGAGATATAGATGATTGCATATTTTCCGATATCTATGCTATATTACCCCAATAACTAGGCTATTTTGACCTAAGTTAGAATAAAGCATATTTATTATGTATTTTAGTGCAACTAATTAAAAATAATGAAGCCAAGTTTCGAAGTTGTTGAGCCCTCTTTCGGGAGTTCTTTCTATTATTCAAAGTATGTAGAAAATGCCAATAACATGGCGCACCTCTGGCACTACCACCCAGAGATCGAAATGGTATTTGTAAACGGTGGTGCCGGAAAGCGGCAGATCGGCAGTCACGTTTCTTATTATACAGAAGGTGATTTAATTTTAATCGGCAGCAATCTGCCTCACTGCGGGTTTACCGATACCAACACCGGAAATAAAAATGAAACGGTAATACAGATGAAACCAGATTTTTTGGGCACTACCTTTTTAGGATTGCAGGAAATAAAAGGTATACACGAGCTGTTTGATAAAGCAAAGGCCGGAATCGCTTTTGGCAGCGAAACTAAAGCTGCTGTTGGCGACCGCATTGAAATGATGGACGATCAGCCGCCATTTGAAAGACTTTTAACCTTGCTTAGCGTATTAAAAGCACTCGAAAATGCAAAAGACTATAAAATTTTAAATGCAGATGGGTTTTCGATGGAAATGCAGGTACAGGATAACGACCGCATTAACATGATCTTCAACTATGTAAAAGATCACTTTCAGGATCAGATCAGTTTACAGCATGTTGCAGAAATGTCGAGCATGACGGTTCCATCGTTTTGCCGTTACTTTAAAAAAATCACCAAGAAAACTTTTACACATTTCGTAAACGAATACCGCGTAGTGCACGCTTCAAAACTTTTGGCCGAAAAACCCATTAGCATTGCCAACATTTCTTACGAAAGCGGTTTTAACAATTTTAGCCATTTTAATAAATTATTTAAGGAATTTACAGGCAAAAGCGCTTCGGAGTACAGGCATGAACTGAAGTCGGTGATTAAATAACCTGGTTTCTCGCCATAGTAAGCAATAATTAAGTCACCATTTTTTTAGTTATACTTGTTTTTCAATCTAACATAATGAAAAACCTCTCGAAGATTAACAAATTACTTCTCATCATTTTGGCAAACATGTTTAGCCTGCCCCTTTATTCACAATATGTAACCATTAACTTAGTTAACTGCAAAATCAGCGAAACCGAACAGAAGAAAATAGAGAAACTGATTGCTTACGAACGTATGTTCTGCAATGAAATATTCGAAACCAGGGAAAACATTACGGCCCCTGTTAAAATAAACCTCTATGGAAAAAGCAAAGATTACCGGCTTGAGCAAAAAAAGTATAATGCACCAGTAAAGAGCGATGGTTTCTATATTAACGCTATTAACGAGGCCTTTGTTTATAAAAGTAGCTATTACCTGTCGGTAGCACTACATGAGGCCAGCCATAGCATTTTTCAGTTCAATTTTAAAAATTCTCCCAGATGGTTAAATGAAGGGCTGGCCGAATTTTTCGAGACTTTAGACTTCGATAGTGATGGAAATCTATATTCTTACCCTCAAACTGGAAGGATTAAGAGCATTAAAGCAGGGATAGATACCAAAGATACGGAACGGCTAAAAAATTTTTTCAGAATATACACAGGTTCTTTTTACGGACATGATGTAGACGATAATTACAATACAGCTTATAGTGTGATTTACTTTTTCATCAAAACAAAGACTACCGAAAACCTTAAAAAAATAATAAGATTAACCAACCAAGGTTACGATACCGAAAAAGCCATCGAACTTACCTTTGGCAGTTTTGCAGTTTTCGAACAAAGGTATAAGCTGTTTTATAACTATCATAAATAGCTGGCACGCTTTTTCAAATTCCTAACTTATTGTTACAAAAGCTACCAGATTACAACTTTTCAACATTACAACTTTTCAACCTTACAACACCTAAATTTTTCCTATTTTCGTGCCGATGGAAAATTTTATTGTTTCTGCCCGTAAATACCGTCCAGCCACGTTCGAAACCGTAGTTGGCCAGCAGCATATTACAGGTACTTTAAAAAACGCCATCAAAAACAACCAGCTTGCTCAGGCATTTTTGTTTTGCGGTCCGCGTGGTGTGGGTAAAACAACCTGTGCGCGTATCCTTGCAAAAACCATTAACTGTACCAATCCTACAGCAGAAATGGAAGCCTGCGGGCAATGCGACAACTGTCTTTCTTTCCAGAACGGGCATTCTTTTAACGTACACGAATTAGATGCGGCATCGAACAACTCTGTTGATGATATCCGTAGCTTAATTGAGCAGGTACGCATACCGCCACAGGCCGGAAAGTACAAGATCTATATTATTGATGAGGTTCACATGTTATCGCAAAGTGCATTTAATGCCTTTCTGAAAACTTTAGAAGAACCACCATCTTATGCCATTTTTATATTGGCTACCACCGAGAAACATAAAATTTTGCCAACCATTCTATCGCGTTGCCAGATTTTTGATTTCAACCGTATCCAGGTAGAGGATATTGCCAATCACCTATCAACCATTGCCCAACGCGAAAACATAGCTTTCGAGAGTGATGGTTTGCACATTATTGCCCAAAAAGCAGATGGCGGTTTGCGCGATGCGCTTTCGATGTTCGATCAGATTGCCAGTTATGCCAATAAGAACATTACCTATAAAGCGGTAATCGATAACCTTAATATTTTAGATTACGATTACTTTTTTAAGCTTACCTCCTATTTAACCGCAGCAGAAGTGAGCCAAACCCTGCTCCTGTTTGATGAAATATTAAACAACGGTTTCGATGGGAACAACTTTATTAACGGTTTGGCCAGCCACTTCCGCAATTTATTGGTGGGTAAAGATACCGCAACCATTAAACTTTTAGAAGTTAGCGAAAACATCAAACAGAAGTATTTGGATCAGTGCAGGCAAACAGAACTTTCATTCCTGTTAACAGCCTTAAATTTGGCTAACACCTGCGATTTAAACTACAAAAATTCTAAAAACCAGCGTTTGCAGGTAGAGTTGGCATTGATTAAAATGTGCCATATCCGGTCGGTCGTCAATTTAGCACAACAACCCTTAAATACCAATAACACGGCAACTGACGGAGATCAGGATAAAAAAAAAACTAATGTCGTAGCCGAAAAAACAGCACCAGCTGAAAGCGAAAATACGGCCCCCACAGTAGTTAATATTCCAGTTCAGCCCAGTATCCCTGTAGCAGAAAAACCGAAAGAAAGCCCAAAGGTGAGCAGTCCGCCGCCCTCTGCAACGTCCATCAGCATCAATATTCCGAAAGCGAATGCAGTAAGCACGCTCATTCCGTCTTTAAACGATCTGGACCGTGCTGCCGAAGGTGAAGATGATGGTAAGCCCAAAACCGTTACCGGCGAGGCCCGCGCTGCTTTTAGTTACGACCGCTTATTAGAAGTGTGGAGCAATTATGTTCAGATCCTGAAAGCGACCGATAAAATCAACCTGTTTACCATCCTCAACAACTTTGCGCCTGTACTCTTAAAGCCCGAGCTTATAGAAATTTCGGTTGAGAGCAAAACACAGGAACACCTTGTGCAACAAGAATCGGTTGAACTTTTAAACTTCCTCAGGAACGAGCTCAGCAATTTCGGCGTAGAAGTTACCTACAAACTGATGGAGCGCAAAATAGAAAACAGGCTTTACGGTAACCGCGAAAAATACGATTACCTGGTAAACAAAAACCCAAAGCTTGATGAACTGCGCCGAAGGTTTAATTTAGATATTAACCCGTAAAATGAATTACGAAAAAGAAAATGATGCGAAAGCATTTCTAAAAATGGGCCTGTTCTGTGGTCTGTCTTTTTGCTTATTTTTTGGCACTTATATATATTTTATTGATGGTTTTCAGGCTGCATTAATCTGTGGACCAATCTGCGGCCTACTTTTTGGGTTAGCAATAGGCTTAATATTTTATTTCTTTTCGAAATCCAAAAAAGTAAATGAGCAAACAAAATTAGAGGGCGTAGATGAATCTGATATAGTTTATGCAGGAGCAGCAAATCACTTCAAAAAACGCGAAGCTGTTGGCGGGAAATTATACCTGCTAAATGATCGTTTAATATTCAAATCTCACAATTTAAATATCCAGAACCATACACTTTCTATTCAAACAGGCAACATAAACCAACTTGTATTTTTTAACCCATTAGGGATAGTTAAAAACGGCTTACAGCTAACGCTTAAAGATGGTACAGTCGAAAAATTTGTAGTCAACAACAGAAACACCTGGAAACAGCATATTGAGCAATTAATAAAATAGTTTTCAAACAACAAAAGCAGGACTACATCTAGTGTAACCCTGCTTTTCCATTTATGATTGTTTCGTCAAATAACCATCTTCCCGACGGTGATCTCTTGACTATTTTTGGGGCATATCATTAATCGGATAACCTTCTTCATCCAAATCGCTTCGGTTATCTTCGGGCGTACGGGCAAGAATTTCATCTTCAGGGGCCAGTTTTACACTTTCTCCGTGGTCAACATGCATGCCCAGCTCTTCCAGGTTATCCTCGGCAATCTCCTCATTTCGGGCATATTCATCGCCAACGTAAGGGTTTGCTTCATCATAGGTAGAGTCGTCATCCCTGGCTCCGGCCGCAACAGTTTCATATCCCATTGGGTGGTCGTAATCGCTATCTGTACCTTTTACATCAAGCTCGTAACTCTCCTTATTTTTATCGTACGATAAGTTTTCTTTATTGATTTCGCTATTTTCTGTGGTGCTGTGTATTTTATCCTGCGATCCTTTGTTCTCGTTAATGGCCATGGTATGGGTCTCCTTTATTTATTATATGAATATAACAAATTGATGTGGATAAGGTTTGTTTCTGACAAGAGAATATTACAATAATTAGGGTCTGTGCGTAAAGGATAAGATTTGTTTAGTAAGGAAATATTGCAATAATGATTTGGGCGTGCCCAAAGCTGCGCAAGGGCCGGGCTATACACTGCAAGTCCTCGCCCGATGAAAAATCGGTCTGCGGGCTTTCCGTTTCTATCCCTCACGCAGGCAAAGCGCCAATACTTATAACGAAAGGTAAATTGTCCCGGAAATTTATTACGGAAATTTAATACCATAGATAAAAAACCACATTTCTTTTTAGTCTGTGAGGACACAGACCGAGGAGTGAGTTTAAAAACACTGTATTTAGCCTCCCGGAGCTGATCAGCAGCCCAAAAACACTGTATTTAGCCTCCCGGAGCTGATCAGCAGCCCAAAAACACTGTATTTAGCCTCCCGGAGCTGATCAGCAGCCCAAATACACTGTATTTAGCCTCCCGGAGCTGATCAGCAGCCCAAAAACACTGTATTTAGCCTCCCGGAGCTGATCAGCAGCCCAAATACACTGTTTTTAGCCTCCCGGAGTTGATCAGCAGCCCAAATACACTTTATTTCACCCCTTGAGTTATAAAAGGAATCTAAATCATAAACATTGTCTAGCCTGAGTTATAAAACAGGCTGATTCACTATCGGTTGGCCGTAACCCCACCTTATTAAGTTAAGCTTAATGCGATCAACCACAGATGAAAGGGATGAACACAGATAATCGTTTTCATTATTAAGGTGTACAAAAATCTGTGTGCATCCGTGGTTAATTGATCTTTGTTAATAGCTGATGTTGCTCCAACCCTGAAAGTTGGTCTGGAAATGTTTTCCAGACCGAGCGAGCTGAGGATCTCTGATCCGCAACAGCATAAGCATCCATCTACCAGGCGCGCCGGCTAAAAGCCACTTAAATTGTAACAATCAATCATTATATTATCTGTTTGATATATTGTTGGCAATTTTCCATCTTTATATAGCTTGCAAACACACTGATTAAATAACCGATTAATGGAAATGTTCGAAAAAATACTGAAGCAATATCATTTCCCGAAACGGATAAAAAATCCGATCACAACAGTTGAAGAAATTGAGGCAACCATCCATTTTAAAATCCCAGAAGATTACAAAACTTATCTTCAAAACTATTCAGGCTTCGAATCTATGATCGGAAAACAATATGTAAGATTATGGGATATAAACGAACTTATAGAGTTAAACCGCAGTTATGAAATCATTGATAGCTTATCAAATACCTTAGGAATAGGTGGAAATGGTGCTGGAGAGTTTATTGCCATACAATATATGGCAAATAACAGGTGCCGGATTGTACTTTCCCCTTTTATGGATCTGGATGAAGAATACCACATCGAAATTGGCACCTCGTTTACTGATTTCTTGATTAGGCTGGAGAGTGGACAAGAATGGTTTAAAACTTCGTGCTAACTGATTGTTAATCATCTATTGGTTGTGCCCATAGAAAAATCCTTATCGTCCTCACTTTTAACGAGGATGAGCGAGAACCGCGAGTGTGTAGCTAAACGCTAAAATCATGAAAGTTGGTCTGGAAATGTTTTCCAGACTGAGCGAGCTGAGGATCTCTGATCATCCTTATCGGCCTTGCTTTAACGAGGTTCAACGAAACAGCGATTGTGAGCTAAACGCTAAAATCATGAAAGTTGGTCTGGAAATGTTTTCCAGACCGAGCGAGCTGAGGATCTCTGATCCTCCTTATCGGCCTTGCTTTAACGAGGTTCAGCGAAAACAGCGATTGTATATGAAAAAAAAACGCCCCGATTTTGGTCGGGGCGTTTAAATATGGTGTGCTATTTCTTATAATGAAGCCAGGGCAGCATTTAAAGTTTCGCTTGGGCGCATCGCTTTGCCAGCCAACTCATCGTTAGGGTTGTAATAACCGCCAATGTTTTGAGGCTTGCCCTGCGCACCGATTAATTCTTCGTTAATTTTTGTTTCCTTTTCCAATAAGGTTTTAGCCAAAGGAGCAAATCTGGCCTGCAGCTCAGCATCTTTACTTTGAGCCGCTAAAGCCTCTGCCCAATATAAAGCCAAATAGAAATGAGAACCACGGTTATCGATGGTACCTAATTTTCTGCCCGGAGATTTATCGGTAGCTAAAAATTTAGCATTCGCCTCATCTAAAGCATCGGCCAATACCTGCGCTTTTGCATTGTTTTGTGTTTGAGATAAATGCTCTAAAGAAGCCTGAAGTGCCAAAAACTCACCCAGCGAATCCCAACGTAAATAACCTTCTTCGATAAATTGCTCAATGTGCTTAGGGGCCGAACCACCAGCTCCGGTTTCGAACAAGCCGCCACCGTTCATTAACGGAACAATTGAAAGCATTTTTGCAGAAGTACCCAATTCTAAAATCGGGAATAAATCGGTCAAATAATCACGCAATACGTTACCTGTAACCGAAATGGTATCTAAACCTTTACGGATACGCTCCAAAGTAAACTTAGTTGCCTCAATTGGAGCTAAAATGCGGATATCCAAACCTGTGGTATCGTGGTCTTTTAAGTAAGTGTTCACTTTAGCGATGATTTCCCTATCGTGTGCTCTTTTTTCATCTAACCAGAAAACAGCAGGTGTTTCTGATAAACGTGCCCTATTTACAGCCAGTTTTACCCAGTCCTGGATCGGAGCATCTTTAGTTTGGCACATGCGGAAGATGTCGCCTTTTTCTACTTTCTGATCGAAAAACACTTTACCATCAGCATCAGTAACCTGGATGGTTCCTGAACCAGTAGCCTGGAAAGTTTTATCGTGCGATCCATATTCTTCAGCTTTTTGGGCCATTAAACCAACATTTGGTACCGAACCGATAGTAGTCACATCAAAAGCGCCATGCGCTTTACAATCGTCGATTGTTGCCGTATAAACACCAGCATAAGAACGGTCAGGGATTAAGGCAATCGTATCCTGCGCTTTACCATCTTTGTTCCACATCTGGCCCGAAGTACGGATCATTGCCGGCATAGAAGCATCAACAATTACATCACTTGGTACATGCAAATTGGTAATTCCCTTATCAGAGTTTACCATGGCCAAAGCTGGCCCGTTTTCAATTGCCTGTGCTAAAGCCGCTTCAACCTCTGCCTGTTTTGCATTACCGGCAATTTTTGCGTAAACATCGCCTAAACCGTTACGGGTATCGATGTTTAATTCTTTGAAAAGGTCAGCATATTTGGCAAAAACATCTGCAAAATAAACTTCAACAATGGCACCGAAGATAATCGGGTCAGAAACTTTCATCATCGTTGCCTTTAAGTGGGCCGACAATAACACACCAGCTGCTTTAGCTTCAACAATTTCTTTGGCCACAAAAGTTTTAAGTGCCGATAAGCTCAGTGCCGAGCTATCAATTACCTCACCCGCTTTTAACGGAGACAAACCTTTTAATTCGGTTACAGTACCATCAGCCGCAACAAACTCAATTTTAAACTGACTTGCTTCCGCAACTGTAGTAGATTTTTCCGAACCGTAAAAATCGCCTTCAGTCATGCTGGCCACTTTGGTTTTCGAATCTGCAGACCATTTACCCATCGAGTGTGGGTTTTGTTTTGCATAGTTTTTAACGGCTTTAGGTGCCCTGCGATCGGAGTTACCCTCGCGTAAAACCGGGTTTACTGCCGAACCTAAAACCTTTGCATATTTTGCTTTAATTGCTTTTTCTTCATCGCTCTGCGCATTATCAGGATAATTTGGAATGGCAAAACCCTGAGCCTGCAGCTCGGTAATTGCACCTACCAACTGTGGAATAGAGGCAGAGATATTTGGTAATTTGATGATGTTTGCTTCAGGTGTGGTAGCCAATGTACCCAGTTCTGCCAAAGCATCACCAATTTTTTGGTCGTCTTTTAAATACTCAGGAAAGTTTGCCAAAATTCTTCCTGCTAAAGAAATATCTCTGGTTTCTACATCAATACCTGCTGATGCGGTAAAAGCTTGTACAATAGGTAAAAGTGAATAAGTAGCCAATAATGGCGCCTCATCGGTTTTGGTGTAGATAATTTTTGATGTATTTGACATGTTTATATTGATTTTACTTAATTTATTTAATGATCAGAGTGGTTCTAGACTTGTAAAAAACCATTTTTTTCAAAATCGCCTAAAGATAAAATAATCGGATGAATTAAGGAACATCGTAATGTTATTTATGATACAGATTGCTGAATATTGGTATGAATACTGGTCTTAGCGTCTCGCTAAGACTTAAATAATTAATTCAATATTTTAATCCATGTGGCAACAACTGTTTGTTTTGCGAGATGCTAAGACGAGGTGAGGTTGGCCGGTTGCACGGAGAACTGGCATAGCAGCAGGAAATAACAAAGCTAAACCTGATCGAACGAATGCCATTTTTCATGGCAGAAGGTAGAGCAGGAAGAAAATAACCTAAGCACCACTTTACCTGCTTTCCTAAAAACAAG
>Ga0308165_1000323_pt1 | contig 99958 bp, 80 predicted proteins | sample PhyWR2_FD_201032 | JGI IMG/M metagenome (GOLD analysis project Ga0308165, IMG submission 201032) | Phyllosphere microbial communities from UC Gill Tract Community Farm, Albany, California, United States - DLSLW.R2 | ecosystem: Host-associated > Plants > Phyllosphere > Unclassified | place: USA... | reverse complement strand
GACATATCCGCCGAAAAATTCTTCGAGGCGGAGGCGCTGGCGCCCAACTCCGCCGATCTTCTCCTGCAGCACGCCGATGCGCTCGCCCATTTTGGCGATGCGGAAATTGCCTGGGACAAGTTTCAGCAGGCCATCGACCTCAATCCGCTGGCCCCGGACATCTATTGGTGGGCCGGTGCCAGCATCGCCTTCAAACGTCAGGATTACGGCACGGCGGTGGAACTGTGCGGGCGGATGGAAAATGACGAACCGGCGCTGCGCGTTCTGACCGCAAGCCACGCCCTGCATGGCGATTTGCTCGCCGCCCGCGAAAGCGGCAGCAGGCTTCAGGAAAACTATCCGGGTATGACGGCAAGGGAGATCAGCAGCCTGTCTCCGGACCGAGACCCGATAGCGAATGAACGATTCTATCACGCACTTCGATTAGCCGGGATCAAGTAGGAGATATTATGTCCTCGCATTTCTTCATTGTTGGAAAAAAGGGTTTTGGCGTTCTTTTCATTCGCACGGCGCCGCTTCGGGTTGCGTCCGTATCGCATGAAACGATTGCCGCTTATGAAGCCAGCCATCCGGGCGTGGACGGTTATGCCCGCGTGGCTGCCGCCGCAAAGTCCATGCTCGTTCGCCAGGACGGCGAGCCGGAAACGGAACTGGATCAGGTGCAGATTCAGGGCATCGAAGCCCTCGTCGCCGGCGGCGCCGTGGTTTCCGAAGCCGATTTCGCCTTCATCGGCGAAGTGATCGATGCCGGCTGGGACTTCAACCGCATGGTGCAGGCACCGATCGAAGCGGCTCTGAAGGCTGTCGGCCCGGCGGGTTCCGTCACCGGCGAACTGTTCGACGCCATCCTTGCCGACGACAGCAACACGGCGCGCTGATGACGGCCCTCTTGCCTTGACCGGCGCCGATGCTCCCATGTCAGCGACCACGGCATCAGGGCAAGCAGACGCTTCATTTTTCGATCCCGGACTGCTTCGGCGGTTCGGGATTACCCGCGTCGGCGATGTGACCGGTCTCGACATCATCGGCATCCCCGTCTGGTTTGCGGCCCGGCCCAATTCGCGCGGCCTCTCCGTCTCGCAGGGCAAGGGGCTTTTTGCCGACCAGGCCCGGCTATCGGCGATCATGGAAGCGATCGAAGGCGCGGTTGCCGAAGAAACCCGCAGACACGTTGCGACTTTCGGCTCCATCGAGGAGATGCGGAACAAAGGCGTTCCGCTCATTCCCTTCGAAACCGTTGGCCGGATCGATCCGGACGCTCTCGATCTGCGCAAGGAACGCGCCTGGGTAAAGGGAACCTCCATTCGCCAACAACAGGAGGTCTTTGCCCCTTACGAACTCATCGGCATGGACTTCCGTGCGGAGTTCCCATGGGACCGGCAGGCCTTCCGCATGAGCTCGCAAGGGCTCGCTGCCGGGTTCGACCATGACCATACGGTTTTCCACGCCCTGCTCGAACTCATCGAAAACGACGCCAGCTTTCTCGTCGATACGTTCGAAACGCGCGCCATAACGCCGCAACCGTTTCTCTTTCCGGCAGGAATGGACTCGCTCCTGGATGATCTCATTCAACATCTTTCGAATATCGGCCTGCCGCCCTCCTTCTTCGATCTGACAAATGCGCTTGGCGTGCCGGTGGTGATGGCGAGCCTGCCCCGCTCGCTTCAGGCTGAGGACGGTCCGGCCACCCGCAGCGCCGCGGGTGCGGCCTGCCGCCCGAGCACCCACGCCGCCGCCATGGCCGCGCTGCTGGAGGCGATCCAGTCGCGGCTGACCGATATCAGCGGCGCCAGGGACGACCTCTCCCCGCTGCGCTATCAACGCGACCTGTCAACATCGGGCCCCACGGCCTCCCGTGCGCAGCCGTTGCGGCAGATGCCAGCCGATCTCAATTTTCCAGAAAGCGATCTATCTCTTCCGCCATGGCGCCAGCTGGCGGAGCACCTTTTCGCCCGCGGTATCGAGGATATCCATGTCTTTCCGCTGGAAACGGAGGTCTCTGGCCTGCATGTTGTCAGGGTTCTGGCAAGCGGCCTCGCCCCGGCCGGCGGCGGCCTGCAACACATCTCGCCACGCACGCTCGATCACCTTTTAAATCTTGGAGGTACCTGATGCAGCCGGTGGTTTTTGCAGGACCGTCCATCCACGGCATTGCAGATGAACATCTCTCCGGCCTCGACCGTCGCGGACCGGCGGCCTGCGGTGATATTTTCGATGCGGTGCGGCAAGGTGCGCGGGCGATCGGGCTGATCGACGGTCTCTACGGCGATTGCGCCGCCGTGTGGCACAAGGAAATCCTGTTTGCACTGTCGAGCGGTATCGCGGTTTTCGGCGCCGCCAGCATGGGGGCGCTGCGGGCAGCGGAATGTGAAGCCTTCGGCATGATCGGCATAGGCGATATCTTCGAAGCCTATCGCGACGGCCACCGTGTTTCCGATGCCGACGTGGCGGTGAGCCACGCGCCCCGCGAACTCGGCTACCGCCCGCTGACGATCGCTCTGGTCGATGCCGAGGCCACGCTCGCCGCCTGCGGTGATGCCATCACCCCCGAAGAATACGACGCGCTCGCCTCTGCCGCCCGCACCCTGCATTTTACCCGCAGGACCTGGCGCGCCGTCGCCGCTGAAGCGGGTCTCGGCCCCCCAACGGCAAATATGCTCGCCGCCCATGCGGTATCCGCCAAACGAAACGATGCAGCCAGACTTCTGGCGGCGCTCAAGGGGGAGCCATTGCCATCCCCGGTGCCGCAATCGTGGAAACTGCAGAACACCCGGTTTTTCCAGCAATTGGCTGCACGGCGGGTAGCGGGAGAAGAAGCGTCTTGACCATCACCGGTTCCCCGCCACTGGTGCCCGATTGTGGCGGTTTGATCCGCACGGTCGCGCTGGCATTGCCGGCCGCTTTTTTTGCTAAAAGCGGGGTAGAGGGCACCGTTTCGCCGCTTATCCCAATCGGTAACCTGCTCTCAGCCCTGCCTTCTGATATCATTTCTATTCTTGTGATCGATAGCGCCTCTCTTGCCTCGGCACGAAACTGGCTCTCCAGCCTGCCAATCCGCTGCATCTCCGAACTTGTGCCCCTCTCTGGAAACGACAACATCCCGCATCCGTGGATACAGGACATGTTCCATGTGCGGGCAAGCGATCGCGGACGGGGAACTGCACCGGAACTTGTCCTGGCGGCGGAAAATGGGGTCGGCCCTGGTCTGGCCGAGCATCTCGGAGCGGCAGTCACGCATTCGGATGTAACCCTGGCAGGCGGCAACCAGCTTATTGGCGCGGATTTTCGGCTGGTGGGCCATTCCAGCCTTGTTGAAAACAGCGTGATCGGACGGCGGGCGGCCGCTCCCGCACATCGGCGGCGGAAAATTGAAGGTCTCGACGGCAGAAGCGTGCACAGTTTCGGGTATCGGCCGCAAGACCTCGGCAATGTCCCTTTCGATCTTCTGGCGATACCGGTCGACCCGGCAGCACTCGAGGGAAATATGCATCAGTGCGGTTTCCACGTTGATCAGTTCGTTTCCGTTACCGGTCTCGAACACGGTGGCCGTCCGCTCCTGCTCGTCGCCGATCCTGTCGCGCATGGTGGATGTAATGTCCGCGTTGCAACCGAGCTGAAACGAAAACTGGACGCCTCTACCCTCTCGCTTGCACGGCAGGGTTTTGCGATTGAACGCAATCCCATTCCGATTGCGCCTGCTATCGATACCAATAAATGCCTGCCCAGACTTTACAACAATGTCGTTCTTGAAAATGTCACACGTTCCGGTCAGAAACGGCCATTCGTCTGGATTCCGCATTTCGGCGATACTGAAACGCTTGAGGAGTTCGATACGGTGAACCGGAAAATCTGGGACGGGCTGGGCTTTCAGCCTATTGGCGTAGCTGGATGGAGCCACCTTTCAAGCCGCAACGGCGCGTTGCGCTGTGCAATAAAGATCGTCGATCGCGATTAAGACACAAGATTATGAATGGAAAACCCTGGCGCTTTGTCAATAAAGGTTCACAATACCCGTGGAAATTGTATTGAATGTATACCTTCAACAATATTAATTGACGATCATCGAATTTAATAACCTCAACAGGAGGATTTTGTAATGCAAGCCAAACTACCCAGCCCGATCGATGTCCATGTGGGCACGCAGATCAGAATGCGCCGCAAATCGCTTGGCATGAGCCAGAGTGCGCTGGCCGGGCGACTGGGCATCACTTTCCAGCAGGTCCAGAAGTATGAAAAGGGCGCCAACCGCGTCGGCGCGTCCCGTCTGCAGGCCATTGCGTCGATCCTCGGCGTCGACGTCAGCTCCCTGTTCGCCAATGCCACGCCCGATGGCGGAGCCGCAAACCCGGCGCTTGGCACGATCAATGCCATGCAGAGCTTCGTGGCTTCGAATGAAGGGTTTTCGCTCAATCAGGCCTTTTCGCGCATCAAGAGTGTGGCCGTGCGCAGAAGCATCGTTGCCCTCGTGACATCGCTCGCCGCGAGCGAAACGGCTGAAAATGCCGGCACGCCGACGGACAAAAGCGACGATTGACGCAGGTGTGACGCTCGCGTGACGCTCGATGTGGTCGAAAATGAATAACGCGGGATCAACGCGTTTTCATACTGTCGACTGTCGAGAGGGAATCATGGTGGCGTCTACCACAGCAATAGTTGAAGAGGACAATGCGGACGAGATTCTGGCGCTCGGGCGGATGGTTTCCTATCTCTGCCAGCGCTCCAAATCTCTGGAACTGGGCATGTCGACCTATTTTCTGGAAATGGCATTGTTATCGCTGGCCCAGGACATCAATCAGCACGGTTTGCCACAGGCCGGCGCAGAGATGAACGGCAGCGGTTTCGCACACGCCGAACTACATTAAAACGACCGCATTTTAAACGACCGCGTCTGCAATTGCGCAGAGCCGCAGACATTTTTCGTCTGCGGTTCCGGCTGGGCTGAAACACACCGGACGCATATATTTTATAATCAACCCCAAGAACTTTTGTTCCTAGCGTTTGTCGAGGCCCGGTTTTTACCGGGCCTCGATTTATATTGGACGTGAAGACTGCCAAATCCCGTCATCAGGAGACGACCGCGCCCGGACCCGCCACCGCGCCTGCCGGCACCTTGCCCAGAATAATCATACCGAGAACCTCGTCCTTGGTGACATCTTCGGTCCGCGCATGGCCGACCACCTTGCCGTTTTTCATGACGAACACCCGGTCAGCCAGATCGAAGACGTCGTGGATATCGTGGCTGATGAGAAAGATGCCGATGCCCTGCCGTTTCAGTTCCTTGACGAGATCACCCACCTGCGCCGTTTCCTGCGGCCCGAGCGCTGCCGTCGGCTCATCCATGATGAGGATACGGGCGTCGAACAGAATAGCGCGGGCAATGGCGACGGACTGGCGCTGACCGCCTGAGAGCGCCTTCACCGGCTCCTTGAATCGTCGGAAATTGGGGTTGAGGCGTCCCATCACCTCGCGAGCCGAGGCTTCCATGGCGACATCGTCAAGCGTGCCCCATTTCGTCTTCAGCTCGCGGCCGAGATAAAGATTGGCCGCCGCATCGACATTATCGGCCACCGCCAGCGTCTGGTAGATGGTTTCGATGCCGTATTTCTTGGCGTCGCGGGGATTGCGGATATCCGCATCCTCGCCATTGATGAGGATTTCGCCCCCATCGCGCCTATATGCGCCGGACAATATCTTGATGAGCGTCGATTTGCCCGCGCCGTTATGGCCGAGAAGGGCTACCACCTCGCCGGGGAAAAGATCGACTGAGGCGTTTTCCACCGCGTGGATACCGCCGAAGGAAATGGAAATATTGCGCATTTCCACGAGGGGCGTGACTTGTTCCGTCATTGGGGTTCTCCTCGGTTCTTACTTGGCGCGGGCGCGGTAGATGGTGTCGAGCCAGACGGCGACGACCAGAACCACACCAACGACGATGCGCTGGAAGGGTGTATCGATACCCACCAGCACCATGCCGGATTGCAGCGACTGCATGACGAGCGCGCCGAGCATCGCGCCCGCTATGGTGCCGACGCCGCCGGCAAGCGAGGTGCCGCCGATGACCGCGGCCGCGATCGTATAAAGTTCGTCGAGTTCACCTTGGGCATTGGTGGCAGCGTTGAGGCGGGCAGTGGAAATTGCCGCTGCGATGGCACACAGAACGCCCATCAGCGTGAAAATCTTCACCGTAACCCAGCGGGTCTTGATGCCGGCGAGCTCCGCCGCTTCCGGGTTGCCGCCGATGGCGAAAACATAACGTCCGAAGCGCAGCCTCGTCGCGATGAAGGTCATGACGGCACCGACGGCGAGCGCCATAAGCACAGGAATGGCAATGCCGTGCGAAATGAACAGGCCGCCATCCGGCCAGGCTATGCCATTGGCATCGGCATAGTTGCGGGCAATGTTGATCGGCCAGGGATAGCTGTTGACGACAGCCACGAAACCGACGACGACGAAGCAGCCAAGCGCCACCAGGAAATATTCCGCCCAGACGGGCCGCAGCGGAAAGCCGAAACGGCGGCGCTGGTGACGGGAATTGAGGATCGCCGCGACAATGGCGACGCAGGCGACGATGGCTGCGATCCAGCTCCATGTCGCGCCGATCGAGCCGCTGGTGCCGCCGCCCATCAGGCGGAAGGTGGAATCCATCGGCGCCACGGTGCGGCCGCTGGTGACAAACCAGGTGCCGCCGCGCCAGACCAGCAGACCGCCAAGTGTGACGATGAAGGACGGTACGTTGAGGAAGGCGATGATCGAGCCCTGCAGCATGCCGATCGCGCCGCCGACGAGAATACCGACCAGAAGCGTGACGATCCATGTCGCCCAATGTTCGAAGCCGAGGATTTGCGGCAGGATTTCCGCCTGCATGACACCCATGATCATGCCGGAAAAGCCGAGGATCGACCCGACCGACAGATCGATGTTGCGGGTAACGATGACGAGCACCATGCCCGTCGCCATCACCGCGACCGAAGCGGTCTGGACGGAGAGGTTCCAGAGGTTTCTCGGCGTCAGGAACAGTCCACCCGAAAGAATATGGAAACCGATCCAGATCAGAAGAAGCGCGCCGACCATGCCAAGCAGCCGCGTATCGAGCTCCGTGGCACTGATGAAACGCGAAATCGAGCCGGTCTTTTCCGTCTTGGGGGACGTCGTGGAATTGGATTGTGTCATGTCGGCCATGGACTGCCGGTCCTCCTTACATCTGAAAGGCGCCGCGCCACCTGCTCGTGACGCGGCGCCCAAACATCAACCTAGCGGTCTCAGTTGCAGGCCTTGACGGATCCGGCCTTCACACCCTGGCAGGCCGTTTCCTTCTTGATCCAGCCGGCGTCGATGACAGTGCCGAGATTGTCCTTGGTGATGGCGATCGGCTTGAGGAAGACCGACTGCATCGTGACCTTCTTCGGCCCGCCATCAAAGGCGGTGACGCCCTTGATCTCGGTCATCTTCTTGCCGCCGGCCAATGCAAGCGCAATGCCGGCCGCTTCCTTGCCGAGTTCGCGGCTGTCCTTCCAGACGGATACCGTCTGCGTGCCTAGCGCAACGCGGTTGAGCGCGGCGAAGTCAGCGTCCTGACCGGAGACCGGAACCGAACCCGCCATGCCCTGCGCGGCGAGAGCGGCGATTGCACCACCGGCCGTGCCATCGTTCGAGGCGACGACCGCATCGACCTTGTTGTTGTTCTTGGTCAGGAACTGCTCCATGTTCTTCTGGGCATTTTCCGGCTTCCAGCCATCGGTATAGGCTTCGCCGACATTCTTGATCTTGCCTGACGACATGGCGGCCTTCAGCACTTCCTGCTGGCCGGCAAAAAGGAAGTCCGCATTCGGGTCGGAAGACGAGCCCTTGATGAAGACGTAGTTGCCTTCCGGCTTGACCTTGAACACTTCGGCGGCCTGCAGTCGACCGACTTCCTTGTTGTCGAAGGTGATGTAGAAGGCGCTCTTGTTTTCGATCAGGCGGTCATAACCGACAACCGGAATACCCTCGGCAACGGCCTTTTCAACGGCCGGGCCAATCGCGTCGCTGTCCTGCGCCAGGATGATCAGCGCGTTGGCGCCCTGGGAAATCAGCGATTCCACGTCAGTCAACTGCTTTGCGGCGGACGACTGCGCATCGGCGGAGATGTATTTTGCACCGGCCTTGTCGAGCGCTGCCTTGATGGCCGCCTCATCCGTCTTCCAGCGTTCTTCCTGGAAATTCGACCAGGAAACGCCAACGACGAGATCAGCCGCAATGGCGGCGGTGTGCAGGGAAACGAGTACAGCCGTACCCGCCAAAAGCTTGGCAAATGAATTCATGATGTCCTCCCGGTAAGGGCGAAGCCCCGCACCTCCATGCAGGGAAAACGCCCGAAAAAAGCTGTCGATCACTGTGGTTTCACAATTTTCTCGACAGTCGAGAAAATTAATGTCAGAGATTCCCCATGCTGTCAACAACGGCTGCGGGCAGCATCCGGGTGCCTTGATCTTGCTCGTGGCATGCGCCATCAGAGGGGATAAGCACGACAGGAAAAAAGGCCGTTCAGGGAGCATGCCCCAGCCCATGTCCGCCATTGCAAGCACGGAACTGGTGCGCCAGAAAAACAGCCTGTCGGTGATGGCAGCATTGCGCCTTTATGGCAGCCTGTCCCACACGGACATGTCGTCCTTCACCGGTCTCGCCTCTGCCACCGTCTCCGTCATCACCACCGATCTGGAACGGACTGGCCTCATCCTGCGTAAGGAACAGATCGCCGCTGCCGGCCGCGGACGGCCGCGCATCCTCTTTGCACCTAACGGCGCCTTCTGCCACGTCGCGATCATCATCATCTCGTCCGACAGCGTGCAATATTCACTGGTCGACTATGCCGGCAAGCTGGTGGACCGTTTCACCGAGCAGAGGATTACGGCTGAAAAAGGCTCGTTCGGCGGCTCGATCCTCTCAGGCCTCGCAAGGCTTGCAGACCGCTCGCGCATCGACCGGCACGATATTCTTCAGGTGTCGATCAGCAGCAAGGGGCTTGTGGACGCGGCAGCGGCGGTGCTCGTCTGGTCTCCAGTGCTCGGCACCGAAAAGATAGATTTCCAGCAGCTGATTTCCCAGGACGGTCGCATCCGCGTGACGCTGAACAACGAAACGCTGCTGGCCGCAAAAGCAAGCTGGATGCGGGAGCAGGCAAAAGACGGCTCAAAACCGGAAGCGCTCGTCACCCTGTCGCTCGGCCACAGCATCGGTCTCGGCATTGCCCGCTCCGGAGCCGGCACAATCGAGGTCAGCGCTCCCAATTTCGGACATATGCTGCATCTGGCCGATGGTGCGCTCTGCCGCTGTGGCACCAGAGGCTGTATCGAGGCCTATTCGGGCTTCTATGCCATCCTGCGCTCGGCTTTCGAAGCACCGCCACAGGCGGAGCCGGCAAAATTCGTACCTGTCGCAGAGGTGGACAAGATCGCCGCTTCAGCCCGCGCCGGCGCGCGCATGGCCCGCTTCGCCTTCCGCACCGCCGGCCTTGCGCTCGGCAACGGCCTTTCGCGCCTGTTCAGCCTGCATGGCCATATGCCGGTCTTCATCACCGGAACCGGCACACGTTATTTCGATCTTCTGGAAAGCGGCCTGCGCGACGGGCTTGCCCAATCGCAGGCCGTCCGTTTCGGCGGCATGCCCAAAATCACCATCGCCCCCAACGAGCCGGAACTGGTGTTCGAAGGCCACATGGAACACGCACTTTCCGCCGCCGATGATTACATTCTGAGCGCCGAAGGCGCTCAGAAACCGGTGCGGAATTCGGGAGCATGAGAGGCCGGCCGGCGGGTACTCAGGCCCGCTGCGCCATGGCTTCCGGCTTTTCCCTGATACCTGCCAGCATGGCCACGAATTCGTCGAGAGCGGCGGCTTCGTCCTTGCTCAAACGCAGGCCCTGTTTCGTGCGGCGCCAGAGAATATCCTCGGCCGAAAAGGCCCATTCATTCTCCACCAGCCAGCGCACTTCACATTCGTAGACGGTGCCGCCGAAATGCCGGCCGAGGCCGGAAATATCGGTGGCGGCGCCGAGCAGGTTCGCTGCTTTCGTGCCGTAGTTTTTGACGAGACGGTCGGCATGGCGTTCGTCCAGGAAGGGATAACGCGAGAGAAGCGTCTTCACCTGCGCGTCAAATCGTTGAACGCCGAAATCGCCGCCCGGCAGGTGCGAACCCGCCGTCCATGGCTTGCCTTTTTCGCCGATCGCCGTGCCGATCTTTTCCAGCGCGTGCTCCGCCAGCCGCCGGTAGGTGGTGAGCTTGCCGCCGAAAATATTGAGGAGCGGCGCTTCGCCTTCGGCTTGCTCCACCTTCAGCACGTAATCGCGGGTGGCTTCCTGCGCTTTCGAAGCGCCATCATCAAAGAGCGGCCGCACGCCGGAATAGGTCCAGACGATATCGTCCGGGCGCACCGGCTCGCTGAAATAGTCACTCGCTGCATTGCAGAGATAGGAAATCTCTTCCTCAGAGATGCGCACCTTGGCCGGATCGCCCTTGTAGTCGCGATCCGTGGTGCCGATCAGGGTGAAATCCTGTTCATAGGGAATGGCGAAGATGATGCGGTTGTCCGGATTCTGGAAGAAATAGGCGCGCGGATCGGAAAACTTCCTGCGCACGATGATGTGGCTGCCCTGCACGAGGCGGACATTGTGAACATCCTTGCGGCCGAAGACACCTGACAGCACATTGTCCACCCAGGGACCGGCGGCATTGACCAGCATGCGGGCCTTGTGCATGGCCGGCCGGCCGGTTTTTTCGTCCAGCGTCTCGATGAGCCACAGCCCGCCTTCGCGCCGCGCCGAAACGACCCGTGTGCGGTTCATGATCGTCGCGCCACGATCCGCCGCATCGCGTGCATTGAGAACCACGAAACGGGCATCATCCACCCAGCCGTCGGAATATTCGAAAGCCTTGGCGAAAACAGGCTTCAGCGGTTTGCCAGCCGGGTCCTTGCGAAGATCGAGCGTGCGCGTCGGTGGCAAGAGCTTGCGGCCGCCGAGATTGTCATAAAGAAACAGGCCGAGCCGGACCATCCATGAAGGACGCACTCCGCCCTTCTGCATGGGCAGAACGAAACGCATGGGCCAGATGACATGCGGCGCCATGGCCCAGAGGATTTCCCGTTCCATCAGCGCCTCACGCACGAGGCGGAATTCGTAATGTTCGAGGTAACGCAGACCGCCATGGATGAGCTTGGTGGCCGCTGACGAGGTGCCGGAGGCAAAATCGCCTTTTTCGGCAAGCGCCACGGAATAACCCCTGCCCACCGCATCGCGGGTAATGCCGCAGCCATTGATGCCGCCGCCGATGACAAAAAGATCGAAAATGTTGTTTTCGCTGGACATGAAGCCTCCGCGACAATGCAAGGGAAAAACCCCTTTATGGAAAGACAACTACATAAAAGCGAAAACAAAACGAATGTCAAAAGAAAATAAACGAACCAGAAAGGCGCAAATGAAAGCGCCGCCGTGAGCGGTGCCTCACAGGGTCAGTCTTCTAGGAGATTTATGTTTCAGCCATGTGTCTGCGAAACCTGCTCAAGTTCGTAAAGCACGCCGCCCATATCCTTCGGATGCAGGAAAAGGACTGGATTGCCATGCGCACCGATCTTCGGTTCGCCATCGCCGAGGATACGGACGCCTTTTTTGAGGAGATCATCGCGCGCTGCCAGAATATCCGGCACCTCGAAGCAGAGATGATGCGTGCCGCCGCCCGGATTCCGCTCGAGAAAAGCGGCAATCGGCGAATTCTCCCCGAGCGGATGAAGCAGTTCGATCTTGGTGTTATCAGCGTGAATGAACACCACCGTCACGCCATGTTCCGGCAACGCTTGCGGCTCGGAAACCTGTGCGCCGAGCGCCCTGTATCGCGAAACGGCGGCATCGAGATCAGGCACGGCAAGGGCGACGTGGTTCAATCTTCCGAACATGCTTGCCGACCCCTCACGCATTTCGCCTGATGCCCTCGAGCAGGTCGAGCACCTTGTTGGCCGCGTCCATGACATTGGTGCCGGGGCCGAAAATGGCCGACACACCGTGATCGAGCAGGAACTGATAATCCTGACGCGGAATGACCCCACCGACAACGACGATGATATCTTCCGCACCCTTCTGTTTCAGCGCCTCGACCAGCTGCGGCGCAAGCGTCTTGTGACCCGCCGCGAGCGACGACATGCCGACCACATGCACCTTGTTCTGAACGGCGAGATCGGCCGCCTCTGCCGGCGTCTGGAACAGCGGCCCGGCCAGCACATCGAACCCGATATCGCCGAAGGCGGAGGCAATGACCTTCGCGCCACGATCGTGCCCGTCCTGCCCAAGCTTGGCGACCATGATGCGCGGCTTCTTCCCGATCCTTTCCGCTACGCCGGAGAGCCGGGCGGAGAGCGTGGCAAGCTCCGGTTCATCCTTATAGGCCTCGCCATAGATATCGCTCACCACTTCCGGCACGGCGGCGTGGTCGCCGAAGGCCACACGCAGCGCGTCGGAAATCTCGCCTACAGTGGCGCGGGCACGGGAAGCGACGACGGCGGCTTCGAGAATATTGCCCTTGCCGCTGCGGGCGATTTCGGAAAGCGCCTCCAAAGCGGCGGTCGCTTCCTTGCCGTCGCGGCGGCGGCGCGTCTCCTCGATGCGGCGGATCTGTGCCGCGCGTACGGCGGCATTATCGATATCGAGAACATCGATATCCTCTTCCGTTTCCAACCGGTAACGGTTGACGCCGACGATGACCTCCTCGCCCTTGTCCACAGCCGCCTGCCGGCGTGTCGCCGCTTCCTCGATCAGCCGTTTCGGCAGGCCGTCCGCCACCGCCTTGGTCATGCCGCCAAGCGTCTCGACTTCCTCGATCAGCGCCCAGGCCTTTTCAGCCAGCTCATCGGTCAGGCTTTCGACATAATAGGAACCTGCCAAGGGATCGACGACCTTCGTGACGCCGGTTTCATGCTGGAGGATCAGCTGGGTATTGCGGGCGATGCGGGCGGAAAACTCCGTTGGCAGGGCAATCGCCTCATCGAAGGAATTGGTGTGCAGCGACTGCGTGCCGCCAAGCACGGCGGACATGGCCTCGAAGGCGGTACGGACGATGTTGTTATAGGGGTCCTGCTCCTGCAGCGAGACGCCGGAGGTCTGGCAATGGGTGCGCAACATCAGCGACGAGGCCTTCTGCGGCTTGAATTCCTCCATGATGCGCGACCACAGCAGGCGCGCGGCGCGCAGCTTCGCCGCCTCCATGAAGAAATTCATGCCGATGGCGAAAAAGAACGACAGGCGGCCGGCGAAATCATCGACATTCAGCCCCTTGGCCAGCGCGGCCCGCACATATTCCCGGCCATCGGCCAGGGTGAAGGCAAGCTCCTGCACCAGCGTCGCGCCAGCTTCCTGCATGTGATAGCCGGAAATAGAAATGGAGTTGAATTTCGGCATCTCTTTTGCCGTATATTCGATAATGTCGGCGATGATCCGCATCGAGGGTTCGGGCGGATAGATATAGGTGTTGCGGACCATGAACTCTTTCAGGATATCGTTCTGAATGGTGCCGGAAAGCGCAGCGCGCCGAACGCCCTGCTCCTCCCCCGCTACGATGAAATTGGCGAGCACCGGAATGACGGCGCCATTCATGGTCATCGATACCGAGACTTTTTCGAGGGGGATGCCGTCGAACAGGATTTTCATGTCCTCGACGCTGTCGATCGCCACACCCGCCTTGCCGACATCGCCCTCCACGCGCGGATGGTCGCTGTCATAACCGCGATGGGTGGCGAGATCGAAGGCGACGGAAACGCCCTGCTGGCCGGCGGCGAGCGCCTTTCTGTAAAAGGCGTTGGAGGCTTCGGCGGTGGAAAAACCGGCATATTGGCGGATGGTCCAGGGCCGCCCGGCATACATGGTGGCGCGCGGGCCGCGCGTGAACGGCGCAAAACCCGGCAGGCTGTTCAGATGCGAAACATCTTGCAGGTCGTCAGCGGTGTAGAGCGGCTTGACCTCGATACCTTCAGGCGTGTGCCAGACGAGCGTTTCCGGTGAACGCTTCAGCTCCTTTTCGGCAAGCTGCAGCCAGTCCCGCACCGTTTTTTCACCCGACATGCATCTCTCCCCTTCTGCATTCCATTTCAGCATTGTGGCGGGTGATCATGACGAAAATCGAACGATCCACCCACTGCCCGTAAACCGCTGCGGCCCGCATGCGTTCCGAAGAAACGGCGGCGGCCGTCACTCGAATTCGAGGATGACCTCATCCACCGCGAGGCTGTCGCCCGGTTTTGCCGCCACTCTTACAACGCGACCGCGTTTTTCCGCGCGCAGGATGTTTTCCATCTTCATAGCCTCCACCGTCGCCAGCGCCTGCCCGGCCTCCACCTCGTCACCTTCCCCGACCGAGATGCCGGTAATGACGCCCGGCATGGGGCAGAGCAGCAGTTTCGAGGTGTCCGGCGGGAGTTTTTCTGGCATCAAGAGCGCCAGTTCCGCCACGCGCGGGCTGCGCACCCGCGCGAGAATATCCACGCCGCGCCAGCGCAGGCGAACCGCTGCGCCGGCAAGATCCACCTTGGCGGCGATGACCTCGCGCGCCACCGTGAAGAGGCCAAGGCTCTGGCCGGGACGCCAGCCGGTATCGATGGCCAAGGCCGTTCCGTCTTCAAAACGGACCGCCGTGCCATCCGCACCGGTTTCAACGCTGATCCCGTGGCGGAATGCGCCAAACGAAACCACCCAGTCATGGCCGACGATGCGACGGTGATTGCCGATGGTGCCGGAAATTTCAACCGCGCGGCTCTGCAAGCGTTGATTGACTATGGCGGCAATTGCGGAAAGCTTGCGTGCAGCGGTCTCGTCCGGCTCGATCCCGGAAAAGCCTTCCGGAAATTCTTCCGCGATAAAGCCTGTCGTCAGCCGGCCGGAGCGAAAACGTTCATGTTGCATGACGGCGGACAGGAACGGCAAATTGTGGCCAATACCCTCAACCTCGAAACGATCCAGCGCCTCTCCCATGGCATCGATGGCGGTCTCCCGATCCTTGCCCCAGCTGCACAGCTTGGCGATCATCGGATCGTAATACATCGAGATTTCGCCGCCTTCGAAAACGCCGGTATCATTGCGGATGACGGTGCCACTGTCCTGTGCACCCTCTCCCGGTGGGCGATAACGCGTCAGCCGGCCAATGGAGGGCAGGAAGTTGCGATAGGGGTCTTCGGCATAAAGCCGGCTTTCGATCGCCCAGCCGTTCAGCTTCACATCCCCCTGCGCGAGAGAGAGTTTTTCGCCCGATGCCACACGGATCATCTGCTCGACCAGATCAATGCCGGTGACAAGCTCCGTCACCGGATGTTCCACCTGCAGGCGGGTGTTCATTTCGAGGAAATAGAAATTGCGCTCGCCATCAACGATGAATTCCACCGTGCCAGCCGAATGGTAACCAACCGCTCTCGCCAGCGCCACGGCCTGCTCGCCCATGGCGTGCCGCGTCGCCTCATCCAGAAAGGGCGACGGCGCTTCTTCTATGACCTTCTGGTTGCGGCGCTGGATCGAGCATTCGCGCTCACCGAGATAAAGAATGGTGCCGTGCTTGTCGCCCAACACCTGAATTTCAATATGGCGCGGCTGGGTGACGAATTTTTCGATGAAGATACGGTCATCGCCAAAGGAGGATTTCGCCTCGTTCTTCGAGGACTGGAAGCCTTCCCGCGCCTCGGCTTCGTTGAAGGCGATGCGCATGCCCTTGCCGCCGCCGCCTGCAGAGGCCTTGATCATCACGGGATAACCGATCTGCGACGCGATCTTCACCGCCTCATCCGCATCCTCGATCAGCCCCATATGGCCGGGCACGGTGGAAACGCCGGCTTTTGCGGCCAGTTTCTTCGAGGTGATCTTGTCACCCATGGCCTCGATCGCACCGACGGGTGGGCCGATGAAGACAATGCCCAATTTCTCCAGCGCCTCGGCGAAGACAGCATTTTCCGACAGGAAGCCATAACCGGGATGGACCGCATCCGCCCCGGTCTTCTGGATCGCCTCAAGGATTTTATCGATGACGATGTAGGACTGCGACGAAGGCGCCGGACCTATATGAACAGCCTCATCCGCCATTTTCACATGCAGCGCATTGGCATCCGCATCCGAATAGACCGCAACGGTGGCGATGCCCATCTTCTTCGCCGTCTTGATCACCCGGCAGGCGATCTCGCCGCGATTGGCGATGAGGATTTTCTTGATCATGCGGTTATTCTCCCCTCGCATCGTCGTCATCGTCGCGGAACTTCTTCTCATAGGGCATCAGCAAGATCGCCGACGCAGCGGCCGCCGCGCCGAACAGGGACGCGATGGGCACGACGACCAGCAGCACGGGCACGAAAGGACTTGCGGCACGGCCGATCCGCGCACCCAAACCGCCAATATCGAGAAATATCAGTGCCGCACCAACGCAGATACCGATCAAAACACCAACCGCTGCATTGAGCGTCATGAAGCACAGCATCTGTCGATGATCTTGCTGCGCGGCCGCCGGTGTCAGCCTGGGTTTCAGATTACGGTTGCCGGATGTCTTACCGGAGCCAGGGCCACGCCGGTGCCGCAGCCAGCGATGCAGCCAATCCATATCGATCTGAAATATGCCGACACCCATTTCGCCTCCCTCCCCCATTATCAAACTTCACGCTGTCACCTGTCGTTTTCCGCTGAGGAATCCGCAGACACGGTCAGATAGGAAAATGGCACGGCATCCGTCAGCCAAACGCCGTTATCGGCCAGGTAGAAACGGCAACCATCCGCAAACATCTGACCGGCATCGACAATCAGGACCACAGGCTTTCCATGCCGTTGCCCGACAGCAAGCGCGGTCGTCCGGTCAGCGGAAAGATGAACTTGTTGTCTTTCCCCCGGGCGCAGGCCTTCCCGCAGGATGGGTTCGAGGAAACGGGTCGCCGTACCGTGAAACAATTGCGGCGGTGGCTCGACTGGCGGCTGGCCAAGATCGACCTTCACCGAATGCCCCTGCGCGGCCCGGATGCGGCGACCATCTTCCGACAGCGTGAAGCGCTTCTTGTCACTTTCTGCGACGACTGCACGCAAGCCTGCCTCATCGAGCGGCGTGCCACTCGCATTGGCTTTTGCCAGCAGGTCTGCGACATCCGCCCAACCCTGAGAATCCAGGACAAGGCCAATACTTTCAGGCGCATGGCGCAGAACATAACTCAGGAACTTACTGGTCGCCGTCGACATCGAATTTCATTCCCCGCTGGTGGATGGCCACCCTTCAAATCTCGAAAAAATTCTCGAAGGATTCCGGGAAGTTCTGCCGGGCGACGCGCTCGTCGATGACAAGCATCGCCTGATAGGAAAGCGGATCGAAATTCTTTTCGGCCGCCACGACCTCACGGCCGAACAGCAGGCTTAAGCGGGCAGCGTCCAGATTGCCGCGCTCGAACGGTTCCGGACCGAAATGGTGCCAGAGCGAATGCAGGAAGGCGGCATCGATGCGATGTTCCTTGGAGTCGTCGCGTGCCCTGCGGGGTATCATCTTGACGGGCGTTACCCCTTTGGGGTTGGCCCGGCGGATGGTGAACTGGATGCCAGTGCTCGGCATGCCGGAGGGAAACCCCTTGTGTTTGGTCATTTCGGGCAGGTTCGCCATGTTTTATCCTTCGAGAAGTATTTCCATTAAAAGCGGCTTCGCCTTTACCTGCGGACAATGCGTCGTTCAAATGATTAGAGCGCTTCCATGGTCCCATGAAAACCAGAAGCGCTCTAGTCTGTCGTTATGCCTTACCGATCTTGTCCTGTGTCTTCGTGTCGAAGTCAGAAGCATCGTGGCGTTCATGCAGTTGTTCGGACGGATCGCCCGAGGTTTTGTTGACGATCACGCCACGTTTGACCGCCGGGCGTTCGCCGATTTCAAGCGTCCAGCGCATGAGGTTCTTATAGCCGTCTGCTTCCAGGAAAGCACCGGCATCGCCATAGGCCTGGCCGAGCGCGATCTTGCCATACCACGGCCAGACGGCCATGTCGGCGATCGTGTATTCGTCACCGGCCAGATAACGGTTGTCGGCGAGGTGCCGGTCCAGCACATCAAGCTGACGTTTGACTTCCATGGCGTAACGGTCGATCGCATATTTGATCTTGATCGGCGCATAGGCATAAAAATGGCCGAAACCGCCGCCGAGGAAGGGGGCGGAGCCCATCTGCCAGAACAGCCAGTTCAGCGCCTGCGTGCGGGCATTGCCCTCTTTCGGCAGGAAAGCGCCGAATTTTTCCGCGAGATAAACAAGGATCGAGCCGCTCTCGAAAACGCGCGTCGGCTCAGGCGTCGAATGATCCATCAGTGCCGGGATTTTGGAGTTCGGATTGACGCCGACGAAACCGGAGCCGAACTGGTCGCCTTCGCCGATCTTGATCAGCCACGCATCATAGTCTGCGCCCTTGTGGCCGGCGGCCAGCAATTCTTCCAGCATGATCGAGACCTTCTGGCCATTCGGCGTCGCCAGCGAATAAAGCTGCAGCGGGTGCTTGCCAACAGGCAGTTCCTTGTCATGGGTGGGACCGGCGATCGGGCGGTTGATATTGGCGAACTGACCGCCATTGCCCTTGTCCCAGGTCCAGACCTTGGGCGGTTCATATCCGGCGGGGAAATTATCGGCGGAGGAATTTTCGGCCATGAAAATGTGTCCTTGTTCGTTTCGGGAGGACATCCGGACATCCGGGCGCCTGAACATCAATATAGTAAGGTGGCCGAAGCATTTTTCCAGCCCCGCAGCGGGATCAGAGCGGAATAGTATCGTGTTTCTTCCAGCGGGTTTCGACACTCTTGTTACGCAGCGACGCGAACGCACGGGCGATGCGGCGACGCGAGGAATGCGGCATGATCACCTCATCGATGAAACCGCGCTCTGCCGCCACGAAAGGATTGGCGAAACGCTCCTCATATTCTTTTGTATGGGCAGCAATCTTCTCGGGATCGGCAAGCTCGGAACGATAAAGGATTTCCGCTGCCCCCTTCGCCCCCATGACGGCGATTTCCGCTGTTGGCCAGGCGTAATTGACATCCGCACCGATATGTTTCGAGGCCATCACGTCATAAGCACCGCCATAGGCCTTGCGGGTGATCAGCGTCACCATCGGCACCGTCGCTTCCGAATAGGCGAAGAGAAGTTTCGCGCCGTGCTTGATGACGCCGCCATATTCCTGCGCCGTTCCGGGCAGGAAACCCGGCACATCCACCAGCGTCAGCAGCGGAATGTTGAAGGCATCGCAGAAGCGCACGAAACGGGCGGCCTTGCGCGAACTGTCGATATCAAGGCAGCCGGCCAGCACCATCGGCTGGTTGGCGACGACACCCACCGTCTGGCCTTCAAGACGGATGAAACCGGTGATGATGTTGCGGGCAAAAGCCTCCTGCAACTCGAAGAAATCGCCCTCATCGGCCAGCGCGTGGATCAGTTCCTTCATGTCATAGGGCTTGTTGGAACTATCAGGGATCAGCGTGTCGAGCCGCGCTTCCAGCCGCGCCGGATCATCATGAAACGGCCGGACCGGCGGCTTTTCGCGATTGTTGAGCGGCAGGAAATCGACCAGCAGCCGCACATGTTCCAGCGTCTCGATGTCGTTTTCATAAGCGCCATCGGCAACCGAGGATTTTTTCGTATGGGTGGAGGCTCCGCCCAGCTCTTCGGCAGTGACGATCTCGTTGGTGACGGTCTTCACCACATCCGGCCCGGTCACGAACATGTAAGAGGTGTCGCGCACCATGAAGATGAAATCGGTCATGGCAGGCGAATAGACCGCACCACCCGCGCAAGGACCCATAATGACCGATATCTGCGGCACGACGCCGGAGGCGATGACATTGCGCTTGAAGACGTCGGCATAACCGCCGAGCGAGGCGACCCCCTCCTGAATACGCGCGCCGCCGGAATCGTTGAGTCCAATCACCGGCGCGCCATTGCGCACCGCCATATCCATGATCTTGCAGATTTTCTGGGCGTGGGTTTCAGACAGCGAACCGCCGAGCACCGTGAAATCCTGAGAAAACACATAGACCTGTCGGCCATTGATGGTGCCCCAGCCGGTGACGACACCGTCGCCCGCCACCTTCTGTTCCGCCATGCCGAAATCCACCGCCCGGTGGGTGACGTACATGTCGTATTCTTCAAAGGAGCCTTCATCCAACAGCACATCGATACGCTCGCGCGCCGTCAGCTTGCCCTTCGCATGCTGCGCCTCGATGCGCTTGACGCCACCGCCGAGCCGGGCCTCTTGTCGCCGCGTTTCCAATTGCTCCAGAATGCCGGGCATGTTTCCTCCATGCGTTTCCTCAAAATCAATAGCTTAGAAAACATTCACCTAGAAGCCTTGATCGTGCGCGTATGCGTGCCATAAATATTTGCAATATTTAATTTTGCAAAGTTGCAACATGGCGACAGAAAAACTCTTCATTGGCCGCAAGGTGCGTGGTCTGCGCGAGAACGCCCGCGCCACACAGGCGCAATTTGCCGAACGGCTGGACATCTCGGCGAGCTATCTGAACCAGATCGAAAACAACCAGCGCCCGGTTTCGGCCAGCGTTCTGGTGACGCTGGTTGAAAAATTCCAGCTCGACATGGCAGAACTGGCGACCGGCGAAAACGACCGGCTGGTTTCCGCCGTGCGCGAGGCGCTGAAAGACCCGCTGTTTATGAATTACGAGCCGGGGCTTCAGGAATTGAAGCTGATCGCCCAGAACGCGCCGGGTTTTGCCCATGCGCTGCTGCGCGCCCATCAGGCTTACCGGCAAAACAGCGAGCAGCTGGTGCAGCTGGATGACCGTCTGGGCCGCGGAACCGCGCAAGTGGAAAGAACACCCTATGAGGAAGTGCGGGACTTCTTCCACTTCGTCGACAATTACGTCGCGGAGATCGATCTTCTGGCCGAGGAGCTGGCGCAGGAACTGGAGATCGAAGGCGGCGAGACCTACGGCATTCTCGCGGCGCATCTGCGCAGCCGCTACGGCATCCATATCACCCGCACCGAGGCGGCGGGTGGGCTGATCCGGCTTTTCGATCCCGCCGGCAAGACGCTCGCCCTCAGTTCCTACATGGCGGCGCCGACCCGCTGTTTTCAGCTTGCGTTGCAGATCGCCCAGCTTCATGCCGGCGCGACGGTGGACAGGGTGCTTGCCGGCGCCGGGTTCCGCAATGCGGAAGCGGCGGAAATCTGTCGTATCGGGCTGCACAATTATTTCGCCGCCGCCCTCATCCTGCCCTATGGCCAATTTCATCGGGCGGCTCAGGAACTGCGCCACGATCTCGAACTTCTGGCCGTAAGGTTTGGCGCGAGCCTCGAACAGGTGGCCCACCGGCTGAGCACGCTGCAACGCCCGGGCATGAAAGGCGTGCCGATCTTTTTCGCCAAGATCGACCGGGCCGGCAACATCACCAAACGCCACAGTGCCACACGGCTGCAATTTGCCCGTTTCGGCGCGGCCTGTCCGCTGTGGAATATCCATCAGGCTTTCGAAAGCTCCGACAGGATCGTGCGGCAGCTGGCGGAAACGCCCGACGGCGTGCGCTATCTTTCAATTGCCACCCAGATCGAAAAGGCCGGCGCCGGTTTCAATACGGAGAGACCGCGTTACGCCATCGCACTCGGCTGCGAGATTTCCCACGCGCAGAATTTCGTTTATGCCGATACGCTCGATCTCGGCAATGCCGCATCCTTCAAACCCATCGGCATATCCTGCCGGGTCTGCGAGAGGGTGGATTGCGTGCAGCGCGCCGTGCCGCCGTTGAAACGCAAGCTGCATTTCGATCATCTGTCGCGCGGGGCATTGCCCTACCAGATCGCAGATTTTTAGGCAGCCCGCTCAGGGCAAAGGCACCATGGCGCGCCGCATGATATTGGCATAATAGCCCCAGAAAAGTCGGGCGGCGACGGAACGCCATGGCGACCAGAGCGTCGCCCGCTCCGCCAGCCATTTCGCGTCCGGCCTCACCTCCAGATCAAGCGCGTGCGCCACCGCCGATCTCAACGCCACATCCCCTACCGGAAAGATATCCGGGTGCCCGCCGCAGAACATCAGATAGACCTCCGCCGTCCATGGCCCGATACCACGAAGCGCCACCAGCTCGGAAAAGGCGGCAACCGCCTCCTTGCGCACCACGCCGTCAAGATCGACCTGCCCTTCCGTGACGGCCCGCGCCAGACCTTCCAGCGTCGTGGCCTTGGCACGCGAAAGGCCGAAGGTGGCGCGCAATTCCTCCGATACGGCCAAGTAGTTTTCCGCCGTCACCTTGCCGCCGGTGCCGGCAAGAATACGCGCCCATATGGCATTGGCACTGGCGCGCGATACCATCTGCGACACGACGATATGGGCAAGGCCTGCAAAGCCGGGCTCATGAATGCGCAATTCCAGCGGGCCCGCTTTTTCGATGACGGGGCTGAGCGCAGGATCGAGGCGGGCGAGATGGTCCAGCCCTTCGCTGATGTCATCCATCCCGGTGATGATTTTCATATCGGTCATTCCCTAGGCCGCCAGCCGGCTGGCGGGGCACTTTAAAACATGGCAGAAGAAACCATGCCTTCGCCTCTCCGTCAAAAACCGGTTTATCGTTTTGCACCAAGCCCGAATGGCCCGCTGCATCTCGGGCACGCGCTTTCCGCCTTCCTGAACCATGATATGGCGCAGGACAATGGCGGCCGCTTCCTGCTGCGCATTGAGGATATCGACCAGACCCGCTGCACGCCGGAACTGGAGCAGGCGATCTATGATGATCTCGACTGGTTGGGTCTCGACTGGGAAAAACCGGTGCGGCGGCAATCGGACCATTTCGACGCCTACCGCGTGTCGCTGGACAGGTTGATCGATGCGGGCCTTGCCTATCCGGCTTTTCTCAGCCGGGGTGAAACAAAAACCATCGTCAGGGCCTTCGAGGCCGATGGCGGGCTCTGGCCTCGCGATCCGGATGGCGCGCCGCTCTATCCATCCATGGACCGCGAAAGGCCCGACGCGGAACGGGCAGCGCTGCTTGCCTCCGGTCGGCACCACGCATGGCGGCTCGACATGGAAAAGGCGATCCGCGCCGTTGGCAGCTCCCTGTTCTGGCAGGAGAGCGGCGATGGCGAGACGGGACGCATCGAGGCACTTCCCGGGCTCTGGGGCGACGTGGTGCTGTCGCGTTCCGACGCGCCTTCGAGCTATCATCTTTCCGTTGTGGTGGATGATGCGCTGCAGGGCATCACCCATGTGGTGCGCGGCATGGATCTGTTCCACGCAACCGCCATTCACCGGCTGCTTCAGCATCTGCTGGACCTGCCGCAACCGACCTATCACCATCACCGGCTGCTCCTCGGTGCGGACGGCCGCAAACTTTCGAAAAGCGAAGGAAGCACGGGGCTCTCCACCCTTCGTGCAGAAGGTGCCGGGCCCTCAGATATCCGCAGGCTTGTCGGTCTCATCTAGCGCCCGCTCGCGGCGCGGGCCGTTGCTGCCGATATTGCGGCGGATGATCTGGCGGACCTTGTATTTCATCAGCGCCGCGTTCACCTCCGCGCCGAGCATGAAGATGACGCCGACCATATAAAGAAACACGAGAACCACCATAACAGAGGCGAGACCCGCATAGGTGGCGGCATAATTGGCGAAGGTGGAAAGATAATAGGCGAAGATCGCCGCACCTATGACCCAGAAGATCATCGTCAGCAGGATGCCGGGCCAGACATCCCAGATGCGGCGTTTGCCGGCGGGCAGCCACAAATGCGCGGCCACCAGCCCCGCCGTCAGCACCACGATCGTGCCGTAGAGGCCGAGGCTGGAAACGGTGTTCAGCACATCCGTCAGCCACGGAAATCGCGCTTCGGCAAAGGAGGTGGCGACCGGCACGGCGACGAGCACGATGCTGATGCCGGTAAAGACCACCACCGCGATCAGCACGTAAAGCAGGCTGAGCAGGCGGGTGACGTACCACCAGCGTGTCTCGGTGACACGATAGGCGCGGTTGAGCGAAATGCGCAGCGCCTCGACACCGTTGGAGGCGAAGTAGGCCGCGGCCAGCACCGAAATCGTCAGCAGCCCGCCGCGCGGAATGGTCAGCACCTGCTGCACCTGCGCCGCCAGCGGCCCGGCGATCGCCTCCGGCCATGTGTCGAAAATCAGATGCACCGCCGTCTCGGAAAACTGGTCGGCACCCAGAAAACCGGCAAGTGCCGTGCCGAAGATCAGGAACGGAAACAGCGCCAGCAGGATGGACAGCGCCATATGGCTAGCCATCGCCCAGCCGTCATCCTCGGCGAAATGGGAATAGGCATCGAAGGCAACCTTGCCTGCCAAGCGCACTGCGGCAACCATGTCACCTCCATTCATCGGCATTTCATTTGTAACTTCGCCTCGAATATGGGAAGTCAGCTTCGCTTTGTACAGCGCGCAGGCCGGGCTTTCGGTTCCATTGCCGAAAAGGATCTCGCGCAATTTAATTTTGCAAACCTGGGCGCGACTTGGCGCAAAGATCATTGGCGGAGCGGAACATGTCTGAAAAACCGGTCATCATCATCACCGGATGTTCCTCTGGCATCGGCGCCTATTGCGCCGGCGCGCTTCAGCGGGACGGCTGGCGGGTTTTTGCCACCGTGCGCCGCATCGTCGACATGGCCGCGCTCGAAAATCAGGGCATAGAAACCCTGATCATGGATTACACCAAGCCGGAAACCATCGCCGCGCTGGTGGACACCGTTGCAGCCCGGACCGGCGGCCGCATCGAGGCGCTCTTCAACAACGGCGCCTATGGCCAGCCGGGCGCGGTGGAAGACCTGCCTGTCGAAGCGCTGAGAGCCCAGTTCGAAACCAATGTCTTCGGCTGGCACGATCTGACACGGCGGGTCATTCCCTTCATGCGCAAGCGTGGTTCGGGCCGTATCGTGCATTGCTCCTCCATTCTCGGCCTCGTGCCGTATCGCTATCGCGGCGCCTATACCGCCTCGAAATTCGCCATCGAGGGCCTGGGCGTCACGTTGCGCATGGAGCTTCAGGGCAGCGGCATTCATGTGAGCCTGATCGAACCCGGTCCGATTACCTCGAAATTCACGGCAACGGCGCTTGCCCACGTCAAGGATAAGATCGATCTGGAAAATTCGGTCCATGTGGCGGAATATAAACGCCAGCTAGCGCGCATGGATGGGTCAGGCCCCGTCAGCCGCCACAAACTCGGCCCCGAGGCCGTTTATGCCGTACTGAAACATGCCCTGACCGCCGCCAGGCCGAAACCGCATTATCCCGTCACCGTTCCTGCCAAACAGGGGCTGTTACTGAAACGGCTCTTGCCTGCCGGACTGTTCTATCGTCTGCTGCGCAGATTCGATTGAGGAGGAGTAACCCCTAAATGTCCGGCTTCACCACTGTTCTGGCCCTTATCGCCATGGGCCTTGTCGTCATCGTGCTGATACGAGGCCTCTTCAACATGCTGAAGGGACAGGACGCCAACCGCTCCAACAAGCTGATGCAGCTTCGCCTGCTGTTGCAGGCCATCGCCATCGTGCTGATCATGCTGACGCTCTGGCTCACCGGCGGCGGCCGCTGACATGGTGAAGCTGAACAAGATCTACACCCGCACCGGCGACAAAGGCACGACGGCGCTGGTTTCCGGCCCACGCCGCCTGAAGCACGATCGTCGCGTCGAGGCCTATGGCACGGTCGACGAAACCAATTCGGCCATCGGCATCGCGCGGCTTCATACGAGCGGGCTGGAGACATTGGATGCCATGCTGTTCCGCATCCAGAACGATCTTTTCGATCTCGGCGCCGATCTCGCCACGCCTGATAATGGCGAGCCGCTTTCCTATGAGCCGTTGCGCATCGTTGAAAGCCAGGTCACGCGACTGGAAAACGAGATCGACGAACTCAATGCCGCCCTTGAACCGCTCACCTCCTTCGTGCTGCCGGGCGGCAGCGCGGCAGCGGCCAATCTGCACATGGCGCGCACCATTTGCCGGCGGGCGGAGAGGTTGATGGTGGAGCTTTCCGTCACTGAGAACGAGATCGTCAGTCCGGCGGCCCTGAAATATGCCAATCGCCTGTCCGATTTCCTGTTCGTCGCTGCCCGCTTCGCCAATGAGGCAGGTAGGGCCGACATATTGTGGGTTCCCGGCAAGAACCGCTAAAGCCTGTCCATGGCGCAAACGAAGGGCGTTCGATGTTCATACCGCTGCACGATGCGAATTCCCTCAAACATATCCGGCTGCAATATGTGACCATCGGCCTGATCGTGATCAATGTGCTGGTCTGGCTGTTTACCGGCGTGCTTGCCAGCGACGTGCAGGCCAATGCCGCAGCGCTCGGCCTCGGTTTCATCCCTGCCGTGGTATTCGATTACGCCTATCTGGAACCGGCCCTGCAGGTGGTGCCTGATGATCTCACCGTCGTCACCTATGCGTTCCTGCATCTCGATTTCTGGCATCTGGCCGGCAACATGCTGTTTCTCTGGGTCTTCGGCGACAATGTCGAGGATGCGCTCGGTCACTTCCGGTTCCTGATCTTCTACCTCGTCTGCGCGATTGCCGGCGCCCTGTTTCACGGCTTTGTCGCCCCCACCTCCGAAGGACCGCTGATCGGTGCATCGGGTGCGGTCTCCGGTGTGGTTGCGGCCTATTTCCTGCTGCATCCAAGGGTACGTGTCTGGGTGCTGGTCCTGATGCGCATTCCACTTCCCCTGCCCGCCTTCATTCCGCTGGCGCTGTGGATCGGTCAGCAGTTCCTGATGCTGGCGCTGGGGCTGGAGCAAAACGTTTCCTGGGGCGCGCATGTGGGTGGCATCCTGGCGGGCGCGATCATGGTGATTTTCATGCGCAGGCCGGATGTTCCCCTGTTTGACCGCACCATTGTTGCGCCGAGGGCGGCGCAGTTCAAGAATACGTCGCAAACGGCAGGGTTGTCGCAAATCGAACGGGGCTATGACGGGGGTAGATGAGACCTCTCGTCAGAGATACAGTATTTACGTTAACGTCAACGTAAGATATGCCTTACGTGCATGTGATAATGAAGATTGCTCCGTTGTATTTGCGGGAAAAATGCTTATCCATGTCGCCACCTGTTTTTGGAGGTCCGCGCGGTTTACCCGCCCCGCGGACAGGAGTTTGAGGAAAGCCGCCGATGAAAATCCTTGTCCCCGTTAAACGAGTCGTCGACTACAACGTGAAAATCCGCGTGAAGTCGGATGGTTCTGGCGTTGAGCTTGCCAATGTGAAGATGTCGATGAACCCGTTCGACGAAATCTCGGTGGAAGAGGCCCTTCGCCTGAAGGAAGCCGGCAAAGCCGAAGAGGTCGTGGTCGTCTCCATCGGCCCGGCCAAGGCGGAAGAAACGCTGCGCACCGCGCTTGCCATGGGCGCCGACCGCGCCATCCTGATCGAGACCGACGAAACCGTCGAGCCGCTCGCCGTCGCCAAGCTCCTGAAGGGCGTGGCCGAGGCTGAGCAGCCCGGTCTTGTCATCGTCGGCAAGCAGGCGATCGATGACGATTCGAACCAGACCGGCCAGATGCTGGCAGCCCTGCTCGGCTGGGGCCAGGGCACGTTTGCCTCCAAGGTCGTACCGGCTGACGGCAAGGTCGCGGTCACCCGTGAAGTCGATGGCGGCCTGCAGACTGTCGAGCTGAAACTGCCAGCCGTCGTCACCACCGATCTTCGTCTGAACGAGCCGCGTTACGCCTCGCTGCCGAACATCATGAAGGCAAAAAAGAAGCCGCTCGACAAAAAGGCTCCGGCCGATTTCGGCGTCGATGTCTCGCCGCGCCTGAAGGTGCTGAAGACCGAGGAGCCCGCGGGCCGCAAGGCCGGCATCAAGGTCGGCTCGGTTGCCGAACTGGTCGAAAAGCTCAAAGCCGACGGCGTCCTCTAAGGTTTCGGAAAAGGGAGATATTCTTATGGCCATTCTTCTTCTGGCAGAACACGACAACGCAACCCTTTCCGACCTGACGGCAAAGACGCTGACGGCGGCAACGCAGATCGGCGGCGACGTGCATGTGCTGGTCGCGGGTTCTGGCGCGAAAGCTGCCGCCGACGCAGCCGCGAAGCTGACGGGCGTCTCCAAGGTGCTGCTCGCCGACGACGCCTCCTATGCCAACGCGCTTGCCGAGCCGCTGGCGGCGCTGGTCGTTTCGCTCAGCCCCGCCTATGACGTCATCATCGCCCCCGCGACGGCATCCGCCAAGAACGTGCTGCCGCGTGTGGCAGCGCTTCTCGACGTGGCGCAGGTCTCGGAAATCATCGAGGTCGTATCGCCTGACACTTTCAAACGGCCGATCTATGCCGGCAACGCCATCCAGACGGTGCAGGCAAGCGACGCCAAGAAGGTCATCACCGTGCGTCCGACCGCCTTTGCGGCCGCCGCCGAAGGTGGTTCGGCATCGGTCGAGACAATCGCTACTGCTGAAAATCCCGGTGTCTCCAGCTTCGTTTCCGATGCGCTGGCTTCTTCCGATCGTCCGGAACTGACCTCTGCGAAGATCATCATCTCCGGTGGCCGCGCGCTTGGCTCGTCGGAAAAGTTCAAGGAAGTCATCCTTCCCGTCGCCGACAAGCTTGGTGCCGCCGTTGGAGCCAGCCGCGCGGCCGTCGATGCCGGTTACGCGCCGAACGACTGGCAGGTGGGCCAGACCGGCAAGGTGGTTGCGCCGCAGCTTTACATCGCTGCCGGTATTTCCGGCGCCATCCAGCATCTGGCCGGCATGAAGGATTCGAAGGTCATCGTCGCCATCAACAAGGATGAAGAAGCGCCGATTTTCCAGGTTGCCGATTACGGTCTCGTCGCAGACCTGTTCGAGGCCCTGCCGGAACTTCAAAAAGCCCTTTGATTTTAAATACATGATGAAGGCGGCGCGTTTTTTGAACGCGCCGCCTTCTCTTTTTCGGCGATATGCGTAACATCGCCAGCGAATTTGCAGATGCATCACATGGGAGAACCGCATATGACCGCCCCCTTTAAAAACATCGGTGTCATCGGAGCCGGTCAGATGGGATGTGGCATTGCGCATGTTTCCGCCATTGCCGGCTACCGGGTCCATATCTACGATCTTTCGAAAGAAGGCATCGAGGCCGGCCTTGCCACGATCAACGGCAATCTCGCCCGCCAGGTGACCAACAACAAGCTTTCCGATGATGCCCGCAAGCAGGCGCTGGCGCTCATCAGTGGATCGACCGACGTCAATGATCTGGCGCCGATGGATATCGTCATCGAGGCAGCCACGGAAAACGAAGAGATCAAGCGCAAGATTTATGCGCAGGTCTGCCCGGTCCTGAAACCCGAGGCGCTGCTCGCCACCAATACGTCTTCACTTTCCATCACCCGGCTTGCTTCCGCCACTGACCGCCCCGAACAGTTCATGGGCATCCATTTCATGAACCCGGTGCCCGTCATGAAACTGGTCGAGCTGGTGCGCGGCATCGCCACCAACGAAAAAACCTTCGACGCGGCGAAAGCCTATGTGCGGACGCTTGAAAAGGCGATCACCGTCGCCGAGGATTTCCCGGCCTTCATCGTCAACCGCATCCTGCTGCCGATGATCAACGAGGCGATCTACACGCTGTATGAGGGCGTCGGTTCGGTGGAAGCCATCGATACCGCCATGCGGCTCGGCGCGAACCACCCGATGGGTCCGCTGCAACTTGCCGATTTCATCGGTCTCGATACCTGTTTGTCGATCATGCAGGTGCTGCATGACGGTCTCTCCGACAGCAAATATCGCCCCTGCCCACTACTGGTCAAATATGTCGAGGCCGGCTGGCTCGGCCGTAAATCCGGCCGTGGCTTCTACGATTACCGCGGCGAAACGCCAGTTCCGACGCGTTAAAGATCAGCCGCAGCGAGGGAGAGAAAAGTCTCTCCCGAAAGCCGGCTTACTTAGCGGTTGCGGCCGTCACCAACGCCTTCGCATCTTCGCTGTCCCAGGCGGCCGGCCCGTTCATGGCGCCCAGCAGGCAGCCGTTTTCATCCAGCAGCAGGGTGGCCGGCAGGCCGAAAGCGAGGCCTTCCTTTTTCAGGACGTTGAAGACGCCCATGGAACTGTCGCGGTAATGCTTCAGCGCGTCGATCTTGTATTCATCCATGAAGGCTTTCGGCTTTTCATCCGCGCCGACATCGATATTGACGGCCACAACCTCGAACTTGTCACCGCCCTTTTCCTTCTCCAGCGCATTCAGAGCCGGCATTTCTTCCCGGCAGGGTACACACCATGTGGCCCAGAGATTGAGAAGAATCGCCTTGCCCTTGAGATCGGCAAGCGTCATGTCCTTGGCCTCGGGCCCCTTGAAGGACAGCGGGATGACACGCGGCTTGTCCGCCGCCGACATGGCAGCCACTTGCCCCTTCAGAAACGGCTTCAGCGAGGCGATGCGGTTTGCAGCACCCTCACATAAACCGCCCTCTGCCACCGCAGCCCCTTGAACCGGGCTCTCAGACCCAATATGCCTGAAGCCGACCGCGCCAGCACCGGCGAGCACACCGGCAACGGCAGCAATTGCAACCAACTTGGCGGAAGGAAGCCTGAACGGCATTTTTTCTGTCATCGAATACTCCAGGGCACTAAACATGGCTGACGGCACAGATCAGAAATCCTCCAACCAGATGTGGGGCGGACGTTTTGCTTCCGGGCCATCAGCCATCATGGAAGAGATAAATGCCTCCATCGGCTTCGACAAGAAGCTTTATGCCCAGGACATCCGCGGCTCTATAGCGCACGCCACCATGCTGGCGGAAAAAGGCATTATTTCGCAGGAAGATAAAGAGAAGATCGTTCACGGCCTGAACACGATCCTGTCAGAGATCGAAGCCGGCACCTTCGAATTCTCGCGCAAGCTCGAAGATATTCACATGAACATCGAGGCGCGCCTCGCAACCCTCATCGGCACGGCGGCCGGCCGCCTGCACACCGCGCGCTCGCGCAACGACCAGGTGGCGCTCGATTTCCGCCTGTGGGTTAAGGAAGAATTGCAGAAGACCGAGGGCATGTTGACAGCCCTCATCGCCGCCTTCCTCGACCGCGCCGAGGAAAATGCCGATACCGTGATGCCCGGCTTCACCCATCTGCAGACGGCGCAGCCCGTCACCTTCGGCCACCATTGCATGGCCTATGTGGAAATGTTCGGCCGTGACCGTGCCCGTGTGCGGCACGCCATCGAGCATCTGGACGAAAGCCCGATCGGCGCAGCCGCGCTGGCCGGCACCGGCTACCCCATCGACCGCCATATGACAGCCAAGGCGCTCGGTTTCCGCGAGCCGACCCGCAACTCTATCGACACCGTCTCCGACCGCGATTTCGCGCTGGAATTCCTGTCGATCGCTTCGATCTGCGCCACGCATCTGTCGCGTCTCGCCGAAGAAATCGTCATCTGGTCGACGCCGCAATTCGGTTTCATCCGCCTCTCGGATGCCTTCTCCACCGGCTCATCGATCATGCCGCAGAAAAAGAACCCTGACGCCGCCGAACTGGTGCGCGCCAAGACTGGTCGCATCAACGGCTCGCTGGTGGCGCTGCTGACTGTCATGAAGGGCCTGCCGCTTGCCTATTCCAAGGACATGCAGGAAGACAAGGAACAGGTTTTCGACTCCGCCGAAAGCCTGGAATTGGCGATTGCCGCCATGACCGGGATGATACGCGACCTCGAGGTGCGCAAGGACCGTATGCGTGCGGCCGCCGGTTCGGGTTATTCCACCGCCACCGATCTCGCCGACTGGCTGGTGCGCGAGGCGGGCCTGCCGTTCCGCGATGCCCACCATGTGACCGGCAATGCCGTGGCGCTGGCGGAAAAGAAGGGCTGCGATCTGGCCGATCTTTCGCTGGAAGAATTGCAGGCCATCCACCCCGATATTACCAATGGCGTTTTCGACGTTCTTTCGGTCGAGGCATCGGTTGCAAGCCGCGTGAGCTTCGGCGGCACGGCTCCTTCGGAAGTGAGGAAGCAGATCGCCTGGTGGCGTGGACGCAACTGATAAATTCACGTTACGCTGCGATCACAAGAAACAGGGTGCACAAGCGCCCTGTTTTTCGTTATCAGAGAGGCACATATTTCCTTTGGACAGGCTCATGCTTTCAAAAACCGCGCGCAAACTCATCGTTCCCATCGGCATGACGCTCGCCGTCAGCCTTGCTCTCAGTGCCTGCGGGCGTAAGGGCGACATCGATCCGCCGAGCACGCCGGTCGAAATGCGCAACAAACGCGCCGCCGATGGCAGCGAGCCGAAGCCGGCGACAGCGGAACGGCCGTTCATCCTCGACAAGCTTCTCTGACGGGTAAAAAGCCGTGAACCATTTTGGCTATATCGACGGCGTGCTGCACGCCGAAAACGTGCCCGTGCCCGAGATCGCCAAGGCGGTCGGCACGCCCTTCTACGTCTATTCCACAGCAACGCTGGAGCGCCACTACAAGGTGTTCTCAGGCGCTTTCGCGGATGTGGACGCCATGGTCTGTTACGCCATGAAGGCCAATTCCAACCAGGCGGTGCTGAAGACGCTGGCGAAACTCGGTGCCGGCATCGACGTGGTCTCCGGCGGCGAATTGCGCCGTGCACTGGCTGCCGGCGTGCCCGCAAGCCGCATCATGTTCTCCGGTGTCGGCAAGACCGTGGCGGAAATGGATTACGCGCTGGAAGCCGGCATCTATTGCTTCAACATCGAATCCGAACCGGAACTGGAAGTCCTCAATCTGCGCGCCGTCAAGGCCGGCAAGCGGGCGCATGTCTCCTTCCGCATCAATCCGGATGTGGATGCGCGCACCCACGCCAAGATTTCCACCGGAAAAAAAGAAAACAAGTTCGGCATTTCCTACGAGCGGGCGCGTGCGGTCTATGCCCATGCCGCCACCCTGCCCGGCATCGAAGTCACCGGCATCGACATGCATATCGGCAGCCAGATCACCGAATTGCAGCCTTTCGAGGATGCCTTCCGGCTGCTGCGCGAACTGGTGGAAGTGCTGCGTACCGATGGCCATGCGATCAGCCACGTCGATATTGGCGGCGGCCTCGGCATTCCCTACCGCGACGACAACAATCCGCCGCCGCTGCCGGATGCCTATGCTCATATCGTCAAGAACGAGCTGAAGAGCCTCAACTGCAAGATCGTCACCGAGCCCGGCCGCCTGATTGTCGGCAATGCCGGCATTCTGGTGACGGAAGTGATCTATGTGAAAGATGGCGGCGACAAAACCTTCGTGATCGTCGATGGCGCCATGAACGACCTTATTCGCCCGACGCTCTACGAAGCCTATCACGGCATCCGCCCGGTGGTGCAGCCGTCCGAGGACGCGCCGCGCATCAAGGCCGATATCGTTGGTCCGGTCTGCGAAACCGGCGATTATCTGGCGCTCGACCGCGAGATGGCGGCACCGCAGCCGGGTGATTTCATCGCCGTCAGTTCAGCCGGCGCCTATGGCGCGGTGCAGGCCGGCACCTATAATTCGCGTCTGCTGGTGCCGGAAGTGCTCGTCAAGGGCGACAGGTTCCACGTCATCCGCCCGCGCGGTACCTATGAGGAACTGATCGCCCTCGATTCCGTGCCCGCCTGGCTCGATTGACGCTGCGCAATCGATCACAATCAAGCGAAGCTGCCTAAAAAATGGGGGTGAGGGCCTAGGTGCCCTCGTCTTCGCCACAAACAATGTTATCCTTGCCCCTGTGATATGAACAGCTCGCCGTTCCGGGAATGGCGTTCGACGTGGCCAGAACCGGGAGAACGGATTGATGACCACAGCCGGTAAGGACAGCACAGGCAGAAAGCGCCCGACCGGCGCATTCGCGCAGCGGCCGGACCTTGCCCGGCGGGTTGCGGCCAAGCGCTTCTTCGCGAAAATCGTGCTGCTCTCGGAGAAGATCACGCCGAAAACGCTCTGGCCTCTCTCCATCGCCGCCGTATTTCTGGCACTGTCATGGTTTGGCCTTTACCGGCATATGCCGGATTTCCTGCGGCTCGGCATCGTTTTCGTTCTGATTTTCAGTTTCATCGCCACGCTTTTGCCGATCCTGCGGCTGAAATGGCCGACGGATCATGAGGCCTCGCGTCTTCTTGAAGATCGCAACGGCCTGGCGCACCAGCCGGTCGGTGTGCAGGAAGACGAACCCGCTTTCGACACGCCGTTTTCCCGCGCCCTCTGGAAAGAACACCAGATCCGCATGGCGGAGCGCATTGCCGCGCTCAATGCCGGCCTGCCGAAACCCGATATCGCCCGTTATGACCGTCTGGCGCTGCGCGCCATTCCGGCACTGCTTCTGGTCACCGCTTTCGGTTTTTCCTATTCGAACGGCGCGGGCACGGTTGCCGATGCTTTCCGCAGCCGACCGGCCGTCGGTCCGCTCAACCCAGATATCCGTCTCGATGCCTGGGTCACCCCGCCCGCCTATACCGGCCGCGCGCCGATTTTCCTGACCGGACGTGATGCGACAAACCGTGACGCGGTTTCCGTGCCGCAATCCTCCAAGCTGACGATCCGCATGACCGGTGGCGATGGCGGTGAGGAAGTGACCTTCGAGCCGGAAATGGCTGGCGCATTGCAGAAGCTTGCGCCCGAAGCCGCGCGCGCCGACAGCGCCAGCGGCGATGTCGCTGTCCAGACGCCACCCCGCTCAGCGGATCAGCCCGTTGCGCCGCGCACTTTCGCGATGGATGTCACCGAAAGCGGCATGATCACCGCCAATGGTGAACAATGGCTATTCAACGTCATTCCCGACCAGCCGCCCAGCATCGCCTTCGACAACATGCCGCGCCGCGCCGTCAATGGCGCGCTGGAAATCGGCTTCACTGCCAAGGACGATTACGGCCTGAAGGAAGCGCACGCCATCATCGAGCCTATCGGCGTGGCGGAAGGCGCGACAGCACTTTACCCGCCGCCGGAATTCAAGCTCGATCTGCCGCGTCAGAACAATCGCGAGATCAAGGGCCTGACCAGCCGCAACCTGACCGAACATCCGATGGCTGGCAAACGCGTGCGTATCACGCTGGTTGCCACCGATGGTGCGGGCCAAACGGGCCGCAGCCCCGCGCATGAAATGGTACTGCCGGGCCGCAATTTCTCCGAACCGCTGGCAGCTTCCATTGCCGAACAACGGCAGATTTTCTCACTCGATACGCGCCAGATGCCGAAGGCGATCGCCTATAACGAGGCGGTGGGCCTGCGTCCGGAAGAGACCATTCCCAACACCACGCATTATCTCCTGCTGCAATCGGCGCAGACGCGGATGCGTCTCGCCTATAATGATGAGATGCTGAAGGACACGGCCGATTATCTCTGGGAAATCGCGCTCGGCATTGAGGATGGCGACCTTTCGCAGGCCGAAAGACGCCTTCGCGATGCGCAGACCGCGCTTTCCGAGGCACTGCAGCGCAATGCTTCTGATGAGGAAGTTGCCAAGCTGATGCAGGAGCTGCGCGAAGCGATGCAGCAGTTCATGAGCGAGCTGGCGCAGCGCATGCAGAACGCGCCCCAAGCCAACATGAACAACCAAGCCCAGAACGTGCTGCGCCAGCGCGATCTGGAAAACATGATGAACCAGATCGAGAACCTTGCCCGTTCCGGCAATCGCGATGCGGCGCAGGAAATGCTCTCGCAGTTGCAGCGCATGATGAACAATCTGCAGGCTGGCCGCCCGCAGCGTCAGGGCCAGCAGGGGCAGCAGCAGAGCAGCAAGATGCGCCAGCAGATCGACAAGCTGGGCGAAATTCTTCAGCAGCAGCAGAAGTTGATGGACGAGACTTTCAAGCTCGATCAGGCGTTGCGCGACCGCATGCAGCGCGGCGACCCACAGCAGGGCGGCGAAGGCGAAGACGAGCAGCAGATGGGCGAGAATGGCCAGCCGCCACAGGAAGGCCAGCAAGGTCAACCGGGTCAACAAGGCCAGAATGGTCAGCAGGGCGGACAACAGCCGAGCGACCAGATGACCGCGGAACAATTGCGCGACGCGCTGAAAAACCTGCGGGCACAGCAGGATGCCCTCGGCAAGCAGCTCGGTGAGTTGCAGCAGGGCCTGCGCGATCTCGGCATGGAACCGGGCGAAAACTTCGGCAAGGCGCAGCAGGAAATGCAGGGCGCCGGCGAAGCGCTGGGCAAGGGTCAGGGCGAACAGGCGGTTGAAGGCCAGGGCAATGCGCTGAACGCGCTGCGACAGGGCGCACAGGACATGATGGGCCAGATCATGCAGGCGATGCGCCAGCAGGGCCAGCAGCCTGGGCAAGGTCAGGAAGGCATGGCGGGTCAGGGCGGACAAAACGGCCGCGACCCGCTCGGCCGCCCGCGCAGCACCACCGGCCCGGATTTCGGCGATCAGGTGAAGGTGCCTGACGAGATCGACGTGCAGCGCGCCCGTGAAATCCTCGAGGCTATCCGCGAAAAACTCGGCAATAACCCGCCGGGTGAAGTGGAACGGCGTTATCTGGAACGGTTGCTGGATATACGGTGAGGATTGGGAAGATTTCTACTGAAGGGTAACCATCCCCTCGGCGTCATCCTCGGACTTGTGCCACTGCTGTCCGATTTAAATTTCCGGGCAGATTGCAGTCCCCTTGAAGTCGGCGATGAAGGGTCAACATTTACTCAACGTCATCCTCGGCCTTGTGCCGGGGATCTAACCACGTCGAATAAAATCAATACGTTCGCGGATCCTCGGGACAGGCCCGAGGGTGACGTCGGCGCAATTGGCACGACTTTCCTTCCCATCGGACGACGCCGCTCTTCTTTGGTGTCCGGTTAAGGCGAAAATCCGGAAAACCTATTCGAATGAGAGTCTTGTGCCTTGTCCGCAAATTTAAACCGGACAACAGTGGCCTTGTGCCGAGGATCCGCCAACCTATCATAAATCGACACGTCGCAGATGCTCGGAACAGGCCCGAGCATGACGGAGGAGCGAGCTGACAACTCCTCGACAAAAAAAAAGCGGCCCGCGGGCCGCCCTTTAATCTCTGCAATCCCGTCGCTCAGGCCGCCAGCGCCCGCGCCACAGCCTTGCGAATATCCGGCAGCGCAAAGGGCTTGGAAACCACGTCCACAATCTTCGTCGCCAGATCATCAGCTCGTTCGCGCTGCTCGGCATAACCCGTCATCAGCAAAATGCGCATCGCCGGGAAGCTCTCGGCGGCGCGGTGCGCCAGCTCGATGCCATCCATGACCGGCATGCGGATATCCGAAAGAAGAAGATCGAAACTGGTCTCCTGAAGCTTCTCCAGCCCCTGCTCGCCGTCAGCTGCCTCATGGGTCTCGTGACCGTCGAGACGCAGCGCGCGGGCGACGAAAGCCCGCAATGCATCCTCGTCTTCGGTAATCAGAATTTTCGCCATTAATCATTGCTCCTGGGCATCATTTCCAGCCATGAGCAACATCGCAGGCTCCTCTTTTCAAGAGGTAAACACCCAACCTTTGGCTGGGTGAATGGTTAATGAGGCGTCTCTGCCCTGTGCCGTTCCGGCACGTCAATATGCTCAGGCGTCGCCGGTGACCACGCCGACGAAAGGCAGTTCACGGAAGGCATAAGCCACATCCATGCCGTAACCCACGACGAAATAGTCAGGACATTCAAAACCGACATAATCGGCCTCCAGATCTTCCTTGCGCTTGACCTTCTTGTCGAGCAGCACGGCGATGGTGACGTTGCGCGCGCCACGCTCGAAAAGCAGTTCCTTGGCGAAACGCAGCGTGCGGCCGGATTCGAGAATATCGTCGATCAGAAGGACATCGCGGTCCTTCACGTCGCTGTCGATATCCTTGACGATCCTCACCCCTTGCGAAACCGTGCCGGCCCCATAGCTCGACAGCGTGATGAATTCGACTTCGGGAGCAAGGCCGCTATCATGCAGCGCGCGGATAAGATCGGCCGCGAAAATGAACGATCCCTTGAGCACGGCAATGACCAGCAAATCCTTGGTCGGGCCACCGGCAATGTGCTTGGCCATATCGCGATTGCGCTCGGCGATCTGCTCGGCGGTGTAGAGCGGCTCGATGTTTTTTCCACGGACGACGGGCATTCTTACTCCTGTGATGCGCCTTGCCGATTTTACCTTTCAGTAAAAATACGAAGACCACGCGTTAGCACAGTCAGCGTGCGGACGCACCCGCCTCAACAAAGGAAAGCTTGATCTCGGGCGTTTTTCCACCGGGATGGCGCAACTTTGCTGAAAAACCGTGGCTGAAACCGGGCTGCATCTCCTTGACCGGCGGCTCGATGACCATGCTTGCCACCAGCTGCCCCTTGGCGGCGAAAAGATCGGCGCGAATGGCCGGCACCTCTTCCAGGTTGCCGCCATTGTTTTCCACGATGCCATTGATGAGCAATATATCCATGCCGCCCGCTTCCTGCGGCGTGATGGTGACATGGGAAATGGCGAGCGGGTTGACTGAGGCGGCGACCGCCGAGGTTTCCGGCACCACGACAGACAGGCCACCGGAGCAGACGAAAACGAAAATCGCAAGCCCCGCCACCAGCGCCGAATAGGCATCGGCAGAAAGGCGCGACAATCTGCGATCCAGCCAGCCGATAAAGGCGAGGCCAAGCGCACCGATGGTGACGGACGGTTTTACCATTTGCCGACGCGCAGCGCCGCGATTGTCATTTCCCGGCTGGCGAACACGGTTTTCCTTGATGGTGACAAATTCCGCGTCTACCACATCGCGGTCGGGGTTTGCAGCCCGCGCCGTTCGGCGCGCCGGTGTTTCCGGCATCAGGAGATCAAAATCGAATGCCGCTTGCCGGCGAGATGAACGGAACATAGCCATAGAATTCCCTGGGTGAGGTTTTCCGGCCCGCAAAACTGGGCATTGCAACGAATCCTGCCAAGTTTTAAATTTAATTGGTTAATGCTTCGCAAAAACGGCTCGCACAGGCCACCGGAACCGGGTTAAACCGCGACATCCGGCCCCCGAACGCCAGCGGTTTGCGAACCACCACGAAACGAAGAGACTGGAAGTCCGTTGATCCATTTCGAAAATGTCGGGTTGCGTTACGGCATGGGACCCGAGATCCTGAGGGACATGACCTTCGATATCCCCAAGGGTTCGTTCCAGTTTCTGACCGGCCCTTCGGGCGCGGGCAAGACCTCGCTCCTGCGCATGCTTTTAATGTCGCTGCAGCCCACCCGCGGCCATATCCGCATGTTCAACCGCGATGTATCACGCATTCCGCGCAGCGAGCTGCCGATGCTGCGCCGCCGCGTCGGCATCGTGTTTCAGGATTTCCGGCTGCTGGATCATCTGACGACCTATGAAAACGTCGCCCTGCCGCTGCGCGTGCGCGGCAAGGAAGAAAGCGCCTATCGCAACGACGTGATCGAGCTTCTGAAATGGGTTGGGCTTGGCGAGCGCATCAATGTGCTGCCGGCCATTCTTTCCGGCGGCGAAAAGCAGCGCGCCGCCATTGCCCGCGCCCTGATGGACCAGCCGGAAATCCTGCTGGCTGACGAGCCGACCGGTAACGTCGATCCGCCGATGGCCAAACGCCTTCTCAACCTCTTCCTTGAACTCAACCGGCTGGGCACGGCTGTCGTCATCGCCACCCATGATTTTGCGCTCATGGACCAGATCGACGCGCGCCGGATGATCCTGACCGAAGGGCGGCTCGACATCTATGAATGAGATCACCCGCAAGCCCTTGAAACCCGAAGCGGCCCAGCCGAAACGCCCGCCCATGCGCATCCGCCCCATGGCGCCCATCCTGCCGCCGTCGAATATTCAGGGCAATGCGCTGATGGTGGTGATTGCCATCATGGCCTTTCTCGCCTGCCTGACGCTCGGCGCAGTCTCCATGGTGCGCGCCACCGCCGCCACCTGGCAGAGCCAGATTTCCCGCGAGATCACCATCCAGATCAAGCCCGAGGACGGGCTGGACATGGAAGCGGCGCTGAACAAGGCGCGCAATCTGGCGCTGACTTTCGTCGGTACCCGCGACGGCACGATTCTCGACGATGCGGCGACATCGCGTCTGCTGGAGCCATGGCTCGGCAGCGGCCTTGACCTTTCCGAACTTCCCATACCGCGGCTCGTCGTCATCACCATCGATGAAAGCAACCCGCCCGATTTCCAGGCCATGCGGGACATGCTGAAGACGGAAATCCCGCAGGCCTTTCTGGACGACCACCGCACCTGGGTCGACAGGCTGGTCTCCATGGCCAGAACCACGGTCATGATCGGCGTCGGCGTGCTCATCCTCGTCTTCACGGCGATGGTGCTGACGGTGGTGTTCGCCACGCGCGGCGCGCTTTCCGGCAACCGGCATATTGTTGAAGTGCTGCATTTCGTCGGTGCGGAAAGCAGCTTCGTGGCCCGTGAATTCCAGAAGCACTTCTTGAAGATCAGCCTCAAGGGCGCCGCGGCGGGCAGCGCACTGGCGGCCGCCGTGTTTCTCGTCGCCGGTTTCTGGCAGTCGAGCACGGTCGCCACGCCGCAGAGCGATCAGGCGAGTGCGCTTTTTGGCTCGTTTTCGGTCGGTCTCGGCGGTTATCTCGGCATTGCCCTGACGATGATCATCATCGCGCTTCTCACCACCATCACGGCGCGCATGACCGTCATCCGCACCATCGACGATATTGACCGCGTCCGATCGGATCCGTCGAAAAGCGACGGCCTCGCATCGTGAAATTACGGTCGGAATTTCGCCGGAAAACTGAAACCGTCACACGTCGGATGTAACCTGCGGACGGTGGACAAAAATGCCTGTTCCTTGCCTTAATCGGCGAGTATTCAGGAGGAATGTTTGTGAGTCGGATGGACCAGGATCAGACGACGGCGCGGCCGGCCCAAAAGGGCCTGTTGTCGCGGCGTGGTCGTCTGCGCCGTTTTATCCGCGGCCTCATCCTGGTTTGCGTCATTGCGCTCGGTGCATTTTCCGGCGGCTTTTTGTGGTTTGCCGATTCCGTTGCCTCCATGCGCCCGCCGGAAGGGGCGAGAGGCGATGCCATCATCGTGCTCACCGGCGGTTATCAGCGCATCGAGCAGGCCGTCGGCCTGCTCAGGGACGGCGTAGGCAAGAGGCTTTTGATATCAGGCGTCAACCCGGCCACCACCCGCTCGCAGATCCGCAAGATGACGCAAGGGTCTTCCGACATGTTCACCTGCTGCGTGGACATGGGCTACAAGGCGATAGACACAATCGGCAACGCCAATGAGGCGGCAAGCTGGATACGTGATCACAACTATTCTTCCATTGTTGTCGTCACCAATAATTATCACATGCACCGCAGCCTGCATGAATTGCGCAATGCCAGCCCGCAGACGGAATTCATCGCCTATCCCGTTATCAGCGCCGATCTCGTCCGCACCAACTGGTTCGTGGAGCCGGATGTGGTGCGGACACTGCTTTACGAATATCTGAAGTTCGTGGCGGCAGCCGGACGCGACCTCACCGGCTTCGGCAAGGGCGACGGTCTGCGCAAGGCCGTCACCGATCACGCCCCGCCGAAAGTTACCGCGGCTTCGTCGTAAGCGTCCAGAAACACGCTTGCTGCCGCCCCTTGTTTTCGTGTAGGCGTCTGGCATCGGCATCCGGCACCGAAGCCTGTCCAAGGCATCGGAACGGCTGCATCCCGGGAAGGCTGTTGATGCTCAAGCTGCGCTCTTTTCTTTTCAATACGCTGTTTTACCTCAATCTGATCGTTCGCATGATCGTGCTGACGCCGATCTATTTCATTCTGCCCCGCAAGATCGCCTATGAAATCCCGAAGAACTGGGCCCGGTCCAATCATTGGCTGATGAAGACCATCGTCGGCACCACCTTCGAGATCGAAGGCCTCGAAAACATCCCCGAAACCGGCTGCATCTTTGCGCCCAAACATCAGTCCTTCTGGGACACCTATGCGCTGCTGCCCAACCTGCCGGACCCCGTCTATATTCTGAAACGTGAACTCCTGTGGATTCCGCTGTTCGGCTGGTACGCCATGAAACAGCGCATGATCCCGGTCAACCGCGCCGCGCGTGGCAAGGTCATGCTGAAAGTGATGGAGCGGGCAAAAGAGGAAATGGCCGCAGGCCGCGAACTAATCATCTATCCGGAAGGCACACGGCGCCCGCCTGGCGCGGAGCCTGAATATCGCTACGGCATCGCAAGGCTTTACCGAGACCTTCAGGTTCCGGTCATTCCCGTGGCCATGCATCCCGGCCTCTTCTGGCCGCGCCGGTCCACCATGCGTTATCCCGGCCATTTCAAGGTGCGTATCCTGCCGGCCATCGAGCCGGGGCTCGACCCCGACGTGTTTTTCAAGCGCCTGATCGAAGTGACAGAAAAGGCGAGCGACGAACTGCTGCTGGAAACCGCGCGCAACAACCCGCATTTGCCGCTGCCACCGACTGCCGTGAAGCGGATTGCCGAACTTCAGGGCAAGGAGACAACTGCCGGCTGAGCCGAAAGCGTACCGACAGTTGCGGCGATGCTTTCCAGCAGCGAGTCGCGAATGCCCATTTCCTGCAGATGCTGCACGGTGTTGAACACATAATCCGTGTTCGGTCCGGAGCGACCGGTCGCGGCCGCGATGATGACAGCTGATTCGGCAACGCCGAGACCGCCGATATATTGCTCATGGGCGGGATCGGCCACATAGGTCACCGCGCTGCCGCGCCGGCCATTGGCGAGCGCAATGGAAACCACCCGCTCCTTGTAGACATTCGTCACCAGTTCGCGCTCGCGCAGATAGGCCATGACGGGATCGTGGTCCTGTCCCCGCACGCGGAAAGCGACGCCAAGGCAAGAGCCGCCGCGCTCCAGGCCGAGAACGAGGCCGGGTTTCTCCTCCGTGCCTCTATAAAAGTTGGAGCTGATGCAGAGCGAGCGCCGATAACCGTGCAGCCGGGCCTGCTGCCTCTCCTCGAAAGCGAAGCCGGGGTTCCACATCAACGAACCGTAGCCAAAGACCCAAAAATCGTCCATATCCCAAGCCAAATCAAAAATATCTGAAGTCTGTTCATCGGAGATCAATATGGCAGCGTCAAGCCAATCCGGCACGGCCAAAAAATTCCTCTGGCTCGCCGTCGCCATCGTGGTGGTTATCGGACTTTACACCGCCGGGTGGTTTTACGCCGCAGAACGGCTGAAACAGACGGTGCTGAACGTCATCTCCCCCTCGCAGGCCCGCAGCGTCAGCGGCGAATGTGGCGATATCGCCTTCAAGGGTTATCCCTTCCGCATCGGCCTTTTCTGCTCCAAGGTGACGGTGGACGACAGCCAAAACGGCGTTTCCGCTTCCTTCGGCGAACTTCGCTCGGCGGCGCAGGTCTATAATCCCGGCCACGTCGTCTGGGAACTCGATTCGCCAGCGGAAATCCGATCGGCCCACGGCCTGACGATTTCGGCCGCCTGGAAGAACATGCAGTCCAGCATCGTCACCAAGCTGAAGGGCATTGACCGCAGCTCGCTCGTCATCGACGGGCTGAAGGCGCAGGCGGTTTCCACCGTCACCGGCCAGACCATCGACTTCGATGCCGTCAAGACGGAAATGCATCTGCGCCAGAACGGCGCCGATCTCGACGGCGCTATCACGCTCACCGATTCGGCAACCGTCATCAAGGACTGGCCGCAGGTTCTTCCCCGCCTTGACGCCATCTTGGATGTCACGCTCGCGGGCAAGGCGGGCATGGTGGATGGCAGCGACAAATCCGGCCTTTATGGCACAAGCGGCGAGCTTCGCCGGCTGGTCGCCGATATTGGCGAGGGCCGCACCATGCGCATCAGCGGTCCCTTCTCCTTCGATAATGATGGTTACCTCTCCGGCCAGTTCAAGCTGGAAATCGAAAAGCTCGGCTCCTGGTCGGACAATGCCAAACAGGCGTTTCCACAGCTGCGTTCCACCATCGATACGGCCCGCAAGCTGCTCGGCGCGCTCGCCGGAGGCGGTGACCGGGCATCCGTCGACCTCGTGGTGGATCGCGGCCGCGCCACTGTCAGCGGCTTCATTCCGCTCGGCAAGATTCCACCGATCTGAGGGTACCCCCTAGTCGACGTCATCCTCGGGCTTGTCCCGAGGATCTGCAACCGATTGTTTGTGTTGATGTGTTTAGATCCTTGGGACAAGCCCAAGGAGCAGGGCTTTGACACTTTGCCAGCGGTCTGATGGCCGGATCAAATCCCGCCAAGACTGTCGCCTGCGGCGATTTACTTCTTCTGATCCAGCGCGTGACGCCCGAAGTCAGGCGTATCGACGTCCTGACCGGCTTCGATGATGGAGCGACGGATGGAGCGCGTGCGGGAGAACAGTTCGAACAGCTTGTCGCCCTCCCCCCAGCGGATCGCCCTTTGCAGCGAGGCGAGGTCTTCCGAGAACCGTGCCAGCATCTCAAGGATGGCATCCTTGTTGTGCAGGCAGACGTCGCGCCACATGGTCGGGTCTGAAGCCGCCAGACGCGTGAAGTCACGGAAACCGGAAGCGGAATATTTGATGACTTCCGATTCGGTCACCGTTTCCAGATCATCCGCCGTGCCGACGATATTGTAGGCGATGATGTGCGGCAGATGCGAAACGATCGCCAGAACCTTGTCGTGGTGTTCGGCATCCATTTCATCCACGCGCGACCCAAGCGCCCGCCAGAAATCCTTGAGCCTTTCCAGCGCCGCGGCGTCCGTGCCCGGCAGCGGCGTGAAGATGCACCAGCGCTCGCGGAAAAGGCCGGCAAAACCGGCATCCGGGCCGGATTTTTCCGTACCTGCCAGCGGATGGCCGGGGATGAAATGCACGTTTTCAGGCATATGCGGGGCCATCTGCGCGATAACCGAGGCCTTGGTGGAGCCGACATCGGTGACGATGGCGCCCGGCTTCAGATGCGGCGCGATCTGTTGCGCTACGCTCTCCGAGGCACCGACCGGCACCGAAACGATCACGAGATCGGCATCCTTCACCGCCTCCGCCGCCGAAACGGTATAATCCGTGCCGAGCGCCAGTTCTTCCGCCCGTTTCAGCGTGTCTTCGCTGCGGGTGGAAATCACGACATGGCGGGCAAGCCCGAGTTCCCTGACATCACGGGCAATCGACGAGCCGATCAGGCCGATGCCGATCAGCGCGATGCGTTCAAACATCACCTCACCCATCACGCCTGCCCCATGAACTCGGTGAGAGCAGCGATGACGCCGAGATTGGCCTCTTCAGAACCGACGGTCATTCTCAACGCATTCGGGAAACCATAACCGCGCACCGCACGCAGAATATAACCGCGGCGGCTCAGGAACTCATCCGCATCCGTCGCCCGCTTGCCATCCTGATCCGGGAAATGGATGAGGATGAAGTTGGCAACGGATGGTGTGACGGTGAGGCCGAGACCGGTAAAGGTCGTGACCAGCTTTTCCATCCACAGGGCATTATGTGCCACAGCCTTTTGAACGAATGCCTGATCGCGGATCGCAGCGGCACCCGCCGCAATGGCCGGCGCGCTCATGTTGAACGGGCCGCGCACGCGGTTCAGCGCATCGATGATATCCACCGGGGCATACATCCAGCCCACACGCAGTGCGGCCAGACCGTAAACCTTGGAGAAGGTCCGGGTCATCACCACGTTGCGGTTGCCGGAGACCAGTTCCAGCCCGGCTTCGTAATCGTTCTTGCGCACATATTCGGCGTAAGCGGCGTCCAGCACCAGCACGACATGTTTCGGCAGGCCGGCCTGCAGGCGGCGGATTTCCGCAACCGGAACATAGGTGCCGGTGGGGTTGCCCGGATTGGCAAGAAAAACCATCTTGGTCTTCGGCGTCACAGCGGCGAGGATCGCATCCACATCGATAACGCAATCCTTTTCCTTCACCGTCACCGGGGTCGCACCCGCACCCATGATCTGGATCTTGTAGACGAGGAAACCATGTTCGGTGATGATCGCTTCATCGCCGGCACCCAGATAGACGTGGCAAAGCAGGCCAAGAAGCTCGTCCGAACCGTTGCCGCACAGGATGTTTGCGATGTTGAGGCCATGCACATCGGCTATCGCCTGACGCAACGCGATCGCCTGACCGTCCGGATAAATTTCCAAATGGCTGGCGGCAGCACTGAAAGCCTCGATCGCCTTCGGGCTCGGCCCAAGCGGCGTTTCATTGGAGGAGAGCTTATAGACCTTCGCGACGCCATCCACATGTTCCTTGCCGGGAACATAAGCGGCGATATCCAGAATACCCGGACGCGGAACAGGTTGGTTAAGCTCTGCACTCATTTGATCGACCTTTGGAAAAACGCCGGAGAACCCGGCAAAAGCAATGCCGGAGGCATTAGACCGGAATGGCCGCTTTGTCGAGGGTCAGCGCGGCTTTCCCTGGCTTGCGGCAGTGCGGGTGGTGGGCACCCCCTGCGGCGCGAGCACGGGCACGAAAACGCGGCGCGAGGCACGCTGGGTGACGGGCAATCCCTGATAGAGGCGTTTTTGCGCTTCCACCACGATGACGCCGGAAAAAAGTGGCCAGAGGCGACGGCCGGTATGTTCGAGATAACGGCGGAATTTCAGCACCGGCCGGCTTGTGGTGGGTGGAAAGAACAGCGCCTCGGCGCTGGCGCCCGGCGTGAAATTGGTTTCGCGCAGAAGCGCCGTCAGCTGCCCGCGCGAATAGGGCCGGCCGGAACCGAACGGCGTATGTTCCATGCGCGCCCACACACCGCGGCGGTTGGGTACCACGATCACCAGACGGCCGCCGGGCGCGAGCACACGCCAGAGTTCCTTCAAACTCTCACGCGGATTTTCGGCAAATTCCAGTGCATGCACCATCAACACCCGGTCTATCGATGAATCGGGCAGCGGCAGCTCTTCATCAAACACCAGCGCGGTGGAGGAAAGCTCGCCCGCCGGCCAGTTCACGGCACCCTGCCCCGCTGGCATGAAGGCGAAGGTGCGCTCGGTATCGTGGCGGAACCGTTCCAGAAACGGCACGGCATAACCGAGGCCCACCAGCCGTTCTTCCGGCAAGGGCGGCCACAGCGTCGAAAGCGCCATGGTGATCGCCTGCTCGGCCGATCGGCCAAGCGGAGAATGATAGAATTCGCGCAGATCGACGATATCGGTATTCATGGGCGAGAATGTAGCATCAGGCGGTTGGACTTCAAGGCGTCTGCCCTTACATTGAAAGCCAGTTGGGAAAGTCAGGCAGGCGAATGCGCCGGTTTTGGCCGGCAAATGGAGAGGATACGATGAAACCTTTGGAAATAGACGTCTTTCTTTGCCGCAGCGACAATTTCGGGGTTTTGTTGCACGATCCCGAAAGCGGGGCGACGGCCGCCATAGACGCGCCGGAAGAAGGCCCTATCCTGCGCGCCCTTGATGGCCATGGCTGGAAGCTCACGCATATCTTCACCACCCACCACCATCAGGACCATGTGGAAGCCAATCTGGCGCTGAAGGACAAGTTCCGTTGCGAGGTGCACGGCCCCTACGACGAGGCGATTGCGATACCGGGCCTCGACCGTTCGCAGGCCGATGGCGACGAATTCGAATTTGCCGGCCGCCGCGTGCAGGTGATTGCCACACCCGGCCATACGGCAGGGCATATCTGTTATTACCTGCCGGATGACGGGCTGCTGTTTGCCGCCGATACGCTGTTTGCCATGGGCTGCGGTCGGCTGTTCGAACGGCCGGCGGCGGATATGTGGCACTCCTTCCAGAAGCTGATGGCCCTGCCGGATGACACGCGGGTCTATTTCGGCCACGAATACACGCTTTCGAATGCCCGTTTTGCGCTGACCGTCGATCCAGACAATGCTGTGCTGCGCGAGCGCGCGGCACGTGTCGAGACCGCGCGGCAGGCCAATGAATTCACCATTCCCACCACCATCGGGCTCGAAAAGCAGACCAATCCCTATATGCGGGTGGCGGATGCCGGTATCCGCAGACATCTCGGCCTTGAAGGCGCTGCCGATGCCGATGTCTTCGCGGAAATCCGCACGCGCAAGGATAATTTCTGATGGGAACGGATATGTCGGCGCAGGCGATCATTCGCGAGCTTGGGCTGGAGCCGCATCCAGAGGGCGGGTTCTACCACCAGACGTTCCGCGACAAGGCCGGCGGCGAACGTGGGCATTCGACGGCGATTTATTATCTGCTGGAAAAGGGCGTGCGCTCGCACTGGCACCGGGTCACCGATGCGGTGGAGGTCTGGCACTATTATGCCGGTGCGCCGATCGCGCTGCATCTTTCGCAGGACGGCCGAGAGGTGCAGACCTTTACGCTTGGCCCCGCGATTCTGGAGGGCGAGCGCCCACAGGTGATCGTGCCGGCCAATTGCTGGCAATCGGCGGAAAGCCTCGGCGATTTCACGCTCGTCGGCTGCACCGTCTCGCCGGGCTTTGCCTTTTCGAGCTTCGTGATGGCGGAACCCGGCTGGTCGCCGGGGGATGCGCCCTGAACCTCAGAGCCGGTGAAGCGAGCGCGTGCCCCTTGTTTCTTCTCCCCAGTCGGGGAGAAGAAATATGCTGCGCCGCCGGGCGTCACTCACCTAGCAAATAAGCCTTCGTCAGCCGCCGTATTTCGTAGCGGTAATGTAAACCTGCCCCACCCGCGTCGGAATGATCGCATAAACGGGCGCATAGACGTCCATATTGTTCGACTTGGCGAACCAGATCTCCATCGAGATCGATTTGAGATATTCGATATCCTTTCGTCCCTGCCTGTAACCCGACTTCGGAACGTAACGCGCCTTGCAGACGATGGCGTCACCACTGAAGCCGTTCGTCTTGAAAGGCTTCGTACCGCTAGGGCTCAAAACGAGGTCGAGTCGCGACTCACCATCATAAATCGGCAGGCGAGTCGGGCAGATGCGTCCGCCTGCGGGAATGATGAGGCCGGAAATCGGGTCGAGAACCGAGCGCAGGTCGCGGTCTTTCACATCAACCCAGTTGTCCGGCAGGGCCTTGGGTTCGGGTTTTACCGTCGTCGATGTGACATTGCCGTTGCGATAAACGACATCATAGGTGCGCACCCGCTTGCCGTCCTTGTAGACCAGCGAGTATTCGTTGGCCTGCAGCCGGTGGCCGCGCTTGGCGCCGGAGACCGTGGTCTTGCCGGAAATGTCCTTTAGAATGCTGGCAAGGCCGGCGGCGCTGAAGGAGCCGGAGATCGAATAGTTCGGTCCGTCCATGCGAGTCGAAAAACTTGCCCGCGCGATCGGCAAAATGCCGAGATTGATGCTGTATTCGCTTGTATGGCGTGCTTCGGCGGCGAGCGAGGGAGAAACGCCCGCAAACGCCATAGTAGCGGCCATGAAAATGCTTTTTCCTCTGGCAATCATTTCGATATCACCTTAAAAGAGGCGCGGAAGCGGCCTTATCGGGCGATCATATACGCTGACTTGTGGCAATAAAAAAGCGGACGACGGTTGAAAACGCCGGAATTTCCTTTGATTTGACCGCGAGCGGCTTGACTGTTAAGTCCCGTCTGACTATAGAACCGCAACTTTCCAATCATGGCCAGTTGGATTGCCACCCCGGTTTTGCCGGTGGCGAGCCAGTGGTGAAACAGACGAAACGAAATAGGTGTACCCATGTCCCGTGTATGCGAATTGACCGGCAAGGGCGTCCAGACGGGCAACAACGTCAGCCACGCCAACAACAAGACCAAGCGCCGGTTCCTTCCGAATCTCTGCCAGGTCACGTTGATCTCCGATGCTCTCGGCCAGCGTTTCCGCCTGCGTGTTTCCGCAGCCGCTCTGCGCTCCGTTGAACACCGTGGTGGCCTCGATGCCTTCCTTCTGAAGTCCGGCGAAAACGAACTGAGCATGCGCGCTCGTCTCCTGCGCCGCCAGATCGCCAAGAAGACTGCTGAAGCTGCTTAATAGCGGCTTCGACATCATCTGATATTCAGAAGGCTTGAATGGCTTTTCGCCGCTCAAGCCTTTTGTTTGTTTCAGATTTTAATTGCATCGGGTTTTGCGGAAATCGTTTCAGACGTTTCGCTCCGATGTTTGGCTCCAACTGGTGGCATCACCCAGGATAAAAAAATGCCCTATCTGCGCTTTACGATTATCTACGTTCTGCTGATGACGCTCGTCGTCGTCGCCTCCAATATTCTGGTGCAATATCCGCTGTCGGGCTCGCTGTTTGGTATCAACCTCGGTGATCTTCTGACCTGGGGCGCCTTCACCTATCCGGTCGCTTTCCTCGTCACCGACCTGACGAATCGCCAGTTCGGCCCCTCGGTCGCGCGCCGCGTGGTGCTTGCCGGCTTCATCGTCGGCGTCACGTTGTCCTTCTGGACATCGATCCCCCGCATCGCCGTCGCCTCCGGCACCGCCTATCTGATCGGCCAGCTGCTCGATATTTCGGTGTTCAACCGCCTGCGCCGCCAGCGCTGGTGGCATGCGCCGCTTGCCGGCTCCATGCTGGGTTCGGTGCTGGATACGGCGCTGTTCTTCTCCATCGCCTTTGCCGCGAGCTTCTCCTTTGTCGGCCCCAATGATGCCTTCGCCATCGAAGGCGCGCCGCTGCTAGGCGTCTTCGCTCTGGAAGCCCCCCGGTGGATTTCCTGGGCGATGGGTGATCTTTCGGTCAAGGTTCTCGTCGGCCTCGTCATGCTGCTGCCCTACGGCGCGTTGATGAACACACTGAAGCCGATGCCGCCTGCAAAGGTGTGAGACGCCAATTGGAAAGCCTGCGCGAGCGGGCCTTCTATTCCACCAGCTTGAATTCCAGCATCAGATTGCGCTGGAGAAATGAGTGGTTGTCATCAGAAACGATGATGAGGCGCGTCGAGCCATCCGGCCCTTTCACCACATCCATCCCTTCCATATTGTCGATCTGGTAGGCCATGCCCGCTTCCATGAGGATTTCACCATCCACCACGGCACCCGGCTTGATGTCGCCCCCACGGATGCGGCGAATGCGCATGCCAACACCTTCGGCGAAGTTGAAGCGCCGCTCGAGAAGCAGCAGATCGCCGTTCGGCAGGAAAGCACCGTCAGTCACATCGAATGATGGATGATGGGTAACGGCGAATGTGCCCTTCAGCGGGCCTTCCAATATTGCCGCGAGAAGATTGCCGTCCGCATCGATGCTCTTTTCAGCCACCACGACCAGAGCGCCGGCGAGCGGCGAATCGGCTGGCGAAACCGCCAGGGCCTCCATGCCGCCATTATGGCGCAACTCGTTACTGGGTATGAGATATGGCAGGCGGTCGAGCGGCTTTGAGGTGGCAAAGCCCGGATCGGGATAGATGTCGATCCTGTGGCGCTGCTCGTAACTGACGAACACCTTGCCGTCGCGCAGCGCCAGCCCTTCCGCATCCATTTCCATTTTGCGGGGCGGTTCACGACCGCTCATATCAAGCATGGCGGTGATGCGGCCATCGGCAAGCCCGGACAGCGCGCCAACCGCATCACGCGTGATCCTGCCCGTCAGCCAGTGGCCGGTATCCAGCACCGCGATAAATTCCTCTCCATCGGGGCGGAAACGGATGGAGGATATCGCCCCGAACAGCTTTTCAGGCGCGCTCATCACCATGCCGCCAACAAATTCCAGTTTGCCGAAACGTTTTGCGCTGGTGCCGACCTCGAAGCTCGACAGCAGACGAACACTGACCGGCACATCGATGGTCGATGCGCCAATGGGAACGGGAAACAGCGAAGCCGCCGCAAGAACGGCGGCCAGCACAAAAGACTTGCAGGCGGAGGAAGCCCGACCCCGCTTATCCGGCACGGCGGATCCTGCGGGACGAACCGGAAGCACCGCTCGTATCCTCGAAGAGGGCAGCGAGCTGCTCGGTCATCGCGCCGGCCAGCTCGTCCGCATCGACGATGGTGACAGCACGGCGATAATACCGCGTCACGTCATGGCCGATACCGATTGCCAGCAGTTCCACCGGTGAGCGCGTCTCGATCTGCTCGATGACCGCGCGCAGATGCCGTTCCAGATAGTTGCCGGGATTGACCGACAGGGTCGAATCATCGACCGGCGCACCGTCCGAGATCATCATCATGATCTTGCGCTGCTCCGGGCGGCCGATCAGGCGGTTATGCGCCCACATCAGTGCTTCGCCGTCGATGTTTTCCTTGAGCAGCCCCTCGCGCATCATCAGGCCGAGATTGCGCCTCGCGCGCCGCCACGGCGCATCCGCCGACTTGTAGATGATATGGCGCAAGTCATTAAGACGGCCCGGTGAAGCGGGCTTGCCGTTCGCCAGCCACTGTTCGCGAGACTGCCCGCCCTTCCACGCCTTGGTGGTGAAGCCGAGGATTTCCACCTTAACGCCCGACCGCTCCAGCGTGCGCGCCAGAATATCGGCACAGGTGGCCGCAACGGTGATCGGACGGCCGCGCATCGAACCGGAATTGTCGATGACCAGAGAAACGACGGTATCGCGGAACTTGGTGTCGCGTTCTTTCTTGAAGGAGAGCGGCTGCATCGGGTCGATGATGAGCCTGACGAGACGGGCCGGATCGAGATAACCCTCTTCCAGATCGAAATCCCAAGAGCGGTTCTGCTGCGCCATCAGGCGGCGCTGCAGCCGGTTCGCCAGCCGCCCGACGGCACCCTGAAGATGCGCGAGCTGCTTGTCGAGGAAGGCGCGCAGCCGGTCAAGCTCGGCCTCGTCACACAGTTCCTCGGCGCGGATTTCCTCGTCGAATTCCTCGGTAAAGATGCGGTAGTCGACCTTTTCGTTGAAATCGTCGAAGGGGCTATTGGGGCGACGGGTCTCACCGGGCGTTTCGGAATCCTCGTCGAGATCGTCGGACATTTCCTCGTCCGACATCTCGGCGCCGTCCATCTCGCCTTCTTCCATTTCCTCCTGCGAGGCTTCGTTCTCATCGGCGGGCGTCGCGTCGGAGCCGGCCTCTTCCTCGACCTGCTCTTCTTCGGTCTCGTTGGTGCGCGGCTGGTCCTCGTTGGACTCCGCTTCCTGACTGTCCGGCTCGTTATCCTCGTCGCCGAAATCTTCCGCCATCTGCATGGAGGTCAGCATCTTGCGCACCAGCCGCGAAAACGCCTTCTGGTCCGTGATAACGCGCGAGAGATCGTTGAGGTCGCCTGCGGTCTTCTCTTCGATGAAGTCGCGCCAGAGGTCGAGAACCTTGCCAGCGCTCGCCGGTGGTTTTTCGCCGGTCAGTTTCTCGCGCACCAGAAGCGCCACAGCCTCGGCGAGCGGTGCGTCATCCTTATTGTTGATACCGGAGAAATTCGCCTTGGCATATTTCTCCGTGTTCATGGCCTGAATGTTGGACGCCATGCCCGGCATGCGCAGCGCGCCGATTGATTCCACCCGCGCCTGTTCGACGGCATCGAAAACCAGCTGCGCCTCGGCGCCGTGCGGCGACATCACCGCATGGGTATCCGCATCATGGCAGGCAAGACGCAGCGCCATGGAATCGCCGAGGCCGCGCGTAATGGCGATCTCCTGTGCGGTGGGTTTCTTGGAGATTTCCGGCAGGCGCATGCGCTCGCCGGCAAGGCCCGGCCGCTCATTGGCGAAAACGACCTCGACCTCGGCATCGCCGGCAACGGATCGCACGCAGCCGGCAATCGCCTGACGCAACGGTTCCGTATCGACCGCCGTACCCGGTTTCGCTCTGGAATTGTCGCCGCGCCCTGCCATAGTCTTTCCTGTCATTTGTCGGCGCCTGCGGCACGCCCATCCTCTTCAGGATGCGCGGCCGGCCGGCGTCTTCAAGTCATCGGTGATCTTCTCCGGACAAACCGGGGATGATCAGGCGCTGAGAACGATGTTCGCAGCGCTTTCCTTCAGCTCGACACCGAAGGCCCGCTGATATTGCTCGGCCACCAGCGTGCGCTCAAGCTCATCACACTTGTTGAGGAAGGTCACACGGAAGGCAAAAGCGAGATCGCCGAAGATTTCCGCATTTTCCGCCCAGGTGATGACGGTACGCGGGCTCATGACGGTGGAAAGATCGCCATTGATGAAGGCCGAACGGGTAAGATCGGCCACGCGCACCATCTTGGAAACGGTTTCACGACCCTTCGGATTATCGAAGCTCTTCACCTTGGCGGCAATGATGTTCACTTCCTGCTCGTGCGGCAGATAGTTCAGCGTGGTGACGATGGACCAGCGGTCCATCTGCGCCTGGTTGATCTGCTGCGTGCCGTGGTAAAGGCCGGTCGTATCACCGAGGCCGACCGTGTTGGCCGTTGCGAAAATGCGGAAGGCCGGGTGAGGACGGATGACGCGGCTCTGATCGAGCAGCGTCAGGCGGCCGGAGGATTCCAGTACGCGCTGGATGACGAACATCACGTCCGGGCGACCGGCATCATATTCGTCGAAAACCAGCGCGACATTGTGCTGGTAGGCCCAGGGCAGGATGCCGTCCTTGAATTCGGTGACCTGCTTACCGTCCTTCAGAACGATGGCGTCCTTGCCGACGAGGTCGATACGGCTGACATGGCTGTCGAGGTTGACGCGCACGCAGGGCCAGTTGAGGCGGGCGGCGACCTGCTCGATATGGGTGGATTTACCCGTACCGTGGAAACCGGAAACCATGACGCGTCGGTTGTGAGCAAAACCGGCAAGGATCGCAAGCGTCGTATCGCGGTCAAAAAGATAGTCGGGATCGAGGTCCGGCACATAGGCGTCGCCCTGGGAATAGGCGGGAACCCGCAGATCCGTATCAATGCCGAAAACCTCCCGCACGGACACTGTCGTGTCGGGCAGGTTGGAAATATCAAGGTCGATTTTGCTCATCACGTCTCCAAGGCGGGCGGCAGCCACCCGGCCACATCATCAATCAGGCGGTAAACACGTAAGTTGGCTTAGCAGAAACCTGACTGCTTTAACAATTGATATGCTTGAACAACAGCCCGAAAACGCTCTTCCGAACCACGATCGCCACCATTAGCATCAGGATGGTGCTTTTTGACAAGCTCCTTATAGCGCCTTTTTATCTCTTCCTGCTTTGCGCTGGACGAAAGGCCGAGCGTATCGAAGGCTTTTGCCTCGAGCGTCTTCAGTTTGCGGTCCCGCTGCATGCGCTGTCCACCAGCCCTTGCGCCATCAGCAAAACCATCGGTGAAACCGAAAGGATCGCGGATACGGGCATTTGCGCTGGCGGTGCCCGAACGCAGCGTGGAATGCAGCGGGGCGTCACGCGCCGTCTTGTTGACGCCCACTGTCCAGGTGGGGCGATGGCCGGTGATCGCCTCCTTCTGGTAACGGGCGATCTCGCTGTCGGAGAGGCCGGAAAAGTAATTATAGCCCTTGTTGTATTCCTTCACATGCTCAAAACAGAACAGGAAGAATTGCCCCTCGGCATTGCGGCCGACGGGTGCCCGGTGAATACCCGGCTTGTCGCATCCGTCCCACTGGCAAGTTGGGGCCTGAACCTCAGGTTCCCGCTCCCTTTTCCGGCGCGTGCGGATACGATCGAAATATTTCGAATCCAGTTTCATGATGCCCTGATTATGGGGTGCGAAAAGACGCACAACAAGAATTGACAAAGCGGAATGTTACAGGCTTTTAGGTAGCCCCTTTTAAAGACCGAAAACAGAAATGGAGCCCTCTGCATGTCCCTGCGAGAACGCATAGAAACGAAGCTTCGGCAGAGCTTTTCGCCGGAACGCCTGAGGGTTGTCGATGAAAGCCAGATGCATGCGGGCCACCAGCCGGATATGACAGGCACGGGCGAGACGCATATGCGTGTTCAGATAGTGTCTGAAAGCTTTTCCGGCAAGTCTCGCATCGAGCGTCACCGGGCCATCAACGCGCTTTTGAAGCCGGAATTAGACGCTGGGCTGCATGCGCTGGCGATCGAGGCGACGGCACCGGGGGAGCCGACGCGGTTCTAGGCAACGCGCGCCTTACCTTAGCCGGGATGCTTCTCAGACAGGAAAGACTGCACCTCGGACGCCGCCACATCGTCGGCCACAAAGGACTGGCCGATGCCGTGGGTGAGGATGAAGGTGAGCTTGCCACCCTTGACCTTCTTGTCCTGCGCAATCGCCGCCATCAAGGTTTCGACCGGCGGCAATTCGCCGGGAATATCCTTCATCGTGGTCGGCAGACCGACGGCCTTCAGATGCGCCTCGACACGCGCGGCATCATCGGGGCTGGCGAGGTTGAGGCGGGCCGAGAACTGGTGTGCCAGCACCATGCCGATAGCGACACCTTCGCCGTGCACCAGCCGCTTGCTGTCGTAATTCGTCGCCGCCTCCAGCGCGTGGCCGAAAGTATGGCCGAGGTTGAGAAGGGCGCGCACGCCGTTTTCCTTCTCGTCGGCCACCACCACATCGGCCTTGGCCTGGCAGCTCGTGGCGATCGCTTGGATGCGGGCGGGACCACCAGTGCGGATGTCATCCCAGTTCTTTTCCAGCCAGAAGAAGAAATCCGGCTTGTCGATCAAACCGTATTTGACCACTTCGGCATAACCGGCGCGGAATTCCCGCGGGCTGAGCGTATCGAGCACTGCCGTATCGGCCAGCACCAGATCAGGCTGATGGAAAACCCCGATGAGGTTCTTGCCGTGGCGGGTGTTGATGCCGGTCTTGCCGCCGACGGAGGAATCAACCTGCGACAGAAGCGAGGTCGGTATCTGCACGAAGCGCACGCCGCGGCGCACGATGCCTGCGGCAAAACCGGCGAGATCGCCGATGACGCCACCGCCGAGTGCGATCACCGCATCGTTGCGCTCCACCCGTGCGGAGAGAACCGCATCGCAGACGGTGACGAGATGCTCGAAGCTCTTGGTCTTCTCTCCGGCCGGCAGCGTCAGAGAAACGGCCTCGATGCCATCGGTCTGCAAACCGTCCATCAGGCCTTCGAGGTAAAGCGGCGCGACATGCTCGTCGGTGATGATCGCCGCGCGTCTGCCCTTCAGCCGCGCCGAGATTTCGCCGCCCGCCCTGCCGATCAGTCCCGGCCCGATCAGAATGTCATAGGCGCGCTCGCCGAGCGGCACATGGACAAGACGTTCATCGGCGTGGATTTCGGAAGGCGTCATGGTGGTCAGTCTTTCTGTTTAAGGCCGGCTAAAGCCGTCAGCACTTCGGTCGCGATGATCTCCTTGCGGACATCACGGGATTCGATGGTGACGTCCGCCTCCGCATAGATCGGATAACGTTTCTCCATCAGGGCAGCGAGCGTTGCCTTGGGGTTTTCAGTCTTGAGAAGCGGGCGGTGGTCGCGCTTGTTGACCCTCTCCCACAGAACCTCGAGATCGGCCTTCAGCCACAGCGAAATGCCGCCGCGCCTGATATGGCCTCGGGTAGTGTCATTGATAAATGCACCGCCGCCCGTGGAGACGACCTTGGGACCGCCGCGCATCAGCCGCTTGATGACCCGCGTTTCCAGCGCCCGGAACTCCTCCTCGCCATAGGTGGCGAAAAGCTCCGATATCGTCATGCGCGATACGCGCTCGATTTCGACATCCGTATCAATGAAAGGCACCTTGAGCTGCTGGGCGACCATGCGGCCCACCGCCGACTTTCCAGCCCCCATCAGCCCCACGAAGACGATGTTGCGCCGTCCGAGCTTTGCCCGTGCTTGCTCCCCGAGTGTGGCCGGGACGGATAAATTCGTTTCATTCATAGATTTGAAAGCCCGTTTGGCATGGATATCTGCAAATGTTTACGAAGCGTCAAGCCAAATTGCTGACTGAATGGCGGTGAATCACAATCAACGCCGCATGCGGCGCGGGGTGGAGCGGGCATTTTGATCTTGTCGCCGCTTTCGCCGCACCGCATATAGATTTCGACCGCCACCCCACGGAGCCGCCATGCCAACCCTCTTCCGCTTCACGATGATACTGGCGACCATCGCGGGGCTGATCTATGGCGGCATGGTGCTGCTCGTCATGTTCGTTCAGCCACGCGACCGCGAAGTGACCGTGCGCATCCCCTCGGAGCGGCTGAACCCGCCCGCCACCGAACCGGCAAGGCGCACCCCATGAGCGGACAACCGATGGCAGGGCGCGACGGTGCGCGGCTTGAAAGTTTTTTGGAAATGATGAGCGCCGAGCGGGGTGCTGCCGCCAACACGCTCTCTTCTTACGAGCACGACCTTGCCGACCTGCGCGAATTTCTCGGCCGTCGCGGCCAGTCCCTGACGGAGGCGCAGACGCCCGATCTTTCCGCTTATCTCACCCATCTTGCCGCTCAGGGTTTCGCCGCCACCTCGCAGGCGCGCCGCCTCTCCTCCATGCGGCAGTTTTATCGCTTTCTTTATTCGGAAGGGCTGCGCGGGGACGACCCGACCGGCATCATCGATGCACCCAGGAAAGGCCTTGCCCTGCCGAAAACCATGAGCGTCGCCGATGTGAACCGGCTTCTTGGTCTCGCGGCGCAGGAAGCGGCAACCGAAGGCCCGGGCCAGCTTGCCCGCATCCGCATGCATCTGCTGCTCGAACTGCTTTATGCAACCGGCATGCGTGTCAGCGAACTCGTTTCGCTGCCCGTCAAGGTGCTGCGCCAGGAAGGCCGCTTCCTGATGATCCGCGGCAAGGGCAACAAGGATCGTATGGTGCTTCTTTCACGCGCCGCCATTGAGGCGATGGAAAAATACGAGGCCGCCCGAAAGGCGCTCTCGCAGGAAAAAAGCAAGGCCGCTGCTTCCCAGAAAAAAACGGACACAGCTGAGAGCCCGTGGCTGTTTCCTTCGAACAGTAAGGAAGGTCACCTGCCCCGCCAGGTCTTCGCCCGCGACCTGAAGGATATTGCCATCCGCGCGGGCCTGACAGCGTCGGCGGTGTCGCCGCACGTCCTGCGCCACGCCTTTGCCAGTCACCTCTTGCAGAACGGTGCGGATCTGCGCGCGGTCCAGGAACTGCTCGGCCATTCCGACATTTCCACGACACAAATCTATACACATGTGCTGGAAGAACGCTTGCAAGAGCTGGTACAAACACATCACCCCCTTGCCAAACAGGGCAAAAACCTTGATTAGAGCGACCGGAACCGCCGGATAATCCGGCTCAAACCTTGCGCAAAACGATCGGAAACGGATCTCATGCACAATTATCTCGACTTCGAAAAACCTATCTCGGACCTTGAAGGCAAGATCATCGAGCTGAAGAAGCTTGCCGATGAAGACGAGAGCATAGACACCTCGGAGGAGATCAACCGCCTGGAATCGCGCGTCAACGATGCGATGCAGGACATCTATTCCAAGCTGAACGCCTGGCAGAAAACGCAGGTTGCGCGTCATCCGCAGCGCCCGCATTTCGTCGATTATGCCAAGGCCCTGTTCACGGATTTCACGCCGCTGGCCGGCGACCGCAAATTTTCCGAAGACGCCGCCATTCAGGCCGGCCTTGCCCGCTTCAACGGCCAGCCCGTCGCCATCATCGGCCAGGAAAAGGGTAACGACACCAAAAGCCGCCTGAAGCACAATTTCGGCAGTGCGCGTCCGGAAGGTTACCGCAAGGCGATCCGCGTGCTCGAACTGGCCGATCGTTTCTCGCTGCCGGTCGTCACCCTCATCGATACCGCCGGCGCTTATCCCGGCGTTGGCGCGGAAGAGCGCGGCCAGGCCGAAGCCATCGCCCGCTCGACGGAAATGTGCCTCAACGTCAAGGTGCCGATCGTCTCCGTCGTCATCGGCGAAGGCGGCTCGGGCGGCGCGATCGCCATTGCCACCGGCAACCGCGTTTATATGCTCGAACATTCGGTCTATTCGGTGATTTCGCCGGAAGGTGCCGCATCCATTCTCTGGCGCGATTCGACCCGTGCCAAGGAAGCCGCGACCAACATGAAGATCACCTCGGAAGATCTGAAATCGCTCGGTGTCATCGATGGCATCATTCCGGAACCCATCGGCGGCGCGCACCGCGCACCGGAAACCGTTATCAGCGCGACCGGCGATGTTATCGCCAAGGCTCTGGCCGATCTTTCCCAGCGTTCCGGCACACAGCTGCGCGCTGAACGCCGCCAGAAGTTCCTGGATATCGGCCGGAGCCTCTAGAGCATTTCCAGTAAAAGTGCGTCGCGGTTTTACGTCCGGAAAATGCGTTCAAAGAAAAACTTATATCACTTGGCGGTCCGAAGAACGGCCAGGTGATATGAGTTCGGCCTTAATTTCCGGCAAGATCGCCCCAACTCGGCCATAGTCCGGCCACATCAACAGATGTATCGGCGGCCGCGGGGGCGGATCCGATTTGAGTTAAGAAGATGTAAACGGTTAATACCGTATTTAAATTGCACGCGGAACGGTATAGAACTGCCACCGTTTCGTGCCATCGTCTTTCGGATCAGATCATGCGTTTGACACATTTTGCCCTTCTCGCCTGCACCGCGCTTATTCTCACCGGCTGCAACGATACGCTTGAAACCGTCGAACGCGACGTTTCTCACGTCAAGAACAAGGTCGATTACCCCTTGTCTCCGTCCATTCTGGCCGAGATCGACAAGAAGGGCATGGATCGCAACTCGCCGATCATGATCCGCATCTTCAAGGAAGAAGGTGCTCTGGAGATCTGGAAGGCAAGGCGCGACAATCGCTTCGAAAAGATCGCCGGATACGAGATTTGCGCATGGTCTGGCAAACTCGGCCCCAAGGTGAAGGAAGGCGACCGGCAGGCGCCGGAAGGTTTCTACAACCTGACGCCCGCGCACCTGAACCCGAATTCCAAATATTATCTCGCCATCAATACCGGTTTTCCGAACCGTTACGATGCCGCCAATGGTCGCAACGGCACCAATCTGATGATCCATGGCGCCTGCTCGTCGTCAGGCTGCTATTCGATGACGGATGCGCAGATTCTTGAAATCTATGGTTTTGCACGGGACGCCTTCAAGGGCGGTCAGAAAAGCGTGCAGCTGCAGGCCTTCCCCTTCCGCATGACGGCGGAAAACATGGCCCGCCACCGCAAGAGCGAGCATCTCGAATTCTGGAAGATGCTGAAGGTCGGCTACGATAATTTCGAAGTCACCAAACGCCCGCCGGACGTGAATGTCTGCGAGAAGAAATATGTCTTCAACCAGCAGACGGAAGGCGGCAGCTTCAATGGCTCCGGCCAATGCCCGGCGATGAGCACGCCGCCCGCACTGGCAAGCGCGCTTTCGAGCTATGAAAAGACCTACGATCTCGCTTATGCAACGGCGATGAAGAAATATGACGGCATGGCCTGGTACGACCCGAGCGAGGCCGAGCGCAAGGCGCTGGTTGCCGAAAAGCGCAAGGGCCGCGAACCCGCCTATGCACCGACCGGCTCGGCGCTGAAGGCCGGCAAGCTGATGAAGGAAACGGAATATGCCGCGCTGATGGAAAAGAAGGCGCAGCAGGTCACGTCATCCTCACCCGCGACGACCGCAACCGCCTCCGCCCTGCGCGGCCCGCGTCCTTCGGCGGCCCAGCCCGCCACGGCGCCGCAATCGAACCCGGCACCCGCAGCCCCGACCATGGTTGCAACGGCAGCGCCCGCAACAGCAGGCCAGACCGGCGCTACCGCCCAGGGTATACCGGTCCCGGCGATGAACCCGCTCGCCTATTCACCTGCCCCGGCACCGGAAGCGCCGGAAAAGAAGCCGTTCTGGAAGTTCTGGGCCAAGGAATGAGCGACACGGCCGATATCGTTTATGATTTGAGGGGGCTTAAATGCCCCCTTCCGGTTTTGAGAAGCCGCAAGAAGCTCGCCACCCTCAAGGCCGGCGATATCCTGACCGTCGAGACGACCGATCCACTCGCCGTCATCGACATTGCTCATATGTGCAATGAGGATGGGCATAATCTGGTTGAGACGGTTACGCTGGATAAGGGTCATCGGTTTCGGATTGTGAAGGGCGGGTAATTCGCGCGCCGCAGAGGATACCCCCCTCTGTCCTGCCGGACATCTCCCCCTCAAGGGGGGAGATCGACAAGTGGCAAGGCCTAGGCCGTCTTGACGTCTGAGATTGAAGTGATGTCCGCGCTTCTTGCCGATCTCCCCCCTTGAGGGGGAGATGCCCGGCAGGGCAGAGGGGGGGTAACCACGCCCACCGACCTGACCACGCATGGCGCGACCTCAAAACCGCAACCCCGAAACCGCCAGCGGATTATCCGTCATCGCCTGCCTGTCCGGCCGGTCAATACCCGGTGTGCCGGTGAAGGCAGCAAACAGGTCCTTCACGAAAGCCTCCGGCAAATCCTTCGTGATCAGCACCATGCGCGTGCGCTGATCGGCCGGGTCCGGCCAGGCCGCGAGGCGCTCGGGCGTGTGGAAAATGCTCTGCACCCCATGCAGTACCAAAGGCCGGCCCGGATTATCCGACAGTTTGACGATCGCCTTCATGCGCAAGAGCTTTTCGCCATGGGCCGAGCGCAGCAGATCCACGAACATATCGATCGCCATCGGCTCGATCGGCTGATCGTGAATGATCGAGAAGGAGCGGATCGAGGCGTCATGCCGGTTCACATCATGATGATGATCGTGGTCTCCATGATGGTGGTGATGACCGTGCGCGTGATCGTGCTCATGATCATGGTCATGGTCATGATGAACATGACCGGACTCTTCGCCCAGCCAGCGGCCGACATCGGCATTTTTGCTGGAGACATCGTAAAGGCCATTGTCGAGAAGCCCGGCAGCACTCCAGTCGGCCTTATCGCCATCCTCGATTGTCGCACGCGGGTTCAGCGTCTCAAGACGCGCCATCAGGGCGGCAATCGCAGAAGCATCGGCGAGCGTCCGCTTGGTCATCAGCAGCCTGTCGGCCACGGCCGCCTGCTTCACCGCTTCCTCGTGATTGTCGAGTGTGGACAGGCCATTGACGGCATCCACCACCGTGATCATGCCGTTCAGCACGAAATTCTGCGCGATGACAGGATTGCCCATGACCGACTGCATGACGGGGGCGGGATCGGCAAGGCCAGTCGTCTCGATAACCACCCGCTTGACCGGCTTCAGCTTGCCGGTCTGGATACCATCCATCAATTCCGCCAGCGTATCCACCAGTTCACCCCTGACAGTGCAGCAGAGGCAACCTTCGGCCAACTCGATGATGCCTTCGCCGGCGCTTTCAACCAGCATGTGGTCGATGCTGACATCGCCGAATTCATTGATGATAATCGCGGCATCGCTCATCTCAGGATCTTTGAGAAGACGGTTGAGCAGCGTCGATTTTCCGGCGCCAAGAAAGCCGGTGATGATGGAAACCGGGATGCGATCGCGAGACATGCCTTGCCTGTATGGTGATGGCTGCCCCCGGCATGACATAATGCTAGACAAGACCTGGAGCCGCACGGAACGAAAAGAAATCGCCCGTGGCTGGAAGCCACGAGCGACATTGTAATATCATAACATGATCACGCTGCGAATACATAAACGCATTACGGCACCGGGCTCGAGGCCCGTTTCCGCTGATCAGAATGTCGGGCGCGGGATCGGGATTGGCACATTGGCCAGCTGGCCCTTGCCGGCCGCACCCTTGGGCGCGTTTACCGCGACCGTCTCGCTGCCGGGAATGAGGCCGGCGAAGGAATATTCCGGCGGGCGGGTCATTTCCGTCACATAGGGCGAATGGATGACCATCCGGCCCGCCTCGTCACGACCTTCGCTGCGCACCTTGGCGGCCTTCGGGTTGCAGATTTCAGCGCTGATATCGTTGACCTCGGCGGTATCGCCATAGGGTGCCAGCGAAGCGAGCGAAACGCCCTGACCGGAAGGCGCGGTCAGCCCCATCTGCAAAAGATCGGCCGACTGGTCGGTGCGCCCGGCTAGGCTATCGGCACCCAGCACCACGGTAATGACGGAGCGACCGTTGCGCACGGCCGATGCCACCTGATTGAAACCAGAGGCGCAGATGAAGCCGGTCTTCATGCCATCGGCACCTTCGAAACGGCCGACAAGCATGTTGAAGTTGGCATAATTCTTCTTGCCGGTGGTGACACCTTCCAGCGAGAAATAATGGGCATATTCCGGGAATTCCCGCTTGATGATCAATGCCAGCAATGCAAGGTCACGCGCCGTCGTATATTGCCCCTTGCCCGGCAGGCCGTTGGGGTTCACGTAATGCGTGGAGCTCATGCCCAGACGCTGCGCCTGCGCATTCATCTGCGCGACGAAATTGTCGCTGGTGCCGCCGATGGTTTCGGCGATGGCCACGGCGATGTCATTGGCGGATTTGATCAGCAGCAGCTTCAGCGCGCTGTCCATGGTCAGCTTCTGGCCGGGCTTGAAATACATCTTGGAGGCTGGCTGGTCGGCGGCCTTCTTGCTCATCACCACTTCCGTCTGCGGGCTGATCTTGCCGGCCTTCATCTGCGAAAAGGCGATATAGGCGGTCATCAGCTTGGTCAGCGAAGCGGGATACCATTTGCGGAAGGCTTCCTGATGGGAAATCACCTTGCCGGTTTTGACATCCACCACCATTTTTGGATTGGCATTGGCCACGGGCGCTACGGCGACGACGCCTGCGGTGACGATGGCAATGGCTGCGGAAAGCCGGCGGGCGGCGTTGGGCGATTTCACTGTGTTTGGCAAGGCTAGTCCTCGAATTCCCGTCTTCAGTCGGGGAATGGCAATATTCACCATATATGTCCTAGCAATGGCAAAGTACATTGATTACGTCAATTATGCGGCGCACTATCCACCACGGAGGATGGCTTTTACCACATGCCGCACCGATGAACCCAGGAATGAGCGAATGCCGATTTTGAACAGAGCCGCCGAACTTCAGCAGGAAGTCAGCGAATGGCGGCATCACCTGCATGAAAATCCCGAAATCTTGTATGACGTCGACAACACCGCAGCCTTCGTTGCGGAGAAGCTGAAATCCTTCGGTGTTGACGAAATCGTGACCGGTCTTGGCCGCACCGGCGTGGTCGGCATCATCAGGGGCAATGTTCCCGGCAATCGCACCATCGGCTTCCGCGCGGACATGGACGCACTGCCCATTCTTGAGGAAACCGGCAAACCCTGGGCGTCAAAAACGGCCGGTGCCATGCATGCCTGCGGCCATGACGGCCACACCGCCATGCTGCTCGGCGCGGCCAAATATCTCACCGAGACCCGCAATTTCGCCGGTTCGATCGCTGTCATCTTCCAGCCCGCCGAAGAAGGTGGTGCTGGTGCGCTCGCAATGGTCGAGGATGGCCTGATGGAGCGTTTCGGCATCGACGAAGTCTATGGCATGCACAATATGCCCGGCATTCCGCTTGGTGCCTTCGCCGTCCGCAAGGGCGGCATCATGGCGGCACCTGACAAATTCTCCATCACGGTCAAGGGCCGTGGCGGCCATGCGGCACAACCGCACCGCACCATCGACCCGATCACCATCGGCGCACAGATCGTCGGCAACCTGCAGATGATCGCTTCGCGCAATGCCGATCCGATCCGGTCGGTGGTGGTCTCCGTCACCCGCTTCCACGCCGGCTCCAGCCACAACATCATCCCCAACGAAGCGCTGATCGCCGGCACGGTGCGCAGTCTCGATGAAACGGTGCGCGATCTCGCGCAGGAGCGCATCAAGCAGATGGCGGAAGGCATAGCGCTTGCCAATGGTGCGGAAGCCGAGGTCGTTTATGAGCGCTATTGCCCTGTCACTTTCAACCATTCGGCCGAGACTGACTACGCCGTCCGCGTCGCCCGCGATGTGGTGGGAGAGCCTAATGTCGATCCCGATGTCGATCCTTCCATGGCAGGCGAGGATTTCTCCTTCATGCTGAAGGAAAGGCCGGGCTGCTTCATCTTCATCGGCAATGGTGATTCGGCCGGGCTCCACAACCCCAGCTACGACTTCAACGACGAGGCCATCGCCTATGGCATTTCCTACTGGGTGAAGCTGGCCGAACAGCGTCTGGCGAACTGACCGCCTGATAACGCACAGAAAGCCGAGAAAGAGATCGACCGCGATGAAGAACGCGGTTGATCCGCAGGCATGGTCAGGTTAAAGAGCAATTCAGTGTCCACGTAGCTCAGCAGGATAGAGCACAGGATTCCTAAGGTAAATTGGGGGTTGCGCCCGGAAACGACGCAATCGATCTGCTCAAAGTCGGGGAAAGCTTCGCTGGTCTTCCAGCATGCCAATCCCGAGCCAAGCTCCGGAGAAATCCGGTGAAGGTGTAGAGACTGGATGGGCAGCACCTAAAGGCCGCAAGGTCCACGGTGAAGGGACAGTCCAGACCACGAACGTTCTGCCTGAGAATTGGTGGAACGGCGGCGAAAGCCGAAGCGGTATGAATCCTGGGGTCGGAGGTTCGAATCCTCTCGTGGACACCATTTTCCTGAGCATACTCTTATTAAGTAATTGTAAATATAAATTATTTTCCTCTTTGAGGAAAGCAAGACTCATTACCTCACCACCATTGCGAAACCCGCGATCGTGCCTCACCGGCCCAGGTATCAAAGGCTTCACATGGGCAAATTACCGACCTGATACCAGACTGATTTTCCGGCGCGACGGAGGAAACCGACTTTACGACGTCGCTGTCCGTCGCAATATTTTTATATGAAGAAGTCCCAAAGGACGGATGCTGCTCGTCTAAACTACGAGAGGGAATTTGCACGTTCCGTTTCTCGGTGTGAGGAGAACATCTGATGTATCTGACCAGAGAATCTGAGATCGCAATCGGTATTCTGACCAACTTTGTCCATGAGGCGGAGGAAGCCCATACGACCGGGAAGCTCGCTCATCGGCTTGGGGTCACCAAAGATCATGCCGCGAGGGTGGTTGCCATTCTCGTCAGAAACGGTCTGTTGCAGAGCAGGCGGGGGCGGACCGGCGGGGTCGTTCTCAATGTCGACCCGGAAAGTCTTTCCGTCGGCATGATCCTGCGGGCAACGCAGCCGGTTCTCGTCCGGCGACCGCGCACGCGCAATGCCAATCCTTCCGGCACGACGGGCGTTTTCCACATGCTGGCGGAAGCAACCTCCGACTATTTCATCGAACTTGCGGACTCTTGCAAGATTGCCGATGTCGTTCCGACAAAGATCGGCAATTCACAGTGTCGCAGCCGGCGATTGGTGCTACCAGTACCAGTCACCGGGAGAGACTGAGGCTGTCAGCCGGTCGAATGCGACAATTTGAAATCATGTTGAGGAGAGTCGCATTTGATACGCATCGTCAGAGCCAAGCTGCACGGCATCACCGTAACGGGAGCCGATCTCGATTATCACGGATCCATCACGCTGGATCCCGAGCATTGTGACCTCGCCGGGATCAGACCGCTGGAATTTGTCGACATCTGGAACAAGCAGAGCGGCGCCAGAATTTCGACCTATGTGATTTTCGGCGAAGCCGGATCGAAATGCTGCATCCTGAACGGCGCTGCGGCGCGCACCTGCCAGCGTGGCGATCAGGTCATCATATGCTCGTCGTCTTACGTCGAGGAAACGGCGCTTTATGACACCGCACCGATGGTGCTGACGTTCACGCCGAAAAACGATGTGAAAGACGTTCTGCGTTATCGCGTCAAGGAAACGGCGCGCCGCCCCTTCGATTTCTTTATCGAAACCCTGCCGCACGCAGAAAACTCCGATACGGAAGACGAAAACGTTGCGGATCGCGCCATTGCCTGAAAAGGCGCCGGTGTCCCGTCAATGAGGCACGCCTAACTACGAGTGCCAGACCGCCAGGCGACCAGAGGTTCCGGCCGGACATCGCCCGTCAGGGAGACCGTGGCCTGTTGGCTTGAAGCCAACAGGCCACAATCAAGACAGCTGACACGCAGGTTGCTTTCAGGAGCGATCAGATCGGCAACCGTGAAGCGGTCGAGAAGACGGGCGAAAAAAGACGAGGTCGTCGAGACGATGCGGCCGAGGAATGCTTCTGTTTCCGATTGAGGCGATGAAAGTACGTCTGCGCCCTCCCCAAGCAATTCGGGTTGTACCAGCCGCAGCACCTCGGTCAGTTTCACTGATCGCGGGTCCCTTGCCAGTTTCAGCCCGCCGCCCGGACCCCGCTCGCTTTGCAGCAGACCGTTTCGCGCGAGCAGCGCGACAACCTGATAGGTATGGTCTTTCGTCGCACCGATTTCCTGCGCGACCTTTTGCACCGATATGATTTCGCCCTCCTGCCGCGCGCATACCGCAAGGATGCCAAAGGCGATTTCAGTCTGCCGTTTCAGATGCATTGCTTGTGAACGTCCTCATGGCGAGTGCAGGGATCGCCGACCCGGTGCTGAGACTATCGTGTTACATCGCGTCATTCAATTGTTCCATGCCGGCCATCCCGCATGATGGATACATCAGCCCGCCTCGTGCCTAACCCCGCGTGAGAGCCAGCGGTGCAGGAACAGACTGCCCTTTACGGTCTCCTCTATGATCAGCGACAACCATACACCCGTCACCCCGAGATTGAGGAACAGGCAGAAGAACCAGGCCGTGGAAAGGCCAAGACCCCATGTCACGGTCAGGCTGACGAAAACCGGCCAGCGGACATCGCCCACCGCCCGCAGCGATTGAAAGAGGATCGTATTGAATGCAAATCCCGGCTGAATGAATATCGTCAGAAATAGCAGGCTGCCGCACAATTCTATCACGGCGGGATTGTCGGTGAACAACTTGATATAAGGAACCGATGCGAGCCAGATCAATGTGGCGATGGACGTCGTCGCGGCAGCGGCAAGGCTTGCAGACCGGAGCGCCTGGCTGGTCGCCGCCTCAAGCCGCCGTTCACCGAAACGGTAACCGATCAGGACCTCGTTGCTCTGGCTGATTGCCATGACGACAACGATCAGAAATGCCATGGCCAGCATCGTATAGGTGCGGCCCAGGACGGCCTCGACGCCGAATCTGGCAACCAGCCCCAAAAGAATGATCTGGTAAAAACTGTAGGCAATATAATCGGTCACACTCGGTAAGGCGATTGCGATCATCCGGCGGGCAATCGCAAGACGCGCGATCGTCTCGGCAAATGAGAAACGCAAACCCAGTTTCCGCATGAGAACCGGTGTCAGAACGGCTGTCGTCAGCACGCGAATACTGAAGGTGCCAAGTGCGGCACCCGTCACGCCCATGCCCGGCAAAGACCCGACCCCCAGAATGAGAATCCATTCGGCGAGAAGGTAAAAAGCCGACACGCCCACCCCGAATGCCAGGATCAATCTGCTGTGGCCGAATGCGCGTAGACAGGCAAGCCCGGCGGCTATGAAGCCGTTGAAGACCATGCCGACCGCGACGATGTTCAGGTAGAGGCCGGCCTCATCATTGAGGGAGGTCGACCCGGCCAGCTGTTCAAGCACGAAGGGGCCGGCAACGACCAATGACAGGCCAAGCGCCAGCCCGACAAGCGTGTTGGTCAGTAGCGCCACGGCCACAACCTGCCGTGCCGCGTCCACCTCTCTCCGGCCAAGGTGCCGGGAAATGACGATGACCGCGCCGATGCCGACCAGCCCGGACAATTCGAAAGCGATCATCATCACCTGTTTGGCGACGGCAACGGCTGCCGCTGCTTCTGCCGAATAGGCGCTTATTATCGCCGTATCGGCCAGATTGACGAAGAAGCTCAGCAGCGAATGAAGCAGGAGCGGAAAGCTCAGCTGGAACAGGGTGGGCTTACCTTGCGCATTGAAGTCTTCTTTATCGGCGGTTGCGGCGCCCTGTTCCATGGCGGTGATCCTGACAGACTTTATAGGCAGGTCAGGCGAAATTGCCTGACCTGATGCGCCGCTGCAATTGCCGTTCACGCCCCTTGCCCCTGGTGTCGCCTCGCCCACGCGCACTCTCTGGCGGCGCGGCCTTGCCGTGCTGCAAATCCATGATGTGGCCGGCCAGCGTTTCCAGTGTCGGGAAACGGAAGAAATCCGTGACTTCCAGCTCGATGCCAAGAGCATCACGCACCCTGGCAGGCATGGCGACGATCAGCAGGGAATCGCCTCCCAGCTCGAAAAAATTGTCGTTGACGCCAATATCCTCGCGCTTGAGCATCTTCTGCCAGAGGGCGTGGAGGGCCTGTTCGACATTGTTTGCCGGAGAGGTGATTTCGGAAGCCGCCCGTTCCGAGCGATCCGGCAGCGGCAGACGTTTGCGATCCACTTTGCCATTCGCATTCATCGGAAACTCTTCCAGAAGGATGAAATGCGAAGGCACCATGTAACGCGGCAACCGGGCCGAAAGCGCCCTGCTGAGCCTGATACCCATGGCACCCTTATCGACCTTGCCGGAACGGTCCTCAAGTAGCACATAGGCCAGCAGTTGCTGCTTGTTCGCATCGAGCAGGACCAGAACCTGATCGACCCCGTCCTCTTCCTGAAGCAGGCTCTCGATTTCTCCGACCTCGATGCGATAGCCGCGCAGCTTGATCTGGAAGTCGGTCCGTCCGACGAATTCGAGATTGCCGTCCGGTCTGCGCACGACGAGATCACCCGTTTTGTAAAGGCGGGAGCCCGGCGTGGATGTCCTGTCATAGGGATCGGGAACGAATTTCTCGGCCGCAAGCGCCGGCCGATCCCAGTAGCCCCGGCTGAGACTTATGCCACCAATGTGCAACTCGCCAGGCACGCCTTCCGGAACGGGATCCATATAGGCATCGAGCACCAGAAATGAGGTGTTGTCCAGACGGCCGCCGATCGGCACCTTGCCGCTTCTGGAATGGGCCTCCTCCACCAGCAATGCGCCTGCCCAGATCGTCGTTTCGGTCGGACCGTAGACATTCCAGAGAGAACCGATCCTATCAATGAGCCGCCCGGCAAGCTGCGCATCGAGAGCCTCGCCGCCGCAAAGGCCGGTCAGGGATTTTTTCCCTTGCCAGCCGCTGTCCAGCAACATTCGCCAGGTGGCGGGGGTCGCCTGGAAATGCGAAATATCATGCTCGTCCAGTGTCCTTCCCAGCCTCTCGGGTTGAAGCAGAAGGTCCGGTTCACGCATGACGGCCGTGGCGCCGACGCTCAATGGCCAGAGCATTTCCAGAACGGAAATGTCGAATGCCGGCGTCGTTACTGAGAGCATTCGGTCTCCGGCCCTTATGCCGGGCTGGCGCGCCATTGACTGGAATTGATTGAGCAGGCCCCGGTGCGTAATCGGCACCCCCTTTGGTCGCCCGGTGCTGCCGCTGGTATAGAGGATATAGATGTCACTGTTGTCAGGCATCACCGGAAGCGCAGCATCCGGCTGGTTCTCAAGATGATGAAGAGGATCGATGCAGGTAACGCCGGGGAAAAGCCCGGCATCATCAGTCAGCACCAGAACCGCTGCGGCATCCTCCAGCACGTAACCGATCCTGTCTGCCGGGTGGCGCGGATCGATCGGCACATAAACCCCGCCAGCCTTTATGATCGCAAGGAAAGATATGATGCCGCTCGCCTGCCCCGGCAGCGAAACCGCGACCCGCATTCCCGGTTTCACCGGCTTCTCCAGCGTCAGAAGTGCCCTTGCGAGATTATTCGACGCCTCTTCGAGCTGACTATACGTCCAGCTCCGGTCGATGCATTCGATGGCAATCTTTTCGGGATGGAGACGTGCCGCGCCACTTATCAGGTCGTGCACACCCTTGACCGGGAGAGGCCGCACCACGAGCGCGCCCGATGAGAGAAGAGCTTCGCGCTCGCCGGCGGAGATATAGTCGAAGGTCGGAAGAAGCGCTTCGGGGGAAGCAACGACCGAGCGCAGCAGGTTTTCGAGATGCTCCAGCTGCCGCTCCATGCGCACCGCCTCGAACCGACCGGACCGGTATTCGACGGTGACGAGCGCACCCGACGCACGCTCCATGATCATCCAGCTCATATCGAGCTTTGCTTCCGCAACCGGTATCGCTTCCTGCCTTACCCGCAGGCTGGCATTGCCCAGATCGAAGCCCTGCGCATTCTGCTGCCTGTAGCCCTGCGTCTGGACCTGAAGGGAAATCTGGAACGGTGAATTTTCCACCCCTTCGCGGTTACTGCCCAGCACATCCATCAACTCCGCAAAGGGATAGTCCTGATGCTCCAGGGCATTGGCGAAGTCTTCCTGTATACGTCTCGCCCAGTCCCGGAATGACATGGCGGGGCTGAGATCGTTGCGCAACACGACCGTATTGGTAAACAGGCCGATCAACCCTGCCATATCGGGATCACCCCGCCCGGCAACCGGCACGCACACCGCAAGATCCCGGCGACCGGTATAACGGTGTTGCAAAAGCTGGAAAACGGCAGCAAACACCACAAAGGTCGTGGTGCCGAGTTTGGCGGCCAGAGCCGATACTTGCGCCATCAGCTCCTGCGAAATCTCCTTCACCAGCGTCTCGCAGGCCATATCAGCCGTTTCATGACGGGGATAATCGGCGGGAAACTCCTGCGGCTCGAGATTTTGCAGCCGGTTGACCCAATATTGTTTTTGCCGCTCGTAGTCCTTCGTGCCGGACCATTTTTGCCTGGCACGAACAAAGTCGCCATAGGATCGCGGCAAGGGATCGAGGACCGGTTCCTGACCGTTTGCGACCGCGGCATAACACAACGAAAATTCACGCATCAGAATGCCGCGGGACCATCCGTCGGCAACCGTGTGATGAAAAACGAACACGAGGATGTGCTCGTTTTCTCCAAGCTGCAGAAGATGCGTGCGCATCAGCGGCGCTTTGGACAGATCGAAAGCTGTGCGGGCGATCCGGCCTATGGCCTCGTCGCAATCGGCAGCAGACATGGACCGGCAATCGGAAACCACAAGTTCGGGCTCCATATCGCCGAGAACCTGCTGCCAGGGCCTTCCCTCTTCAAGCGGAAAAGCCGTTCGCAGCGGCTCGTGCCGCGCAACAAGAATCTCAAGCGTGCGGAGGATCGCGTCGTGGTCCAGCGGGCCGTCGATATGCCACCGGAATGGAATGATATAGGCCGAGCTCTCAGGGAAAATCTTCTGCTGCAGCCAGAAATGCATCTGCGATGATGTCAGCGGCAATCGCCCGGCCCCGTCGGCACCATCGTCGCCCTCCGGTGCGACATCGTGCCAGGACATGCCGCGCGCCTCTATCTGCGAGCGCAGCCGGGCCCGCTGCTCCGGGTCAAGATTTGCGATGCGGTTACGCAATAGAGCGATCGTCTCGGCATTCGACATCATCGCAAATCCTTCAGACCGCTCTGGCAACGCGCATTGGCGGCCGGTTTGCTTCCACGAGTTTCAGCAGGAATGGCAGGCTGCCCATAACGAGGTCGTAATCCTGGACGAAATCGATCAGGCAGGCGATTTCATCGACCCCCATCTCCGCCAATGTATCCACCGTTGACTGGCAGCTTTCGGGTGTACCGATGAGGGACCTGCCTTTCATGAAACCCTCAATGCCGAATTCGATCAGGCTGTCGAGATCATCGTCGCTGAAATTATCAAGCGTTATGTCGACACCCATGCTCCGCCCAAGGCCTTCGAGCAGGTGATAGTGCGTGCGGAGATAATCCCCGAACGGCTTGGAAACATTGGATTTGACCTTGCCGGTATCGTCACCCAGGAAGGTGTGGACCATCATACTGACCGTCCCGGCCGCCGGATCGTGCCCATGTTTTTCCCGCGATTTGCGGTAGGCCGCAATCTTGGGCGCAAGCGACTCCGTCGTCTCGCCGAGCAAAGCCGTCAGTACGTTGAGGCCGCGGCGGCCTGCTTCGATGAAGGTTTCCGTGGACTGGCACGCAACCCAGAAGGGGATGCGCGACTGCACGGGCCGTGGCAAGGTTTTCGCCTCGACGATATTGCCGTCCGCATCCTCGAACGAAACCGCTTCACCGGCAAGCAGCCGGGTGATCTGTTCATAGGAGCGCCACATGGTGCTACGGCGGTTGCCGTGCGGCTCCTTCGAAAAGACGAACTCGTCTTTTGTCCAGCCGGCCGCAATCGCGATGCCTGCCCTGCCGCCGGAAAGATTATCGACGACCGCCCACTCCTCGGCCACGCGGGCAGGATGATGCAGGGCCGCAACAACGCTGCCGGCTCTCAGCTGCACCTTGCGCGTGACCATGGCCAACGCGGCACTGACGATCGAAGGATTGGGGTAAAGACCGCCAAATGCATGGAAATGTCGTTCCGGCACCCACAGGGCTTCGAGGTCGTTTTTGTCCGCAAATTGCGCGCTATCCATCAGCAGACGGTAGTTTTCCTGACCCGGACGCGATCCGTCACCGTCAAAATAAAAAAGGCTGAATTTCATTAGAATGATCCCGATTGTGTGAGCGTTATCGGCGTCTTCAACGACCGGCCTCGACGTCATCAAGCATCGAGGCGAGCATATCCGCCTCCTTGTTGCGGGCGTCGAGACCCTCCTGAATGACCCTGGCGAGGCCGGCGGCCGTCGGTGCGTCGAAAAGCAGGGCACGCATTGGAATTTCAACGTCAAAGCGTTTTCGAAGCCGGGCGACGACCTGGATCGCGAGCAACGAGTGACCGCCGAGTTCGAAGAAATTATCGGCAACGCCGATACCGTTTATCCCGAGAAGCTCCGCCATGATGGCGACGACGTCTTCTTCAAGCGGCCCCTGCGGCGCGGCATAGGCGACCGATACCCCGCTACGGGCTGATTTCTGGCTGGTCGCCACAGCGCCGTCGGCATCCTGAACATCTGCCGCCGGACGGTTTTCGAGATCATAGGGTGTGACCACGATTGACGCCGGTGAAGCCTCCGAAAGGACCTGCGCCGTGACCTGCCAGACCTCCTCCGGGTTTATTTCCCTGTGGGCCGCATGGTCAGCCTCCGTCGCGTGAACCGAGGCGCAGGCATCCCAGTTGACGGATTTCCAGACCGGACCGAACGCGCGCCGTTTTGCGGAGACGAAAGCATCCAGATAGGAATTTTCCGCAGCGTATCGGCCAAGACCGGTGCCACCAACGATCGATGACAGCGACGACTGGACGAGCACGAAAATATCGCTGCGCGTTCCAACCACAAGATAAAGAGCATCGATGGCGCCGGACTTTACGGTCTGAAGGCTTTTCGTGTCGAAATTTTCACTGCTGAGCAGGCCGAAATATTGGTCGCCCATGGCGGCTGTGTGGAAAACACCTTTCACCCGACCAAGGTTTTTCTCACCCTCCTCCAGCGCTGACCGAAGCCATGAGGCATCGCTGACATCGCCGGAAAAGAGAAGATAGTCCTTTCCGGGCGTTCCGAGCGACCTGAGCGTCTGAATAAAAAGGCTGACCGGATGGCGGGGGCTGTGGGATGCAAGCCAACGCTCCCAGTCCGGCACCAGCGGAATTCCCGCGCGACCCGACAGAATGACTTTCGCCCCGGCTTTGATGAGGGCGCGGGCATAGACAAGACCCAGCCCTCCCAGAAGTTCGCCGATGACGAGATAGGTTTCGCCGCGCTTTGCGAAAGCACCATCTGCCGCCTCGCTGAGTTCGACGCGCTCATAGGAGAGCGAGAGCAAAATACCGTCGCGGAGGGCATAAATCTGCTCTCCTTCGACAAACGGTGACGAGATGACGTTCCGAAGATACTTTGCGGCATTTGCGTCCGGCAGACCCTGAAGATCGATACTGCGGCACGACAATCCCGGCAGTTCCTGGCCCAGCATGCGCGCCAGCCCATTGATCCGCGATCTAGCGGGCTCGACGCTGTCGGCGGCGAAAATCCCATGCATGGACCTGCCGATGAATGTCACATCCGGGCGCAGGTTGCCACGGCCAAGCGTTCGGGCAAGAGTAAGCGCGAAATTCCACGCGACATCCGGCAGATCTGTCTCCGCCAATCCAAAGCCGCTGATGATCTGATCCGGCGTCCAGTTCTTTTCGGCGAGATCATCGAACAGGGCAACGAGATGCTCCGTCCTCGCGGGATCAATCGTATAGGCTTTCTCAGAAACGCTGAATGTTGCGCCCTCACGAACCGCAACCGCATCGATCCCGTCCGGAATATCGAAAAGAGCCTCCGCACCGAACACGAGCCAGCGGCCTCGAGCGCTTGACGCTGACCCGTTTTTCAGCGGCCGTGTCTTCCACACCGGCTGATGGAACCATTCGGCCATCGGTCTGTGGGTTGCAGGAGCAGCCACTTCCTGCCGGCTTGCGGGCGGCGCGATCCAGTATGACTGACGCTCGAAATGATAGCCCGGCAAGCCAACGCGGCGACGCGGCAAGCCGTCGTTAAGCGCCTCCCAGCTGATATCGATGCCTGCCAGCCACAGCTGTCCGAAGGCCAACAGCGCATGGTCGGCAGCGCCTGCCGCACCGGCCGCATCCGGCAATGACGTGACGATGCGGCAATCATCATTTGCCTGCTGGCGCGCCAGCCTTGAAAGCGTGGAGCCGGGCCCGACCTCCAACAGCACGGGAGCGGAAAGCTCGAGACTATGTTTTATGCCGTCGCTGAAATTTACCGCCCTGCGAAGATGTTGGGTCCAGTATTGTGGATCGCAGGCCTCTTCGGCCCGCAGCCAGTTTCCGGAAAGATTGGACATCACATCGATTGCCGGCGCAGAGAGAGCGATGCCGTCGAACAGGCCCGCAAACTCCTTGAGAATCGGCTCCATCGCCGCGCTGTGAAACGCATGCGATGTCCTGAGCAGCCGGCACCCGACCCCGTCCTTCTCCAGACGTTCGGCAAAACGATGCAAAACCTCCGTGTCGCCAGCGACAACACAGGTGCCAGGCCCGTTCACCGCGGCTATTTCCAGCCCGTCATCCAGTCGGGCGCGCAGATCAGCCTCGGGTAACATCACCGCCAACATTCCGCCGGCTGCGCAACCCTGCATCAACCGCCCCCGTGCGAGCACGAGGAACATGGCATCTTCGAGGGAGAAAACCCCGGCCAGGCAGGCCGCGACATATTCGCCGACGCTGTGGCCGATCATCGCCCGTGGCTGCAAGCCCTTCTGCATCCACATTCTGGCCAGCGCATATTCGACGGCGAACAAAGCGGGCTGGGCGCGGTCGGTGCGATCCAGTCCGGTATCGGCGGCATCCGTCTCTGCAAGAAGCAGCGCCCGGATTCCAAGATCGTCCGGCATCAGTGACAGGCATTCATCCAGCGCGGTCCGGAAGTGCTCTTCACGCTCATAAAGCGACCGCGCCATTCCTACATGCTGGCTGCCCTGGCCCGGAAACATGAATACCAGACTTGGGTCTTGCTGGGAGATCTGACCAGTTACGAAACCGGGTCCGGAAACGGCTTTCAGTTTCTCGGAGGCATCGGATAGCGTCGTCGCGACCGTGATGGAACGGTGGTTGAAGGTCTCGCGTCCTGTCTGCAGCGTGAGGGCCACATCGGCAAGGGATACCCCCTCATTTTCTCCGATTTTCGCGAGCGCATCCGAAAGGGAAGATTGCATCGCGGCGAGCGATGCGGCCGAACGCGCCGAGAGCGGCAGCAGCAGCGCGCCCGCCTCGCCTTGCGCCGATTCCTGTCGTGCGGGTGCCTCCTCAATGATCACATGGGCATTGCTGCCCCCCATGCCGAAAGCGCTGATGGCGGCACGGCGCGGCCTGTCGGCATCGGCTTTCCAGTCGGACTTGCCTGCGGCCACCCGGAAGGGACCGCTTTCAAAATCGCAGGCGCTGCTGGGCGTCGTGAAGTTGCCGCTTGCGGGCAGGCATTCATGTCTCAGCGCAAGGACGGTCTTGATGAGCCCGCCAATGCCGGCCGCGGCATCCATATGCCCGACATTTCCCTTGAGCGAACCGATGAGGCAAATCCGGCCTTCGGCCCGCAGCGACGGCCCGTAGATACGGTTCAGCGCGGTCAGCTCGATCGGATCGCCTATCGCGGTCGCGGTCGCGTGCGCCTCCACATAATCCACCGCCGATGGCGCAATGCCGGCATTGGCCAGCGCTTTCTTGAGGACAGAGGCCTGACCTTTGACGCTCGGCGCCGTCAATCCGACCTTGGAGCTGCCATCGTTACCGATCGCCGACCCGGCAATGACGGCATAAACCGTATCGCCGGCTGCCTTCGCCTCGCCGAGGCGCTTCAGGATCACGGCGCCGACGCCATTGGTGAATATGGTGCCATTCGCTGCCGCATCGAATGGCCGGCACTGGCCATCTGGAGCACCGATGCCACCCGCCTCATAAAGGTAACCGGCAGGTTTGGGCTGGCCGATGGAAACCGCGCCGGCCACCGCCATCTCGCATTCACCCGCCAACAATGCCTGAACGGCGAGATGCACCGACACCAGCCCGGTGGCGCAGGTTGCCTGAACGCCCACACTCGGACCATCAAGATCGAGATGGTAAGCGACACGCGATGCGATCATTCCGGAAACATTGCCGAGCCCTGCCTGCAGCGGCGCCACGCTGTCGCGCAGGGTGGGGTCGGAATGGATATGGGTGAAGTGATAATTCAGCGAACCGCCCGCATAAACGCCCGTGCGGCCCCGGCTTTTCCCACTTCCGTAACCGGCATGTTCCAGCGCGTTCCAGGCGCATTCCAGAAACACCCGTTGTTGCGGATCGAGCAACTGCGCTTCCCTTGGGGCATAGCCGAAAAAACCGGCATCGAAAGCGGTCGGGTCGCTGAACCCGCCCCAGACCCGGACATAGTCCGGCTGTCCCGCCAATTGCGGGTCGACACCGGCGCTTTCAAGATCGGCATCCGTGACCGCCGTCAATCCCGAGCCGCCATCGGCAAGCAATTGCCAGAAACCGTCAATGTCATCGGCACCGGGAAACCGTCCTGCAAGGCCGATGATCGCGACGCGCTCATCCTGACGTGTCTGGAAAATCTCCAGACGCTCCCGCGCGTCCCGCAATATTCCTAGCAATGTCGCCTGATCGGGCTGACTGCCGGCCCCGGCCTGTTGTTTTACGTTCATCGGCGATGGCTCCGATCATCGATTGCATGAAAAGCGTGAGATTATTTCCGGCCTGTTCCGGCCTGCAGAAGTGACGACAGGGCAGCCAGTTCGGACGAGAGGTCGGTTTCTTCCTGCGGTTCGTCCGGACGGGAATTTTGTATCGGCGTCTCATCCAACTGCGCCGTTACATCGGCGGTGAGGAGATTGCCGCAGAGATGTTCCACCAGCGCATCGATCGTCGAATGCTCGAAAAACAGCGTCGGCTGCGTTCTGACACCCAGTTCGCGCTCCAGCGTTCCGGCAAGGCCGACAAGCGCCACGGAATCCAGTCCGAGATCAAAAAAACCGGCATTCGCAGCGGGCAGGGTTCCAGCAGGAAGACGGGAAAGCCATGAGACTTCCTCCCTGATCCACTGCCGAAGCAGGGTCGGATATCGGGATCGGTCAACCTGCGCCAATTGTTGCGCCCAGTCCGCAACCGCACCCGGCTCGGCAACGGGCGTGAAATTCGCCTGCGGGGCGGCCTCCCAACGCTCGACCACCTTGAGATTGCCGTTCAGCAGATCCTGGCGGCAGGCAAAACGCCGCACCTTGCCGCTCGGCGTGCGCGGCAGGCTGCTGGGGCGGATGAGGACGATGGTGGCAAGCTTGAGCTTGTGAACACGGGAAATGGAACCACGAATGGCTTGCAGCACGGCTTCGGCATCGAGATTGCGCAAACCATCGCGCGTAAGCTCACAAACGAGACCGACCTGCTCCTCCCCGTCCACGTCAAGCGCGAAAGCGCCCGCTCGCCCCTGCGCAAGTGCTGAATGCGAGGAGAAGGCGGTCTGCTCTATGTCCTCGGGATGATGGTTCTGCCCCCTGATGATGATGAGGTCCTTGAGACGGCCGGTAATGAAATATTGCCCTTCATGGCGAAAGCCGAGATCGCCCGTCCGGCGCCAGCCACCTTCACCGGCGATTTTCTGGTCGAAGCTTTCCGCGCTTGCTTTTGCCCTTGCCCAGTAACCGGGCGTGATATTCGGACCCCGGATCCACAATTCGCCGACCTGCCCATCATCGAGCAGCCGGTTTTCCTCGGGTTCCATGACAACGATCTCGATATCCGCTCCGGGACGTCCGCAGGCCGCCAGTTCGATTGCATCATGCTCGTCCGCTCCAGCCGGAAGCGGCAGCGCCGTTCCCTGTTTCGCCAGCGTTTCGCGCTCGAAGCACCGCAATTGCGGCGGATCGGATGGAGCGTTTCCAGTCAGGAAAAGCGTGGCTTCGGCCTGGCCATAGCAGCAATAGAAAGCGTCGTGCCGGAAGCCGTGATCAGCAAACAGGGCGCTGAAGCGTCTCAGCGTGTGCGGGCGCACGGGCTCCGCCCCATTATAGGCGATTCGGACCGCGGAGAGATCAAGCTGTGCTGCCCCTTCCGCACTGTAGCGGTCGGCGCAATGTTCATAGGCGAAATTCGGCCCGCCGATGATGGTCGCCCGGTTTTGCGTCGCCAGTTCAAGGAATCGCAGGGGACGCCGCAGAAAGCTGGCAGGCGCCATGATCGACACCGGAAATCCGTTGAAGATCGGTGACAGAATGCCGTCGATCAGCCCCATATCGTGATAATGGGGTAACCACGTCGCGGACCGATCCTCGGGACCATAGTGAAACGCAAGGCTGATCTGCCGCAGGTTGGCCATCAGATTGGCATGGGTGACCATGACGCCTTTCGGATCACTGGTCGAACCGGACGTATATTGCAGAAATGCAATCCGGTTTCCGTCGAGAACCGCAGGCGCGCTTGAGGAAGGCGCAAGATCGCGCAGCGGAATATTCGGATCGGCGCCTGAAGGCGCAAGGCAAAATCCGTGGCCGACGGCCCTCTGGAGCGGCTCGAGTAGCTCCTTCAATTCCTCAGCGCAAACGATTCCCGAGATGCCGGCGTCTTTCGCAATATGCAACCAACGGTGTATTCCTTCATTTCGCCGCGGCGCCGGGACAGGCACCGGTACGGCACCGGCATGCAGGCATCCAAGGAAGGCTGCGATGAAGGCGAGACCAGGCGGATAAACGATGAGAACCCGGCCGCCCTGCCCGACGAGACCCGTCTTGGAAACCTCATTGGAAACAATCTTAACGCGAGCGTTCAATTCGCCCCATGTCCAGCCGTCACTACGGCTTTCACCGATCGCTCCCGGGTCATCGGGATAAAAACGGAACGCCTCGTCTGCCGGCCGTTCTGCCGCTACATCCTCAAGCCTATGTATTATAGTTATAAAATCGCGTTCTCCAGATGGCTTTCGAGCGAACATCGGTATGATCTGCATCTGAAAAACTCCTGACGTCCGGCCATCACTATTCACGACGAGCAACCATAGGATGCTCACCGTTCTGATTGCTCACACTCGATCGCCAGCGGCATGCATCGCTGCCCGCTGCGTCTCGATGACAACAATTACCTCTTGCATATAATTCTTGAATCGCTTAGTCAAGAATAAGAAATTGAAATTGAAGACCGGTTTCAGGCAGCCGAATATGCAATTGATAGTTGTTTTAGCGATACGGACGACGCTGCCCGACACTAACCCGGAAGGGCTCACCATTCATTCTTCGGATCGCGTGAAGCTGACAAAGCCAAGGGGCGGCTTATGAATTATATCGAGCCAGTCGAAACCCTCATAACCCGGCTTCATCAGAACAATATCCGCGTCTGGATCGATGCCGGGAGCCTGAAATGTTCAGACCCCGATGGTCGCCTGAACGACGCTGTGATGAGCGAAATCCGGACCAGAAAAACCGACATTCTGGCATTTCTCAACATGGCGCATGCGGATGCCGCCACGCCCGGCCAGAATGATATTCCGCCCCGCAATGAGACTTGCCCACCGCTGTCATTCGCACAGGAAAGACTGTGGCTGATCGACCAGATCTATCCGGGCTCGGCATTGCACCATATCTGCATTGCGCTTGAGGTTCGTGGCGCCCTCGATCTCGATGCGCTGAAGGCGGCACTCGCCGGCGTCATGAGCCGCCACACGGTGCTTCGCGCCCGCATATACAGCGACAAGGGCGTGCCGAAACAAACCATATCCGCTGCCGGTGACGCACCTTTATCCGTCGTGGAGATTTCACCCGCCGCTACGGCGATCGAAGACGTCATTTATGCGGAAACGAGCAGGCCCTTCGATCTTGCCGCCGAACCGCCCATTCGCCTGCTCGTCGTCAAATGCGATGACGGCCGCCATCTCCTCGTTTTCACGCTGCACCACATCTGCGCCGACGGCTGGTCCACCGAAATCCTGCTGAGAGATCTCGGTGCGTTTTACAGCGCAGAAGTATCCGGTAACGCGACCCCGGAAGCTGCGTTGCCGATACAATATGGCGACTTTGCCGCATGGCAGCGCGAGCGTCTGGCGACGGAAATCGCAGGAACGCTCGACGCCTTCTGGAAGCAGCACCTTTCGCAACCTCTACAGACCACACAGCTGGTGACGGACATGGCGCGCACCGCGGGCCACGGTCACGCGGGTGAACTGCATGACTTCACGATCGAAAAAGAGACCGCCGATGCGCTGCGCAAGATTGCCGCCGCACACGGAACGACGCTGTTCACGGCGCTTTTTACCGCCTTCAACCTGCTGATCCACCGCTATACCGGGCAGACCGATCTGGTGATCGGCACGCCCGTCGCCAGCCGCCCCCATGTGGAGACGGAAGATCTGGTCGGGCTGTTCGTCAATCCTCTTCCCGTCAGATCGCGTGTCGATCCCTTCGGCAATTTCGAAAAGGCCCTGCGGGAAACACATACTACCCTGCAACAGGTCATCAGCCATCAGGACATGCCGTTCGAGCGCATTGTCGATATGGTCGGTGCGCAACGCGATCCCGACAGCCACCCGCTATTCCAGATAAAATTCCAGCTCGACGCCGCACCACGCGAGCGCATCCGGCTTCCCGGCCTCGAAATGCGCCGGCTGGCACGCCAGGACAAGGTCTCGAGGCTGGACCTGTGCCTCGATCTGCGCGAGACGGAGGCAGCGCTTTCCGGCACGATCGAATACAAGACCGCGCTGTTCCGCGCCGAGACGATTGGCCTGTTCGCCAGCCATTTCCAGCAACTGCTGAAATCCATCGCCGCCGCCCCCTCCCTCCCGGTCGCAACCCTTGCGCTTTTGAAACAGGAGGAGCAGCAGCAGCGGATTTGCGACTTCAACAGCACGGCGCAGGAACACGCTGGCCCGCACTATTTTCACGAACTGTTCGAAGCACATGCGGCGCGCGCGCCGCAGGCCGCGGCGCTCGTCATGCCGCAGGCGGATGCCGATGACATCATGACATATGGCGAGCTTAACGCGCGCGCAAACCGGCTGGCGCGCCTGCTGCACCGTAAGGGCGTTACCGCGGAAACAGTCGTCGCAATCTCGTTGCCGCGCAGCTTTGACATGATCGTGGCCTGGCTTGCAGTCTGGAAAGCGGGCGGCGCTTATCTGCCGCTCGATCCGGAGTACCCTGCAGAGCGCATTGGCGCCATGCTGTCGGATGCGGGTGCCCGGCTTGTCGTCAGCCACAGTTCGATCGATCTTCCAAAGACAGCCGACCGGCTCAATCTGGATGAGGACTTCCCTGACGACGGAAGCGCCGACAACCTGGAAACGGTCACCCATCCGTCGCAGCTGGCTTATGTGATCTACACCTCTGGCTCGACGGGCAAGGCAAAGGGCGTCCTTGTCGATCATAGCGGATTGATCAATCTGACGCGGGACAAGATCCGCGCCTGCGACGTCACGGCTGAGGATTGTGTGCTGCAGTTCTTCAGCTTCAGTTTTGATGCCTCCATTCCCGAACTGGTGATGAGCCTCGGCGCCGGCGCCAGGCTTCTCCTTCTGCCCCGATATGCGACCCTTCCCGGCGCAGAACTCGCCGACATTCTGCGCGCGCGACATGTGACGCACCTGACCATGACGCCATCGGCCCTGCTCTCCCTACCGGTTGACGACCTGCCGTCGCTGCGCACCGTTCTGGTCGGGGGAGAGGTTCCCATGCCTGAACTCATCGAAAGATGGGGAAAGAACCGCCGTTTCATCAATGCCTATGGCCCCACCGAAACCACCGTCAATGCCAGCATGGTCGACATGGGCGGCGGGCGTGCCGGCCTGCCGGTGCTTAGGCCCGCGGCAAACAAGCAGCTCTATGTGCTTGATGATAATCTCGAGCTGTTGCCCTTCGGTGTGCCGGGAGAACTTCATATCGGCGGCTGCGGCATTGCCCGCGGTTATCACGACCGGGCGGCACTGACCGCCGAACGTTTCGTTCCCGATCCATTTGCCACAGATGGGCGCGCAGGCGTGCTCTACCGCACGGGCGATCGCGCCGTCTTGCTGGCCGACGGCCGGGTCCATGTTTCGGGACGGCTGGACAGCCAGGTCAAGATCCGTGGATACCGGATCGAGCCCGGGGAAATAGAAGCGGGCCTGCTTGCCCACCCGGCCATCGTTTCGGCGACGGTGGCGGTGCGTGACGACGGGCGCGGCGGCAAAAGGCTCGCCGCCTATGCGGTTCCTCAAACCGATCAGGACACGGCAACCAGACCCACGCCATCGGAGGTTCGCTCATGGCTGGCGAACCGCCTGCCGAAATTCCTTGTGCCCGATACGTTCGACTGGCTCGAGGCGCTGCCGCTCACCATGAATGGCAAGATCGATCCCTTAAAGCTTCCCGCCCCCCGCGCCGAAACAAACCCCGATGGCCGGCCGCCCGAAGGCGAGATGGAAACCCGGATAGCCGACGCGTTCGGGCATGTTCTGAACATCGATCAGGTTGCCGCAACCGACGATTTCTTCACGCTTGGCGGCCACTCGCTGCTGGCGACCCGTTTCTGCGCCGTCGCAAAGGACAAATTCGGGCTCGATATCGGCGTTATCGATCTTTTCAACGCCTCCACGGTGGAAGCGCTGGCGAACCGCCTGCGGACAAGAGATACCGGCGGCAGCGACGATGAAACCCTGCTGCTGAAGCGCGATATAAAACTGGACGACGCAATTCGCCCAAGCGCGACGGCAAAAGCCACAAGCGGCACCGACCACGTTTTCCTGACCGGCGCGACCGGCTTTCTCGGAACCTATCTGCTCCACGAGCTGCTTCGCGACCCCGAGAGAAAAGTCACCTGCCTCGTGCGCGGCGACGATGGAATGAGCCGCCTGCGTCAGGCCTTCCGGCGATATGACCTGCCGCAGTCCGTGCTGACGGAACGCGTGACGATAGTGACGGGCGAGCTTTCCAAACCGGGCCTCGGGCTTGCCGCCGCGGACTACGACAATATCGTCCGGAATGCCGATTGTATTTTTCACAATGGCGCGGAAGTCCACCATCTGCATCGGTATGAGCGGCTGCGCGAGACCAATGTGCTTGGAACCCGCGAAATTCTCCAACTCGCCTGCGCCGGAGAGGGCCGGCACGTTCATTACATCTCGACACTCAGTGCGCTGACGCCGCGCCGCGGTTCCGGCGGCGATCCCCGGCCCGTCTGCGAACTGGAAAGCGTAGAAGGGTTTGTCCCGCCCGCTGGCGGTTACAACCGGAGCAAATGGGTCGCGGAACATCTCGTCAACGAAGCCGGCAGGCGGGGATTGCCGGTGACGATCTACCGGCCGGGCGCCATATCCGGCGACAGCCTTACCGGTGCCTTCAACGGCTCGGACATATTGTGCCGTCTGGTGCGGGCCTATCTTTACACCGGCACAGCGCCGGAAGGCGAAAGGCTGCTCGATATGCTGCCGGTTGACCATGTGGCCCGGGCGATTGTCCATCTCTCCGGCAAACCGGCTTCGGCCGGACAGGTTTTCCACCTCATTCATTCCTCCCCCGTTTCAAGCGCCCGCCTGTTTGAGGCCTGCGAACTTGAGGGGATCGAACTGAAACGGGTTTCGCAGCGGGAATGGCAGGACATGCTGGGCGATGTGGCCCGCGGAACGCCCGACCACCCGCTCTATCCGCTGCTGGGACTGCTGCGCTCCCCTTCCGCCGCCGGCAAGAGCGATGAGAAACAGACGCGCAACTTCGATTGCCACCTCACGCAGGCGGCATTGTCGGACGCGCCATTCCGCGAACCGGCCCTGACATTCGAGCTTTTGCGAACATATCTGCGCGCATTTGCCAAGGCCAACTTTCTGAACGCGGCGTCCGATGACGCGCGAAAGCAGGGTGAACGATGAGCACAGTTATATCAAGCGAAGCCAGCAATTACGACCATTGGGCCTGGCTTTACAACCACACGCTTGGCCCGCGCTATAGCGAACAGAAGATCGCCCCCCTGGCGCGGGCGGTTCTTTCGCAGCTGCCGGACGGCGCTTCGGTTCTCGATCTCTGCTGCGGAACGGGACATCTTGCAAAGCTGATGGCTGACCGCGGATATGCCGTCACCGGGCTGGATGGTTCGCAGGACATGATAAACCACGCCCGAGGCAACGCACCGGACCTTGAATTTGTTCTGGGTGACGCACGAGATTTCACCTTTGAACAGCCCTTTGACGGCGTGGTCTGCACCAGCGCATCGCTGAACCACATCCAGAATACCGAAGACCTGCGGAAGGTCTTTTCAAGCGTCCGCCGCTGCCTGAAGGATGAGGGAATTTTCGCTTTCGACATCAATCATCCCGGCCAGATGGCGCGCTACTGGTGCGATGTGCCGGCCGAGGGCGAACTCACCGACGATTACGCCTGGCTGATAACACCCCGCTATAATTCAGAAACGAACGAGGGATCGTTCACGGTGGAAATCCATACGAGGCCGAAAGCGGCGCGTTTCTCGCTGGCGGAGGCGGCATACAGGCTTGCGGCCCGGCTGCTTTCCAATCGCCGGCGGCTTGCACTCATCGCCCGCTTCGGCATTCCCGGAAATAACTGGCAGCGCCACTCGGTCACCAACCCTGTGTGGGGACACGATCTGGACACCGTGACAGAGCTTCTCCGGGCCTCGGGCTTTTCGGTGAAAATGCGAAGCACCGATGGCGGTCCGGTGACCGATGAACGAGCAGTCTACTTCCTCTGCACGAAGATTGCCGGCGACCGCGCGGGACAGGAAGTCACAAAGGAGGCCGTCGAATGAATATTCACAATAATTCCGGCACGGCTACCCACCCTGCGACTGACCCTGTCACCGCCATCGTTACCGGCTTCAACCTCAAGACGCCGGGCTCGAAGCGCGCCGCCGCCTATAACCGCGATTTCCTTTCGGACAAAAGCTCGATCGGCCTTCCCTTCACGATGCAGACCAAGGAGGCGCTGTATCCCATTGTCGCTACCCATGTGGAAGGGGCTTATTTGCAGGACGTCGACAACAACAGATATGTCGATATTCTCATGGGCCTCGGCACCAATCTCTTCGGCCATAATCCGTCCTTCATCCGCACGGCAATCGAAGCGCAGCTGACCAAAGGTTTTGCGCTCGGGCCGCAATCCGATCTGGCCGGCGAGACCGCGGAACTGTTTTGCCGTATCACCGGAAAAGACCGCGTCACATTCAGCAATACCGGCACGGAAGCCGTGCAGACGGCCATGCGGATAGCCCGCGCCGCGACGGGGCGCGACAAGATCGTCCTGTTTACAGGATCGTATCACGGCCACTCCGACCCTGCCCTGCATAAGGCGACCAAACTGGAATATATCCGCAGGGGCGCATTGCTGCGGTCTCATCCGGCATGGCTCGTGGCTTTAAAACCGCTTCTGAAACGCATGGTGCTGACGAAAGCAGTTCCCGGTTTTTCAGGTGTGGCACCCTCCTCCGCCCGCGATATCGTGCTGCTGGAATACGGCAATCCCCGCTCCATCGATTATATCAGGCGTCACGGCGCCAGCCTTGCCGGCGTGCTTGTCGAACCCGTTCAGAGCCGGAACCCGGAACTGCAGCCCCGCGAATTTCTCCATGAGCTGCGAAGCGTAACCGAAAAGACCGGAAGCGCGCTGATATTCGACGAGATGATCACTGGCTTCCGCGTCGCACCCGGCGGCGCGCAGTCCCATTTCGGCATCGATGCCGACATTGCCACCTATGGCAAGATCGCCGGCGGCGGATTGCCGCTGTCGCTCATCGCCGGCAAGGGGCGGTTCATGGATTTCGTCGACGGCGGAGCCTGGGCTTACGGCGACAGCTCCTTCCCGAAGGTGGCTCCGACATTTTTTGCCGGAACCTATTGCCGCCATCCGCTGGCGCTCGCAGCCGCAAAGGCGGTCGCGACGCGATTGCTGGAAGACGGCCCAACCTTGCAAGAGGGCCTCAACGCCAGGACCCAGGCATTCGTGGAACGGCTGAACGGTGCGCTGAAGGGTGCCGGGTTGCCCGTGGCGTTCATGAGCTTCGGTTCGTTCTTCGCCATATCCGCTGCCCGCAGCCGCATCTCGCCGCAGGCTGTGACCATGCTTTCCTTCCTTCTTCTGACCTCCGGCGTTCACCTTCGTGCCGGGGATCGTGGCGGTTTTCTTTCCACCGCCCATAGCGATGACGACATCGCCTTTGTTCATGACGCTGTTCTGCAAAGCCTGACGGCTCTGGCGGACCACCGTCTTCTCGACAGACATTGATCGGAGTGACCACCATGAGTTCCCAGACACCGGCTGAAGACCTGCACTACAACGTCGTGATCAGCGACGAAGAGCGATACTCGATATGGCCGGTCTACAAGGCGGTCCCGGCGGGGTGGCGATTGAGCGGCTTTTCCGGATCGAAGCAGGCGTGCCTCGATCACATCGAGGTGGAGTGGACCGACATGCGCCCCTTGAGCTTGCGGCGGCTGATGGACGGCGAAGCAGCAAACACCACCAGCGCGCAAGAATAGGACGTAACCCATGGACGACCAACCATGGCCAAGCCCGGTGCCCCGCGCGGATGCCGGACCGGACAGGGACTGGCTTGCGCAGGATGCCGTTCTCGATCTGCTCCTGCCGGAGGCGCTGGCACCGGTAATGGCGCCGGAAGAACACGACAAGGCCCGTCTGCAATACATTCTCTGCGAGGCCCTCGAGGCGTTCACGCTGCATTATCCCGAATGCCGCGCGCGCATCGCCGCACTCCTCGGCAACATGGAAAAGCCGATGTCCGATCCCGGCATCGTGGATGTCAGCGGCCTTCCGCTGACGTCTTTTCACGCGAATGACTATGACCGGTATTTCCGCGTGAACCGCATTACCACCGCTGAGCCCGCCCATGTTCTGCTGCGCAGCTTCCTGCAGGTCGCGCTGTCCGTTACCGATCTTTTCTGCCGGGCGCCCCACCTGTCGGAGAAGGCCGCGAAAGCCCAGTTTGACGGTTTCGAGGTTCATGCAAGGCTTCTTGCAAGGTGCTTCGGCGTGGAGTGTGCAAGATGACTATTGCTCTCCCGTCGCCATCCCGGATCTGGCGCGAATTCCACTGGGCGTTTTTCATGAACGTGCAGGGGCTGGTTCTATGCCTTCGTCGTTTCAATATGCAGGTGCATGAGGGCAACCATGCCGAAGCGGACAGGGAATTGCGGGCCGCCGCGGTGCTTCTGCGCACATCTGCCAGCTCCATGGACCTCGCCGCCAGCTTCAGCAAGGCGGATTACGAAAATACCATTCGCGTCTCCATGACGCCGCCTTCAGTGGAGTCAGACGATTTCAGCGGGCTGATGTCGTTCGATCACGCCGTCCTCATCCAGGTCTGGCGTGAAATGAAGGACGTGTTCGCCACGCTGTCCGTCGAACTCCATGACGCCCATGCGGAATTCGTCGCAGCCTACAAATATCTGGCGGAAGGGCATGTCGGCGTCTGCTCACGTTTCGTCGCCTCCGATGCCGGCAGCCTGCGATACGGCGACCGGAAGGCGATCGATACGCTCCAGCGCTTTGAACGCGGTCGCCTCGGCATGATCGATCCCCCCAAAAAAGGCTGCCCGTTCCACAAGTAACGTGCGTGTTCAATTTCTAATCCAGCGAGAACTGCCTATGTCCGACTATACCAGCGCTTCAAACCAGGATCGGAACGCCTTTCGGGTCGCCGTCATCGGTATGGCAGGCCGCTTTCCGGGAGCCTCTGACATCGAGAGCTTCTGGGATAATCTGGTTCACGGCCGGGAGTCGGTCAAGCAATGGACCGACGAGGAACTCATCGCGCTGGGTGTTCCGCCCGAGCAGCTTGCGGATCCGGATTTCGTGCGGGCTTCGGCACCGCTGAAGGGGGCTGACCAGTTCGATGCCGAATTTTTCGGTTACAGCCCCAGCGAGGCGGAGATTCTCGACCCGCAGCAGCGCCTGTTTCTCGAATGCGCCTGGGCGGCGCTGGAGCGCGCCGGATATCAGGGCGACACCTTCGACGGTTCCATCGGCGTCTATGCCTCAAGCGGCTTTAACACCTATCTTCTGAACCTGCATGCCAATGCAGCGGTGCGCCAATCGATCAGCCCGTTTGAACTGTTCGTCGCCAATGACAAGGATTTCCTGGCGACGCGCACGGCTTACAAGCTCAATCTGCGTGGCCCGGCCATGACGGTGCAGACAGCCTGCTCCTCGTCGCTGGTTGCCGTGCATGTCGCCGCGCAAAGCCTCATTGCAGGCGAATGCGATATTGCGCTCGCGGGCGGCGTAACGGTTTCCCGTTCGCATGGATACGTGGCGCGCGAAGGCGGAATATTGTCTCCTGACGGGCATTGCCGGGCGTTTGATGCCGATGCCGCCGGAACCGTTCCGGGCAGCGGCGTCGGCGTTGTCGTGCTTAAGCGGCTTGAAGATGCGCTTACAGACGGCGATACGATCGACGCTGTCATCATCGGTTCGGCCATCAACAATGACGGCGCGCTGAAGGCGAGCTTTACCGCCCCGCAGGTGGACAGCCAGGCCTTGGTCATCAGCGAGGCCCATGCGGCTGCGGGAATATCGGCCGATTCCATCGGTTATATCGAGGCGCATGGCACGGGAACATCGCTGGGAGACCCCATCGAGATAGCGGCGCTGACGCAGGCTTTTCGCAAGACCACGCCGCGCAGCGGATATTGCGCCATCGGCTCCCTGAAGACCAATATCGGCCACCTTGATACGGCCGCAGGCATTGCAGGCTTCATCAAGACCGTTCTTTGCCTGAAGCACGGCAGAATTCCCGCAAGCCTTCATTTTAAACAGGCAAACGCGAAGATCGATTTCCCGGCAAGCCCCTTTGCGGTCAATACCGCCCTGCGGGATTGGGCAGCCTTGGAAGGCCCCCGGAGAGCCGGCGTTAGTTCTCTCGGTATCGGCGGAACGAATGCGCATGTGGTGCTGGAAGAGGCACAGATCGACGCAAGCGCGCGCGCCAAGGCGCAACCGGCATCGCCGCAGCTTCTGGTATTTTCGGCGCGCAATGCAACGGCGCTCTCGGCACTGCTTGCGGCGCAGGCGAAAACGCTGGAGGCAGACCCGGAACTTGCGCTCGAGGATGTTGGCTTCACGCTTCGTCATGGCCGAAAGGCTTTCAGCCATCGCCAGTCGCTGGTTGCCGATGATGTGGCGTCAGCCGCGGCGGAACTGCACCGTCTTGCTGCGCAAAAACCATCCATTGTCGGCAGCACGCCGTCACCGGTTTTCCTGTTTCCCGGACAGGGAAGCCAGTATGCCGGAATGGGCAAGGATCTCTACGAGAGGCTGGAGCTTTTCCGTGCGCCTTTCGATGCCTGCGCAAATCGTCTTACCGAAATCATGCAACGCGATTTCCGCGCTGACCTCTTTGCCGGACACGAGGATATCCAGAATACGGAATTTGCCCAGCCGGCGTTGTTTGCCGTGGAATATGCCCTTGCAAAGGCATGGATGGCGCAGGGTGTGATACCGCAGGCGCTCCATGGCCACAGCATCGGCGAATATGTGGCCGCCTGCCTGGCGGGCGTCTTCGATCTGGATACGGCACTTTCGCTTGTGGTGGCGCGCGGTCGGTTGATGCAACAGGCCGTCCCCGGCGCAATGCTTGCTGTCGTCCATCCCGATGCACCGATCGACCGGTGGCTTGGCGCAGACATTGCCCTTGCGGCCAGCAATGCGCCGGGCCTCAGCGTCGTTTCAGGCAGCATGGACGCCATAACAAGGCTCGAAACGGAACTCAAACAGGCCCGCTACGCGACCCGACGGCTTAAGACCGGACACGCGTTCCATTCGCCGATGATGGCGCAGGCCGCAGCGCACTATCTGGAAGAATTGCGGCATGTCAGGCTTTCCCCGCCATCCATTGCGATGATTTCCAACGTGACGGGAACCTGGCTGAGCCCTTCGCAGGCGACGGATCCGAACTACTGGGCCGCACACCTGGAACAGACCGTGCGTTTCGACGAGGGGATGCGAACCCTTCTCGGCATGGAGAACGCCGTCTTCATCGAGGCGGGACCGGGCTCGGCACTCTCAGGCCTCATCCGCGAACACGCTATCGCCGCCGACCGGATCATACCCTGCCTTGGCCGTTCCAGACCGGAAAACGAGACGAGCCAGTATCTTGCAGCGCTCGGCGATTACTGGCGGACCGGCGGGCAGCTCGACTGGCAGGCCGTATCGCCCGAAGGCGCTCGCGTGCCGCTCGCCACCTATCCGTTTCAGGGGCAGCGCTACTGGATTTCCGCTGAGACGGCAGAAAACCAGGCGCCTATCGCCACCCCCGTCGACAGCGCCAGAATCTATCGTCCGACATGGCAGCGCCTTTCACCCGCAACCCCGGCGGATTGCAGAAACCGCCGTGTACTGATCCTCGATGAAGGACGCATCGGCAAATCCCTCGCCGCACGGCTGGAAGGCGCCGGCGCTCAGGTTTATCGCGCCGTTGAAGGCGACAGGTTCGACGAGTGCGATTTCCGCTGCTTCAGCCTTGCCGGACATTCCGCGGCGGACTTTGCCCAGCTGCTCGAGACCCTGAGCGAGCGCGGGGCCCTGCCGCAGGACATCCTTTATCTGTGGCCCCTGAAGCCCGGCCGGCGGAACGAAGTTACAGCGCTGCTCAATCTGGTGCGGGCTCTCACCGCACAGGAGCATAAGGGCAAGCTGACGCTGGTGACCAATGGAGCAACGGATGTTACCGGGCTGGAGAGCCTCGACGACCTCCAGTCCCAGCTGCCGGGCATTCTGAAGGTTGCCGGTCAGGAATATGAAGACCTGACCTGCAGGCACATCGATATCATGGTCACGCCGGACATGGCGGATCAGGCGATCGCGGATCGCCTCCTGGCGGAATTTAACGGCACCGGCGCGGTGGTTGCCATAAGGGGCCCACATCGGTGGTCGCATGGCTTTGCGCCGCTCGACCTGCCCGAATCGCAGGCGTCGGCCCGGCTGAAAAAGAACGGCGTTTATGTCGTGATCGGCAATATCGCCGAAGGTGTCGGCACCGTCTGGCTGGATCAACTGGCGAAAATATCCGGCACACGCCTGTCGGTTCTGCAACCCGTCGAGGATGCGGAAACCGCGATCCAGTCGGACGCAGCTATCGATACACGCCGGATCGACTGCAATGATCCGGCTACCATCGGCGCGGCACTCGATGAGGTGGTGTCGATGCATGGCCGGATCGACGGAATTTTTCTGAGCATGCCGCAGGCGAACCGGCAGGCGGCAGCGCCGCTTTCGATGATGGACGAGACGCATCTCAGCTACAATGAAGCGGTTCGCATCGCGCCGCTGCAGGCGCTGATAGAGGCGATGGAGCAGCGGCGGGCAGGTTTTTGCTGCATCCAGTCATCGCTTGCAACCGTCATCGGTGGCGTCGGGCTCGCCGCCTATACATCGGGATATCAGGCGGTGGAGCTGCTTGTGGCTGCCCAGTCGCGCAGCGCAAGAATGCCCTGGTTCGCCATTGGTTATCCGCTCATCGATGTGCTGGCCGCCGGCAAACGTTCCTCGCTTGATACCAATGCCTATGCGGTTGCCTCTGATGATGCCTGGGACCTGACGAGAAAGATCATCGAGAACGGCATTACCGGCACGACGATGCTTTCGCGAAGCGACATCACCGTGGCACCAACGGCGAGCAAGAAGGCGCAGCTGTCGAAAGCACCGGTTTCGGGTCGTGCAAGGCCTGCGATGTCCACGCCCTTCATTGCCCCGCGCACCCACATCGAAACCACGGTCGCAGGCATTTTCGAAGAGCTGATCGGCGTGAGCGGGATCGGCGTCGATGACGGGTTTTATGAGCTGGGCGGTCACTCGCTTCTGGCCATCCGTGTTGTCGCCAAGCTCCGGGAAACATTCCCGGTCAAGATCGAAATGCGTGAACTCCTCTTCGAAAACCCGACTGTCGCCCGCGTGGCCAGCATGATTACCGCCCATATGCCTGATGAAGGCGATCTGGACGAGATGGCAGCGCTGTTGATGGAAATCGAAGGCCTTTCCGACAGTGAAGTCCAGAGCGCGCTTGGAGGAGCAGAAGCACGATGAACGAATTCTACGCCAAACTCGCGAACCTTTCGCCCGAGCGCCGTCGCCTCATAGAGCAGCGTCTTGCCGAGCGGGGATATCAGTCGGCTCTCGATACCGTCATTCCCGGACGTGAGGAAGGCGATGACGATCGGCCCCTGTCCTTTGCGCAGCAGCGCCTGTGGTTCATGCAGCAGCTTGAACCTGACAACACGGCTTACAACATGCGCAGCATCCTTCGGTTTCGCGGGAAACTCGACAGGGCGGCGCTGGAAGAGGCGCTGGTGAATGTCGTAAAACGGCATGAGCCGCTGCGAACGCGCTTCGTTCCCGGCGCAGACGGCTTTCCGGAACTGGATATTCTGGCGGCTGGCGACGCGGAAATCGAATTCCTCGACCTTGGACAGGACAGCGATGCCGAAGCCACGGCCCGTCAACACATCCTGCAGCGGCTCTCCGTGCCCTATGACCTCAGCCATCCGCAATTGCGTGTAATGCTGGTTCGTCTTTCCGCCGAAGATCATCTGCTGGCGGTCGGGCTGCACCACATCGCCGGCGACCGTTGGTCCATGACTGTTCTCGCCCGTGATCTCGCGGGCTTCTACAAGGACAGGACAGGCCAATCACACCATCTGCCTGACATTCGCGTTCAATATGCCGACTGGGCGATCTGGCAGGGAAAGATGCTGCGCGGCCCGGTGCTCGAAAACCAGCTCGCATACTGGAAAAAGGCGCTCGGAACGGATCTGCCTGTGCTGGACCTGCCATTCGACCGTCCGCGCCCGGCTATCGCAAGTTTCCTCGGCGCGCAGTTTGCAGTCTCCGTCGATCCGGCACTTTCAGGAGAGCTGAGGGCGCTGGCACGGGCCCACAATGTCAGCCTTTACGTCCTGCTTCTCTCCGCTTTCAAACTGGTGCTGCATCTCTATTGCGACAGCGACGACATCGTGGTGGGCAGTGAAGTGGCAAATCGCGACAGGCCGGAAACCCAGGCGATGATCGGCCCCCTGGTCAACACGCTGGTGCTGCGCACCGATCTTGCGGGCGATCCGGATTTCTCCGGCCTGCTGCAACGTGTCAGCGAGACCGTCCGCACCGGCCTGGCAAACCAGGACGTGCCTTATGAGCGGATCGTCGAGGCTCTCAATCCGAAGCGCTCCCTGTCCGAGATGACGCCGCTGTTTCAAGCTAAATTCGATCTCCAGCACAATCTGGCAAGGTTGCCCGAACTCGACGGTCTTGCCATCGAGACCCTGCGTCTGCCAGACGGTGCCGCAAAAAACGAAATCCGTTTCAACCTCGAGGACAATGACCCCGATATCGGCGGCAAGATCGAATATGCAACCGATCTCTTCAATGAGGAGACGGTCGCCACGATATGGCGGCGTTTCGAACATGTATTGCGCATGATCGCCGAGGATCCTGCCCGCAGGCTGTCGGAATTTTCTCTTCTTTGCGACGACGAGCAGCAGGAGCAAATCCGCCGGTCCGCCGGCCAAGCGCTGACACAGAGCGGGCTTTGCCTGCACGAGATGCTGATGGCGCAGGCGACACGCACTCCGGAAAAATCCGCAGTGGCCAGCGAACATGGCAAGCTCACCTATCGGGAGCTCGATCAGCGAAGCGATGCGATTGCCGCCACGCTCGCCGCCAGCGGGTTTGGCCGGGGCTCCATCGTCGGCGTCTGCATGCAGCGCACGCCGGATCTCATCGCTGCCCTGTTCGGCGTATTAAAAGCCGGCGCGGCCTATGTACCGCTCGATCCGGACTACCCTTCGGAGAGGCTTGCCTTCATTGCACGCGATGCCGCAATCAGGGTCGTGCTGACGGATAGCGACCGGCTGGCATTCGATGCCACGGACGATCTGATGCTCCTTGAGGTCGGTAAACTGCCCGATGCGGCCTTTTCCGCCGCTCACGCCTGCTATCCGGCCGACCTTGCCTATATCATCTATACATCTGGCTCGACGGGTCGACCGAAGGGCGTGGCGATCACGCATGGCAATGCCGCGGCCCGCATGCAATGGACGGCCAATAACTTCACCAGTGACGAGCTTGCGAGCGTCCTGGCATCGACCTCGGTCTGCTTCGATCTCTCCATATTCGAGATTTTCGGAACGCTTTCCTGCGGCGGTAAGGTGGTGTTGGCCAACACGCTCTTCGATCTGCCGCGTTTGAGGGATGTCGCCGAGGTCAGCCTGATCAACACCGTTCCAAGTCTGCTGCGCGAATATCTGCGCCACGACACGCTTCCGACATCGGTTCGCGCTGTCAATCTTGCCGGAGAACCACTGCCGCCGGTCCTGCTCGAAGAGCTGGCGAAGAAGGCGCCGCAGGCGCGCATACACAATCTCTATGGGCCTTCAGAAGATACGACCTACTCGACGGGCGCGATGGTTCGCGCCGGCGATGGGGAAAAAACGGTTTCCATCGGTGCTCCCCTGCCGGGAACGCAAGCTTATGTCCTCGACCGGGCCGGGCGTCTGCGGCCTGACGGCCTTGCCGGCGAACTTTATCTCGGTGGCGCCGGCGTCACGCGCGGATATCTGCGGCGCCCCGGCCAGACGGCGGAGCGTTTCGTGCCGGACGCCTTCTCGGGGCGGTCCTCCGCCTATCTCTACCGTACCGGCGACCGGGTCAGGCGCCGCGCCGATGGCACGCTGGAATTCCACGGACGTCTCGACAATCAGGTCAAGATCAGGGGCCTGCGGATCGAGATCGGCGAGATCGAGCACCAGCTCGAGGATATCGATGGCGTCAACGAGGCCGTCATCGCAGTCATCGGCGATGAAGCAAGCCCCGAACGCCAGCTGGCCGCCTATATTTCGCTGGATGCCGGCCGAAAACTGACGGTGGACGACATCCGCGCCATACTTGCAAGGCAGCTGCCCTCCCACCTCGTCCCTGCCTTATGGACCATCCTGCCGGCAATGCCACATCTGCCGAACGGCAAGATCGACCGCAGCGCCCTGCGCGCACTGGAAATCAAGGGGCCCGACGGTAGCGGCACCGCACCCCGAAACCATATCGAGGAACGGCTTGCAGCCATATGGCAGGACGTCCTTCAGACGAGCCTGATCGACGTCGAGCGCAGCTTCTTCGAGATGGGTGGGCATTCGCTCCTCGCCATCAGGATCATTGCTCGCATCAAGGCCGATTTCGGGGTTTCACTGCCGCTGAAGGCAATTTTCGAGACACCGACAATCGCTGGGCTGGCAAACCGGCTTGAGAATGAGGCTGAGGAAGCCCTCAACGTCGACGGCCTCGCGGTGGTCCATAATCCTGACGACCGCCATGAGCCGTTTCCGCTGACGGATATCCAGCACGCCTACTGGATCGGCCGTAACCAGGGCTTCGAACTCGGCAGCGTCGGATCCCATGGCTATCGGGAATTCGATATCGACAACCTCGATACCGATGCGCTCGAAAACGCCATAAACGCCCTTGTCGCACGCCACGACATGCTGCGCGCCATCGTCGATACCGATGGGCGGCAGCGTGTGCTGGCGGACGTTCCCCACTATACATTGCCGGTGGCGGATCTGCGTGATGCAGTCGATCGCGCCACCTGCCTGATGGACATCAGAAACAGGCTGTCGCACAATATTTTCAAGGCGGATCGCTGGCCGCTGTTTCATATCGAGGCCGCCCGGTTCGATGGGAAGACGACGAGGCTGTTCGTCAGTTTCGATGTTCTCATCGGCGACGCCTGGTCGCTGAAACTGATGGGCACCGAGCTCGCCGCCCTCATGCAGAAACGCGCGCTTCCCGAAATCGGACTGACATTCCGGGATTATGTTCTGTTCGAAAAATCCGCGCATAACAGTGCGGCCTATGAGCGGGCACGGGAGCACTGGTCTGCCCTTATGGCTACCCTGCCAGCCTCACCGGATCTGCCGCTGGCATGCAATCCATCGCAGATAGAGCATCCGCGGTTCACGCGTCGCCGGGGCCAGCTCGCCGCGAAAGACTGGTTGCGCTTCAAGGATATGGCCCAGAGCGCCGGCCTGACCCCCACAGCCGCGATCATGACGATCTTTGCGGAGGTTCTGGCGCGCTGGAGCAGGCGTCAGGATTTCACCCTCAATCTCACCGTCTTCAATCGCGAACCGGTTCATCAGGACGTGGAAAAGATCGTCGGCGACTTCACGGCATCGCTCCTGCTGGGGCTCGATTTTTCGGCCCGCGCCGACTTCACCACGCGCGCCCGTCAGGTTCAGCTGCGCCTGATGGAAGATCTGGAACACAGGCTTTTCAGCGGCGTTTCCGTGCTTCGCGAACTGGCGAAACAGAACGGGCGCTCAGGCGGCGCCCTGATGCCCGTGGTTTTCACCAGCGTTCTGGGTCAGGCATCGAGAGACGACAGCGCTCCGCGTCTCGATACGCGACTAGTGGATAGCGTCAGCCAGACACCGCAGGTCTATCTCGACCATCAGGTTTCCGAAGATCAGGGTGAGCTGGTCTATAACTGGGATGCGGTCGAGGAACTCTTCCCGCCATCCATGCTGGACATGATGTTTGCCGCCTATGAGACATTGCTGCGGGCACTGGCCAGCGACGATGCAGCATGGCGGACCGAGCCTGATATCGTGGATTGCCAAGCGTTCGAGACGCTCAACAACAGGGCGAAAATCGCGCTTCCTGACGACGCGCGGCTCCTGCATGAAGCGTTTTTCCAGAGAGCCGCGGAAAGCCCTGAGAAGATCGCCGTCTGCGCAGGGGGTATCGAACTGACCTACGGACAGGTGGCCGAACGCGCGCTGGCGCTGGCGGCAAGCCTGCAGAAGGCCGGTGCCGGCCCGAACGACCGGATTGCCGTTTCTCTGCCGAAGGGCGCGGGCCAGGTGATCGCCTGCCTCGGCATTCTGGCAAGCGGTGCGGCCTATGTGCCTGTTGATCCCGACCTACCGGCGGAACGGCGTTTCGAGCTTGTGGAAGACACGGCGGCCGATCTCGTCATCGCCGAAGGGGGCGACTGGCCGCAGCGGGTAAGGGTGATTGCGGTTCCCGAAGAAGGCGGAGCAAGACCTTCGCCCTCGGCGACGAAACCATCGGACCTCGCCTACATCATCTTCACCTCGGGCTCGACCGGCAAACCGAAAGGCGTGATGATCGACCATCGCGGTGCGCTGAATACGATCCTCGACATCAATCGCCGCTTTGGCGTTTCTGCCGAGGACCGGGTTTTCGCGCTCTCGTCTCTGAGTTTCGATCTTTCGGTCTACGATATATTCGGTCCGCTTGCGGTTGGCGGCGCCATCGTCATTCCCGTGCGCGAGGAAGTGTCGGACAATGCCCGCTGGATGAAGCTTCTGCTACAACATCGGGTGACGGTCTGGAACTCAGTGCCAGCCCTTGCGCAATTGCTGCTGGCCGAACTGCCGGCGCTCGGGGAAAAGCCACCCCTGCGCGTGATCATGATGAGTGGAGACTGGATTCCCGTCAGCCTGCCTCCCGCCTTGAAAGCACAATTGCCAGGTGCCGAACTCATCAGCCTTGGCGGCGCCACCGAAGCGTCCATCTGGTCGATTTTCCACCCTATCGGGGAAGCGCTGCGGGACTGGACGAGCATCCCCTATGGTCAACCTCTGGCGAACCAGCGCTGGTATGTCCTCGACGATCAGGGGCGTCCCTGCCCGCCATGGGTCACGGGCCGGCTGTTCATCGGCGGCATCGGTGTCGCGCGCGGTTACTGGGGACGGCCGCAACTGACCGCCGAACGTTTCATCCCCGACAGTTTCGCGGACGAAGAAGAAGCTGGAAACGGCGCGCTTCTGCTTTACGAAACCGGCGATCTCGGACGACTGCGACCGGAGGGATTGCTGGAGTTTCTGGGGCGCGAAGATTTCCAGGTGAAGGTCAACGGCTTCAGGATCGAGCTCGGAGAGATCGAGACCGCGCTGCTGCAAAATGAAAATGTCGCCGAAGCGGTGGTGACGACGACGGGCCAGCCACCTGCCCTCGTCGCCTATATCGTTCCGGATACCAAAGGCAGCCTCATCGGCAAACTGAAAGCGAAGGCCGGTGGGTCAGGCAATGGCGGGTTGGGCAATGCCGGAAGGACCGTGGATTTGGCCACACCGGACGGCCTGTTCCACGAAGCGATCGCCCGGCAAAGTCATCGCCGGTTTTTGAACGCTCCGACGGAGCTTCAGAAAATCGGCCATCTCCTGGCCAGCGTGCGGGCCTTCGACATATCAGGAACGC
>Ga0308165_1000322_pt1 | contig 100384 bp, 91 predicted proteins | sample PhyWR2_FD_201032 | JGI IMG/M metagenome (GOLD analysis project Ga0308165, IMG submission 201032) | Phyllosphere microbial communities from UC Gill Tract Community Farm, Albany, California, United States - DLSLW.R2 | ecosystem: Host-associated > Plants > Phyllosphere > Unclassified | place: USA... | reverse complement strand
CTATCTGACGTATTTCATTTTTTTGGGTTTGTCGTTTTCGACAAGCTGCAATGGATTATATTCTCAAGCAGGAGAAGACCATGTTTTACTGGATACTATTAGCCCTGGCCATCGTGGCTGAAATTACTGGGACCTTGTCGATGAAGTGGGCAAGTATTAGTGATGACAATACTGGCTTTATTTTAATGCTGGTGATGATTTCCCTTTCGTATATTTTTCTGTCATTCGCGGTTAAAAAAATCGCGCTCGGCGTGGCGTATGCGTTGTGGGAGGGGATCGGTATTCTGTTGATTACGCTGTTTAGCGTAATGTTATTTGATGAAGCCCTGTCAACAATGAAAATTGCCGGTCTGGCTACGCTGGTCGCCGGAATTGTGCTGATCAAATCAGGGACGCGCAAACCGAAAAAACAGCAGAAGGAGCAGGCTCATGCAACAGTTTGAGTGGATTCATGCGGCCTGGCTGGCATTTGCCATCGTGCTGGAAATTATCGCCAATGTGTTCCTGAAATTTTCTGACGGATTTCGCCGCAAGGCGTTCGGTTTGCTGTCCATCGCCGCAGTCTTGGGCGCATTTAGCGCACTTTCGCAGGCGGTGAAAGGCATCGATCTGTCGGTCGCGTACGCGCTGTGGGGCGGTTTTGGTATCGCCGCTACGCTGGCGGCAGGCTGGATTTTGTTCGGCCAACGACTCAATCGTAAAGGCTGGATTGGCCTGGTCCTGCTTCTGGCGGGTATGGTGATGATAAAACTGGCCTGATGTGATCGCTGCCTGCATTTACGGGCAGCGAAATTCGCGTGCTGTATTACGCTTAGAAATAAGCCATTCCAAGAGAGCAGCGAATGTATAACCCATTAAGCTGGCGCAATATTCCTTCCGCAAAAACGCTGTTTGTCATGATTTTCATGGCAGGGATCGGTTTGGTCATTTCTGTTGTCGCACTGCTTTACCTTTCGCTGCACCTGATCAGTAGTAAAACCAATGAGATTGATGAACACCGTTCTGCGCTCTCGGTTCAGGGGGCGATCCAGACGTCTGCGAATCGCGTCTGGTCGCTGGTGATTGATAATGCCGTCTGGGATGACGCCGTGCGGGAAGTTTATCCGCCGGTATTGAACACCGACTGGCTGTATAACACCTGGGGCGCAGGCTTTAAAATCAATAACCTGTACGACGGAACGTTTGTGCTCGACGAGCATTTTCATGTCATGTGGGGCTCATTTCAGAGTCAACCGTTTAAAGAAACCAACCTCGACTTTTTTGGATACGGCCTGAAAGCGTTGATCCGTGAAAACGCGAAGGCATTGCAGGCTGAGACCACGATTTATGCCGGGATCACCCGCACGCGTCAGGGCGTCGCCTTTGTCGGGATTGGGTTGATTCGTCCCATGGTGGGACGCTTGCAGGTGAAGAATGACGTCCGCCGTTATCTGGTGATTACGCGCCATATCAACCCGCAGATCCTGAGCGATCTGGGGAATACCTTCCAGATAGAAAATCTGCATTTCACCCGGGATCACACCAGTGAATCCAGCGTGCCGCTAAAAAGTTCGGCGGGCGAAATCCTGGGTTACCTCAACTGGCAGCCACAGCGGCCTGGCGCGCAGGCGGCAAGCGCGGCATCAAACCAAATCACCCAAATTGTGGTTCTGGCCTCGGCGCTTATCTTGCTGTTTATTCTGGTGAGCAGCGTGGGGTTGTACAAACTTGCACGGGGCGAAAGCCAGGCCAGACGCGTGGCGCGCACCGACTGGCTGAGCCATCTGCCGAATCGACGCGCGCTGATTGAAGAGCTGGAGCGGGTGAGTTTGCGCGGTGATATCGACGTGAAAACCGTGGTCTTTATCGATCTGGATGGCTTTAAGGATGTGAATGATATCTACGGCCATGATGTGGGCGATGAACTCATTATTCTGCTGGCAAAAGCGCTGCGCGAGAGAGTGCCGCAGGGTGGCATGCTGGCCCGAATGGGCGGCGATGAATTCGCGATGACCATCGGGGGCGACCATTCCCAGGCTCAGGCGGCGACGTTTGCACACGACGTTCTGGCGTTCCTGGATGCGCCGGTGCGCATTGGTGATCGCACCATCCATATCAGCGCTAGCGTGGGTATCGCCAGCGGAACGCTGATCGAATGCACCAGTTCAGAGTTGTTCCGCCGGGCAGACATTGCCATGTACCACTCCAAAATCACCGGAAAAGGGCGCGTCACGCAGTATGATGCCGAGCTGAACAGCGCCCGTGAACGACAGCTCGCCATCGAGAATGAGATCCGCGACGGCATGGAGCGGGATGAATTCGACGTTTGGTATCAACCCATTATCGACGCGCGCAGCCAGAAAATGACCAGCGTAGAAGCGCTGGTGCGTTGGCCGCGTCGTCCAGCGGGCGAGCTGAAGCCGGATGAATTTATCAGCATTGCAGAAACCAGCGGGCTCATTTATAGCCTCGGGCAGTTCGTGTTGCGCCGCGCCTGTCACGATCTGGAGCCGTTCAGCGATCTCAAGCTGTCAGTCAATATCTCGCCCGCTCAGTTTCGCGACCCTGAGTTTGAAGATAAGGTCGCAAAAGTGATCGAGATGACACGTTTCCCGGCAAATCGCCTGCAACTGGAAGTCACCGAAACGTATGTTCTGGAAAACCCTGAGCGCGCCCGCGCCGCAATTGCCAATTTGAAAGCGTTGGGAACTGCCGTGGCGCTGGATGATTTTGGCACGGGCTATTCCAGCATCGGGTATTTGCGCCGTTTTAATTTCGATACCATCAAAATCGACAAATCACTGGCCGGGCTGGTGGATAACGACGAGCAGGCGATTGCGCTGGTCAGCGGAACGGTGCGCATTGCCAGCGCTTTAGGCATGGCGGTGGTTGCCGAGGGGGTGGAAAATGAAAAGCAAATGAAGCTGCTGCGCCTCGCGGGCTGTGACCAACTGCAGGGATTTTGGTTCAGTCAGCCGATGCCCATCGAGGCGATTATTGAATTACGCAAAGTCAGATACTGCTGAGTTATTCCTGCGACAACGCTTCCAGTTTGTCGCGAAAACCGGTCACAGATAACGCACGATTATCCGCGCGCCAGCGGTCTTTGGCCGCCGGAGCCGAGCTTTGCACGCCAATCAATTGCCAGCCTTTGTCGGTTTTCAACATCAACGGTGACCCGCTGTCGCCCGGCAACGTGTCGCACTGATGCGATAGCACGCTGGTTTGTGCCCAACCGGTGACGATGCAATCGGTGTGCGTATAGAGCGAATCCAGATGATCAACCGGATAACCGGACTGGGTGACTTTGCGTTCGGCGGCTTTTAGCGCCTCGGTCAGTGCGGCTTTATCGCCATCAAATAGCGGCAGCGGCGTGATGCCCGACGGTGGATAGCGCAAAATGACTAATCCAAAATCCCACTCCGCCGCTGACGGGGGCACAATCCAGCCATCGCCATCTGGCTTTAAGCGTTTACCCAGCGACGGTTCAACACGGCCTTCCACGCCATGAATGTCATAACGCCAGACGCCTTTTTTAGAGACAAAACGCAGCGCAACGACTTTATCCGGTTTGCCTTTCGGCGGGATCAGCAGACAGTGTCCGGCGGTCAGCGCCAGATGAGGGGAGATTAAGGTTGCGGTGCATAAATTACCGCTGGCAGTTTCCAGTTGCCCAATCGCATCCCAGGGTGATTCAGTCGGATCGGCGACACGCGTACGGTCATCATGACCAAAAAAGAGCGTTTTGATCTCTTTCGCGTTCACAGCGTCATCGTCGCCGTCATCCGCATGGCTAAAACCAGAAAAGAGGCATAACGTTCCCAGCAAGCACACAACTATTTTCCGCATATCACACTCTGGTGGGGTAATTATGATTATTAAAAGTGAACCCTATTAAAATACTATAGACGGGACGGTGAGAAAGTGGGAGTAAAATCAGCGTGCTACATTCAGGAAAGATAAAACCGACAGGCGATGATCGCGCATAAAATAAGCGTGATAAGAATGAACTCAAACCGATAGCGTCGCAGCATACGGCCTCCGGAAAGAATAACGGCGCTGATCCTTATCCGGTTCAGCGCCGGTCTGCAACGCGCCCCGAGAGGGCGCGATTAAGCTCGTACTCTTACGCAGCTGGCTGAGCAGCAGGTTTAGCCGCTTCGTGTTTTACCGCTTTTTTGTGGTGCTTTTTAGCGGCTTGCGCTTTCTGCGCTACAGCAGGTTTCGCGGCGACTTTGTGGTGTTTTTTCACAGCCTGGGCTTTCTGCTCAACAGGCGCAGTGGTGGTTGCTGGAGCCGCTTCTTGTTTTTTTACTGCTTTTTTGTGGTGTTTTTTCGCAGCCTGAGCTTTCTGCTCAACCGCTTTTTTGTGTTTTTTGTGGTGCATAGTTTTTGCTGGCGCAGCTTTTGTGGTGGCAGCCGTTGCGGTAGCAGGTGCAGCGGTAGTTGTTGTTTCAGCAGCAAACGCAGCAGAAGACAGACCCATAGCAGCGGCAACAACCAGAGCTAATACTTTTTTCATTCTCATACCCTCGAATTTGGTTTTTCATTTAACCCCACTGCGGGGCCGTTGAAATAACTATATCCATTTGGGGTTGAGGCTTCCGTGAGTCATTGGTTTCGGCGTGTAACGGAATGTACAACGCCGGGGGCAAGCCCCGGCGCGAGATATTACAGATAGCGGGAAGTGAGGTGTTCGCGGAAATAACGACTGTTCAGATCTTCACCGGTGGCCTGTTCAATCAGCTGTGAGGTGGTAAAGCGACTGCCGTGCTGCCAGATATTCTGGCGCAGCCAGTCAAACAGCGCGGAGAAATCGCCACCTGCAATAGAGGCCTCCAGCCCTGGCAGTGCGTTTTTGGCCGCGCTGAATAGCTGTGCGGCATACATCGCCCCCAGCGTGTACGACGGGAAGTAGCCAAATCCGCCGTCGGTCCAGTGGATGTCCTGCATACAGCCGTTACGGTAGTTATCTTTGGTCGACAGGCCCAGCCATGACTGCATTTTTTCATCCCACAGCGCCGGGATGTCTTCTACTTCGATTTCGCCATTGATCAGCGAGCGTTCGATTTCGTAGCGCAACACAACGTGCGCCGGATAGCTCACTTCGTCCGCATCGACGCGGATGTAGCCCGGCTTCACGCGCTGGTTCCAGGCGATAAAGTTCTCTTCGCTGAAGGCGGCCTGGCTGCCAAAACGTGCGTGAACCGCCGGGAGCAGATGTTTCAGGAAGGCGTTGCTGCGCCCGAGCTGCATCTCGAAGAACAGGCTTTGCGATTCGTGAATAGCCGTGGAACGCGCCAGCGCGACGGGCTGTCCGAGCCAGTTGCGCGGCAGATTTTGCTCATAACGCGCGTGACCGGTTTCGTGCACCACGCCAAACAGCGCGCTTAGCAGTTCGTCTTCATCGTAACGGGTGGTAATGCGGACATCTTCCGGTACGCCACCACAGAACGGATGCGCACTCACATCCAGGCGACCCGCATTGAAATCGAAGCCCAGCATTTGCATGGCTTCCAGACCCAGCTCGCGCTGAATGGCGGTCGGGAAAGGACCTTGCGGTGGAACAAACGATTGTTGCGCCTGTTTTTCTACGACCCGCGCGAGCAAATCCGGGAGCCAGGATTTCAGATCACCAAACACCCCGTCCAGACGCGCGCTGGTCATATCCGGTTCAAAAATATCGAGCAGGGCGTCATAAGGCGTACAGCCTTTCGCTTCGGCACGCAGACGCGCTTCTTCACGACTGAGTTTGACGACCTCCTTCAGATTGGCGGAAAAACCCTGCCAGTCGTTGGCCGGGCGCTGCGTACGCCAGGCGTGTTCACATTTGCTCCCCGCCAGCGATTTGGCTTCCACCAGCGACTCCGGCAGTAAAGACGCTTGCTGGAAAAGACGCGTCATCTCACGCAGGTTGGCCTGCTCAACGTCGTTCAGATCTTCGCTTTCGGCGCACGCCAGCCATTCGCCGACTTTCTTGTCGGTGAGGATCTGATGCTGCAAAACGCTCATTTCGGCCAGTGCTTCACCGCGTGCCTGGCTGCCACCCGGCGGCATCATGGCGAACATATCCCAACTGGCGATGGAGGAAAGGTGCGAGAAGCGGGAGAGACGCTGGAACGTGCGGGTGAGTTGTTGATAGTTATTGTTGTTCATAAAGTCCTCGTGTCTGAATCGGGCAATGACAAAAAGTAGCATCCACCCGAGTGAAACACGAGGTTATTCAAAAGTTAATGCAGGCGTTTATGCAGGCTCATCCCCACCAGCAGCGCCGCACACAGCATTAACGCAATGAATCCGCCGACGCCATTCCAGCCGTAGTTGTGCCAGAAAACGCCGCCGAGCGTCCCGGCGATGCTTGAACCCAGATAATAGCTAAACAGATACAGCGAAGATGCCTGGCCCTTGGCGCGACGGGCGCGGGGGCCAATCCAGCTACTGGCGACCGAATGGGCGGCAAAAAAGCCTGCGGAGAACAGCAGCATACCGGCGAAAATCAGCCATAAAGATGAAAATAGCGTCATCAGAAGACCCGCAAGCATCACGCCAATAGACGTCAGCATGACCGGTCCGCGCCCGTAAAGCGCGGTCATTGCGCCGGCTTTGGGTGAACTCCAGGTGCCGGTGAGATACGCCACGGACAGCAGGCCAACAAACGCCTGGCTCAGATGCCACGGCGAGAGCATCAGGCGATAGCCGATATAGTTAAACAGCGTGACGAACGAACCCATTAACAGAAAGCCGGTCAGGAACAGCAGCGGCAGTCCTTTGTCGCGCCAGTGCAGACGAAAGTTAATAAACAGCGTTTTCGGGCGCAGTGACGTGGGGCGAAAATGGCGCGACTCCGGCAGAATGCGCCAGAACATCAGGGCGGAGGCCAGAGCAAAGCAGCCAATCACTGCCAGCGCGATACGCCAGTTAAAGAGATCGGTGAAGACACCGCTGAGCAGACGACCACTCATGCCACCAATCGAGTTCCCGCTAATGTACAGCCCCATCGAAAAGGCGACAAAACTGGGATGAATTTCTTCGCTTAAATAGGTCATGCCGACCGCCGCAACGCCGCTTAGCGACAGGCCAATCAGCGCGCGCATCACCAGAATTCCGTGCCAGCTGGTCATCATTGTCGACAGCAGGGTGCACACGGAGGCCAACAGCAACGCAGTCACCATCACCGGTTTGCGTCCCATTGCGTCCGAAAGCGGGCCGGTAAATAACAAGCCGACCGCCAGCATTCCGGTTGAAATCGAAAGCGAAATACTGCTGCTGGCAGGTGACACGCCGAATTCATGAGACAGCACGGGAAGAATAGGTTGAACGCAATACAGTAGGGCAAAGGTCGCCAGTCCTGCCGAAAAGAGCGCCAGCGTGACGCGCATGAAAGAGGGGGTACCACGTTTAATAAATTGGGCTGGCTGAGGTGCTGCGGGTAAATCATTGATGTCGCTTGCCGGGGCGATATCAACGGTTGTTGTACGACTCACGTAAATTCCTTGCGAAAACGTCCCCGTGATGACGGGTAATCTGAATGACCACAGGCTCAGGGTAGGAAATTGGTAATATTCTGTCTAATATATTAATAATCTCAAATGATATGTTAAACATATGAATATTGAACTGCGTCATTTACGTTACTTTGTTGCCGTGGCCGAGGAGCTGCACTTTGGCCGTGCGGCGGCACGTCTGAATATCTCCCAGCCGCCGCTTAGCCAGCAGATTCAGATCCTGGAACAGCAGGTGGGGGCACGTTTACTGGCCCGCACTAACCGCAGCGTCAGCCTGACGGCAGCGGGAAAACAGTTTCTTGCGGACAGCCGACAGGTACTGGGCTTGGTCAACGATGCGGCTGCTCGCGCGGAGCGGTTACATCTTGGCGAAACGGGCGAACTGCGCATCGGATTTACCTCATCAGCGCCGTTTATCAGCGCGGTTTCGCAGACGTTGTCTACCTTTCGCCGCCACTATCCGGATGTACATATTCAGACTCGCGAGATTAATACCCGTGAACAGATTGTCCCGCTGAATGAGGGATCGCTGGATTTGGGCCTGATGCGCAACACGCAATTGCCCGACACGCTGACGTGGGAGGTGATTTTACGAGAACCGTTGCTGGCGATGATTCCGCGAGATCATCCGCTGGCGGCACAGCCATCGGTGACGCTGGCCGAGCTGGCGCAGGAGCCGTTTGTCTTTTTCGATCCTCACGTCGGAACCGGATTGTACGATGATATTTTGGGCCTGATGCGTCGTTACGGATTGTCGCCAGCGATTACGCAAGAGGTGGGTGAGGCGATGACCATTATCGGTTTAGTGGCCGCCGGGCTGGGCGTGTCGATTTTGCCCGCCTCGTTTAAGCGCGTGCAGTTGAGCGAAATGCGCTGGGTAGCGATTGCCGAAGAAGATGCGGTGTCAGAAATGTGGCTGGTGTGGCCGAAACATCATGAACTCAGCAATGCGGCACAGCGTTTCAAAAAACAGCTGATTAGTGCCTCGCAATGATCGTTTTTTGCTAAAATGCCCGCAAAAAATGTGCGGTAAATCACATGGCTAAGTAAATATTTGACGATGACGTGTCAAGTGCTTCACCATAGCCCACAGTTTATTTCGAAGCGCGAAAATAAGGATGTAAGAGGTGGTTGCTGATAGTCAGCCAGGACATATTGATCAGATTAAGCAGACCAATGCGGGCGCAGTGTACCGTCTGATTGATCAGCTTGGTCCGGTTTCGCGTATCGATCTTTCTCGCCTGGCTCAGCTGGCGCCTGCCAGTATTACCAAAATTGTACGAGAAATGCTGGAAGCCCACCTGGTACAGGAGACCGAAATTCAGGAACCCGGTAGTCGTGGCCGTCCGGCGGTCGGGCTGGTGGTTGAAACGGAAGCCTGGCATTACCTGTCGATCCGGATCAGTCGCGGCGAAGTGTTTCTCGCGCTGCGCGACCTGAGCAGCAAAATGGTGGTGGAAGACCGTCTTGAACTGCCGCTCCAGTCTGAACAAACGCTCCTTGAACGTATTGTTATTCATATTGATCACTTCTTTATTCGTCATCAGCAACGGCTGGAACGCTTAACGGCGATTGCGATCACCCTGCCCGGAATCATTGATACGGAAAATGGAATTGTTCACCGGATGCCGTTTTATGACGATGTGAAAGACATGCCGTTGGGCGAAGTCCTGAAAGCGCATACCGGCGTGCCGGTCTATATCCAGCATGATATCAGCGCCTGGACCATGGCCGAGGCGCTGTTTGGCGCATCCCGTGGCGCGCGCGATGTGATTCAGGTGGTTATCGATCACAACGTAGGGGCTGGGGTTATTACCGACGGACGTTTACTGCATGCGGGCAGCAGCAGCCTGGTAGAGATCGGCCATACGCAGGTCGATCCTTACGGCAAGCGCTGCTATTGCGGTAATCATGGCTGTCTGGAAACCATCGCCAGCGTCGAGAGCGTGATGGAACTGGCGCAGTTGCGCCTGAGCCAATCTATGAGCTCTTCTTTGCATGGACAGCCCTTAACGATGGATTCGCTGTGCGGCGCGGCGCGGCAGGGCGATCTGCTGGCAAAAGATATCATCACCGGTGTTGGAAACAACGTTGGGCGCATTCTGGCCATTATGGTGAACCTCTTTAATCCGCAAAAAATCCTGATTGGCTCGCCCCTGAGCCAGGCCGCCGATATTTTGTTCCCGGCGATTTCCGACTGTATTCGCCAGCAATCCCTTCCGGCGTACAGCAAGAATATCGTGGTAGAAAGCACCCAGTTTTCTAACCAAGGAACGATGGCAGGCGCAGCACTGGTGAAAGACGCAATGTATAACGGCTCGTTATTGATCCGTTTATTGCAGGGTTAACTGTTTTTTCACTGATGCCATAAAATTTGCGCTATCTCAATCTGGACCCTGCGCGCATACCTTAGACTCACTCCACTGAATTATTTACCTGGTTTATATTTTCAAAGCATAACGGTGGAGTAAGTCATGCTTAAGCGTTTCTTTGTAACGGGTACCGATACCTCTGTTGGCAAAACAGTGGTCTCCCGCGCGTTGCTGCAAGCCCTGGCGGCGGGTGGTAAGAGTGTGGCGGGGTACAAACCGGTCGCGAAAGGCAGTAAAGAGACGCCAGAAGGCCTACGCAATAAAGATGCGCTGGTGCTGCAAAGCGTCTCAAGTTTTGAACTGCCTTATCATGCGATCAATCCCATTGCGCTGAGTGAAAACGAAAGTAGCGTCGCGCACAGTGGTCTAATTAATTATTCCTTACTGTCCAACGGTCTGGCTGAGCTTAGCGCGATGGCCGATCATGTGGTGGTGGAAGGTACGGGCGGCTGGCGTAGCCTGATGAACGATCTGCGTCCCTTATCCGAATGGGTGGTGCAGGAACAACTGCCGGTGCTGATGGTGGTGGGTATTCAGGAAGGGTGCATTAACCACGCGCTGTTGACAGCGCAGGCCATCGCTAACGACGGTCTGCAACTGGTCGGCTGGGTGGCTAACCGTATCAATCCAGGTCTTGCGCATTATGCTGAAATCATCGAGGTGCTCAGCAAGAAACTGCCGGGACCGCTGGTGGGTGAGCTGCCTTATCTGCCCCGCGCCGAACAGCGCGACCTGGCCCATTACATCGATCTCACGATGTTTGATGATGCACTAACAGCCGATCGCGTTGTGGCGTAACGCCATCCTCAGAAATCAAAAAACCGGGCATTTGACTGCCCGGTTTTTTATTGCCCTTTCAAAGCGTTGCTTAACTCTCGCTGTGAATATTTAGCGCCCGGCGCGTGCGTCCGGAACTTAAATACTCCGCAATATAATCCTGCGAAATTTCACCGTTATAGCGGCCTTCTTCATCAACAATAGGCATCCAACTGGTGTTGCTCTCGTACAGACGCGACAGCACTACGCGTAGGTTATCTTCCGCTTTGCCCGTCATCCGGAACGGGTGCAACACGTCGGCGCAAAAACCGGTAGCCTGACGCGCTTCGCGACGTTTCACAAAGCCCAGCGGTTTACCCAGGTCATCCACAACGGTAATCGCACGGATATCGTTGTCATCCATGGTCGCAAAGGCTTCTGGTAACGAGGTTGATTCGCGCACGGTGATGGTTGGCTGTTGGTCCGTGACGTCACCCGCCGACACCAGCAGCAGGCGCTTCAGCGTACGGTCCTGACCGACAAACGAACCGACAAATTCATTGGCCGGTTTCGCCAGCAGTTCGTCCGGGCTGGCGCACTGCACAATCCGTCCCTGACGGAACACGGCGATGCGGTCACCCAGTTTGAGCGCTTCGTCAATATCGTGGCTGACGAGCATCACGGTCTTTTTCAGCGCGCGCTGCATTTCCAGAAACTGATTCTGGATCACTTCGCGGTTTATCGGGTCCACTGCACCAAACGGTTCATCCATCAGCAGGACCGGAGGATCCGCTGCCAGGGCGCGGATCACGCCAATACGCTGCTGCTGACCGCCGGACATTTCGCGCGGATAGCGATTAAGGAATTTGTGCGGGTCCATCGCCACCATATCCATCAGCTCTGCGGCGCGGGCTTTGCTGCGCGCTTTATCCCAGCCGAGCATACGCGGCACGACGGTGATGTTCTCCTCGATAGTCATGTTGGGGAACAAACCAATCTGCTGGATCACGTAACCGATATTACGGCGCAGCGTCACCGTGTCCATCTCGTGGGTATTTTCACCATTGATCAGGATATTGCCGCTGCTCGGTGCAATCAGGCGATTAATCATTTTCAACGTCGTGGTTTTCCCGCAGCCGGAAGGGCCAAGCAGGACACACATTTCACCTTCAGGGACGTTGAGGTTGACGTTGTCTACGGCCTTAAACGTCTGGCCATTTTTCTGTGAAAATTGTTTAGTGAGATTTTCCAGTTTTATCATTATCGAATCCCCTTCGGAGTCAGCACGACCTGCAGGCGATGGAGCAGCCAGTCGAGCACAATAGCTAAAAGACAAATCATGAATGCGCCAGCGATCAACATGCGGATATCACTCCCGCCAATGCCATTCAGTAACAGCAGGCCCAGACCCCCCGCGCCGATCACGGCAGCAATGGCCATCACGCCAATATTCATCACCACGGCGGTACGGATCCCGCCGAAAATCACCGGCAATGCCATCGGGATTTCTACCCAACGCAGGCGCTGCCAGAACGTCATGCCAATCCCGCGTCCGGCTTCTCGCAGGCCTGGCGGCAGGCTGTCCAGCGCGGTGTGCGTGTTACGCACAATCGGCAACAGTGAATAGAGGAACACGGCGGTGATAGCGGGCAGGGCGCCAATTCCCTGACCGATCAGCGAAAAGAGCGGAATCATCAAACCAAACAGTGCAATCGACGGAATGGTGAGCACGATCGTGGCAATCCCCAGGACGGGCGTTGCGAGCCATTTATGGCGCACAATCAGGATCCCCAGCGGCACGCCGATAATAATCGCCAGGCCAACCGCGAGCCCTACCAGCCACAGATGCTGAAACGTCAGCGTAAGCAGATAACCCCAGTTATCCATCATGTAGTGAATCGTATCCATAGCGCCTCCTATAGCCCTTTGCTACGCAGGAAATCACGAGAAACCTGCTGCGGTGACTGATGGTCGATATCTACCTTCTTATTGAGCTCGGTGATAACGTCGTTATTTAGCTGGCTGGACAGGGTATTCAACGCCTCTTCCAGACCTGGGTTCGCATCCAGCGTGTCTTTACGCACGACTGGCGTCACGGCGTAGCTTGGGAAAAAGCCTTTGTCGTCTTCCAGCACTTTGAGGTCGAAGCCTTTTACGCGCCCGTCGGTGGTATAAACCAGACCGGCATCCACAAAGCCATCGCGCACGGCGTTATAGACCAGACCGGGGTCCATCTGGCGGATCTGCGGGCGATCCAGCTCCATTTGATACGCTTCCTGCAACGGCTTCATGCCGTCGCTACGCCCGGCAAATTCGAGGTCTAATCCCAGCATCCAGTTGTTATCCGGATCGGTTTTACGAACCTGTTCGATTTTGGCCACCATCTCCGACATCGTAGTGATGTGTTCTGCTTCAGCGCGTTTACGCTGCATCGCAAACGCGTAGGTGTTGTTCATGTTGGCAGGTTTCAGCCAGACCAGACCGAGCTTGCCGTCCAGACGCTTCACGGTGTCGTAAGATTCCTGCGGCGACATGCGCTTATTGATGTGGTTAAAGATGATCAGTGAGGTGCCGGTGTATTCCCACGTCATATCAACCTGTTTGTTGATCATGGCGTTACGCGAAATGACCGTCGCGATATTGGTTTGCGGCTGAACCTCGAACCCTCTCTTTTGCAGATACTGCACGGTCATGGCCGAAAGAATATGCTGTTCGGTAAAGCTTTTTGTGGCCAAAACTAGCGGTGCGGCCTGCGCCTGGGTTGCGAAGAAGGCGGCTGCGGCCAGCGCGGCGAGGCTTGAAGACAGTCTCATAAAGGCTCCTTGTTATTGTTATCGCGCGATGTGTGGGCTCATGACTCGGCCCAGCGCAGCGAGCAGCGTGTCCAGAATCAGCGCGAAAAGCGCTGTCGCTGCTGCGCCCAGAATCAGCGTCGGGAAATCGTTCAGATAGATTCCTGGGAAGATCAACTCGCCGTAGCTACTCGCACCAATCAGGAAGGCCAGCGGCGCGGTACCGACGTTAATCGCGGTCGCAATACGGATACCGGACAGCATCACCGGCAAGGCGTTAGGGATTTCCACCTGGTATAAGCGCTGCCATTTGGTCATCCCAATGCCGTTAGCGGCTTCAAGTAATGACGGGGGAACCGAACACAAACCCGCATAGGTGTTGCGCACAATCGGCAGCAGCGAGGCCAGGAATAGCGCGATGATGGCGGGCTTGTCGCCAATACCCAGCACCACCATTGCCAGCGCCAGAACGGCCAGTGGGGGAAGCGTGTTACCGACGTTAAAGATTTGCATCACGTATTCGGCTACACCGCGAGCCGCCGGGCGACTCAGTAATATTCCGCTCGGGATCCCGACCAGCAGGGCGAAAAACATCGAAGAGAAAACCAGGATCAAATGTTGCTGACCCAAATAGAGCAGGTCAACCTGACGCGCTTTTATCGTGTCTAGTCCAATTCCCCAGGTCAGAAGCGCGAGAACCAGAACTATCGCGCCGACGAAAAGCAGCGTGCGTTTCAGTAAAGATGATTGCATTGCGGTGTGTCTCCCTGTGCGCATGCGTTATAGCAACCCATTGATTGCCTGTTGTTATGCCATGTATCGGCAGGGGCACATGACCTATAGCAAGCGAATGGGAAGGGTTCCAGCGAAGCGGTAAAATGAGTTAAGTGAAGTTAGCAGCGTAAACAGGGGGTTACGCCTTGCGGGATAAGGGCTGAGGGCGTGGCGCCAGAATTGTCCTAAACGTAAAAGGGGAAAGTGACACCGTAACAAAGAAGAGGAGGCGGCACGGCAGAAGATTCAGCCGTGCCGATGAGGAAATTAACGATAAAGTGTCTTTTCAGCGACCGGAAGGGTCAGCCTGGATTGCCAGTCCTCAAGCGTCATCAGAGCAAGCTGAGCGATACCGGTATAGAAAGGATGGCGCGCGTTTTCACTAAACTCCGCCAGGAAACGTTGGCTCCACGGCAGCAGGTGCCATGCCAGAAGCTGATCGCACTCGTCATCACGACCATTTTCACTTAGCCACGCGGCGAGCATCAGCAGCGTGCCGAAATGATCTTCTGGCTCGTTTTGCTGCACGTTAAACGTGATACCGCTGTCGCGCATCCACTGGCGCAGCGCGAGCGTGGACTCCCCGAACAGCACGGATTCACGATCCAGCCAGACCGAACCCCACGGCGGAGCAGGCAACGCCCACGGACCGACAAACAGACGCTGCCAGGCCTCGGGCAGAGTTTCATCCGCGCTAACGCTCAGTGAGTGGGCGACAGGCGATAACAATTCTGCATCTAACGGCCAGTCGTGATACCAGTCGGTCGTCGTCAACGCGGTGACCAGTGGCGCGGCCTGCTCACTATCAGGGGCGAAGTAAAATAATGCGCCAAGAACTCGGGCGCTAAAAGCGAACGTCTCGCGTTGGGAAGCCTCTTTCATTACAACATTCCTTGCTCGCATGAACGGGCTCACGCGTAAAAATAGGGAGGGATAATGGCGAGAGAGTGTGACGTAATCAGGGGGATTAAACCTTAATCCCCATCAATGGCGGGCGCGTTAGGCGGATAATTACTGTGGTTCGTTTGGCGCGTTCTCTTGTGCAGCCGCATGGCTTGCAGAAGCGTTACCGCTGCTGGTGCGCGTATAGAGAATTTTGAACGTGTCGTTGGCGCAATGACCCACAACCTGCGCATCAGGCTGATCGGCTTGATCGTTAGGGACGATATTCAGTGTAAAACCCGATTCAGGCACGCCGTTATTGATAATGCGCTGCTGAATATCGCTCTTAACGCGCTCGCAAGAGTCCGGCGCGGCCAGTACCGCGGGTGAAATACCCGTCAACAACAGGGCAGTAATCCAGGTTAGCCGTTTCATTGAAAACTCCTTATGTCTGTGTGTGTCTTTCATTCTAGCAGGCTTGATTTCACTCTTTGTCATGTACGGCAACTTTCTGAAAAATCTTAGAAAATAGTTTTCAATAAAATGAGCATTTTTTAAATAATCAATCTCAATAAAATATTGGCCATTATTTGTTACATGTCCGAAAAAAGCGTAGAGGCTTCTTTCCATCGCGCTATTAAATCGCAGCTTTTGATATTTGCGCATTTATATATTGGTGCTTAGGCTTGCTAGCGGATGTTTCGTTTTAGATATTTTATAAAATATATCGAATAAGGAAATGAAATGTTAACGCAAATGAATTTATCGGAAGTTGAACGTCAAGATGCGATGTATTTATTAGAACAGAGTATGGGATTTGTCTGGCAGGCCTCATTGCGGGCGGCGGCTGAACTGGGTGTGGCTGACCGACTCCTTGAAGGGGATAAAACAGCCGATCGGCTTGGGCGCGAACTACACGTCGACGGCGCATTTTTACAGCGTGTTCTGCGAATACTGGTTTCCCGGAATGTGTTTCATGAGTCGCCGGACGGCTTGTTTTCACTCACCCCGGCGGCACGGTTCTTATGCGCCGGTCATCCACACTCTTTACGCGCAGCGGTGCTGATGCTGACGGATGCTACCTTTTGGCAACCGGCGGCGGAAATCAGCGATATTGTTGCTGGAAAACAGGTATTTAACCGCCTGTTCGGCATGTCATTTTACGAGTATTGGGGGCAGGATAACTCGGCAACCGATGAAAATGTTTTTCATGCCGGCATGTCTTCCATGTCGAGCGTGGAAAATGAAGTGCTTGTGGAGTGTTACGATTTTCCTCAAGGGGCTACGGTTGTTGATATCGCAGGGGGTTTTGGCAATTTATTGTTAACCGTTTTACGGCGGAATTCATCGCTACAGGGCATTTTATTCGATCAGGAAAAGGTGCTTGCTGGAAATCGGCTGCATTTATTAGGTGACGATACGCGGTGGAAAACCGTCGCAGGAAGTTTTTTTGAAGCCTGCCCGCAAGCCGATATTTATTTACTTAAATATATTTTGATGGACTGGTCGGACGCTCAAGCCAGCCAAATATTGCAGACATGCCGGAAATCGATGAAGGCGGAATCCAGGCTATTAATTCTGGAGCCTGTTATTAAAGAGAATAATAATGAGCCGGGGAGATATGAAATCGATCTTTTACTGTTGACCAGCTTTGACGGAGGGCGTGCACGCACTGAGCGAGAATATGCCGATATGCTGGCTGACTCAGGATTAAAACTCAATCGAGTGATACATACCCCGTCTTATTTATCGATTGTGGAAGCTGTTTTAGCCTAAATTTCACCGCAGCTTGACGCTTTATCTGACTGACAGGCTATAAATATTCTGAATTGAGGTTTTACCCGAAAGTAAACCTCTGTATATTGCTAATATTATTGGAATTAATGTCCACGTATTGGTGACAATGTGAAGAAATTAGCAGTGATGATTGCGCTGGCAAGCGTACTGGCAGGGTGTGATAACGCCTCCGGGCCGCTCTCGTTCACGCCAGAAATGGCCAGTTTTTCGAATGAATTTGATTTTGACCCACTACGTGGACCCGTAAAAGATTTTACCCAGACGCTGTTTAATGAAAAAGGTGAAGTGAGCAAGCGCGTCACCGGCACGATGTCTGCGGAAGGCTGTTTCGACAAACTCGAACTGCACGATCTCGACGCTAACACGGGCGTTGCGCTGGTCCTTGACGCCAATTTTTATCTGGATGCAGAGACGCAGCAGCAAAAGATCAAGCTGCAGGGCAAATGCCAACTGGCCGAATTGCCCGCGGCGGGCGTTACATGGAATACGGACGACAACGGTTTCATTGTGAGTGCGCACGGCAAAGAGATGGAAGTGAACTATCGCTACGACGCTGATGGTTATCCGCTGGGTAAAACCACGAAATCGGGCGGTCAGCAGCTTTCCGTCGCGGCAACGCCGTCCAAGGATAAACGCAAAAAACTGGATTATTCAGCGGTGAGCTTGCTTAACGATAAGCCGCTTGGCACAGTGAAGCAAAGCTGTGACTACGATAGCCACGACAACCCGGTGGCCTGCGATTTGTTAATCAAGGATGAGAGCGTTAAGCCGTCGGTCGAGCGTAAATTTACGATCAAAAACAGCATTGATTATTATTGATTCAGGCATGAAAACCGCGCATTTACTGCGCGGTTGGTTTTAAAATCGTGCTGCCGTGGGCTTTATGCTCCACCAGATACTGATGCTGGAAAATACACATCCGAATCGTGTTGCGGTACTCACCGTTAATAAAGAACTCGTGAATCAGCTCGCCTTCCACCTTAAATCCAAGCTTGCGATAGATGTGAATGGCCTTTTCGTTCTCTTTATCAACAATCAGATACAGCTTGTACAGGTTTAACACCGTAAACCCATAGTCCATCGCCAGTTTCGCCGCGCGGGTGGCAAGGCCTTTACCCTGGAAATCCGGCGAAATGATGATTTGAAATTCTGCCCGGCGGTGAATGTGGTTGATCTCAACCAGCTCAACTAAACCGGCTTTATCACCATTGCACTCCACCACAAAGCGCCGTTCGCTCTGGTCGTGAATGTGTTTATCGTACAGGTCAGACAGCTCGACGAACGCCTCGTAAGGCTCTTCGAACCAGTAACGCATAACGCTGGCGTTATTGTCGAGTTGATGCACAAAGCGCAAATCTTCGCGCTCGAGCGGTCTGAGTTTTACAGCTAACGGGCTGGCCATGATTATCCTTTCTGGCAGTCGTTTTTAAGGTGCAACCGTACGGCCGGTCCGGCGGTCCAGACAGCGCAGAGTATTCGCTTCCCAGTAGGCATTCACGTTCGCGCTTTGCTGGCATTTATCGCGTGAATCAAACGCGACATCTTCTTTGTCCCACTCTTTTTCAGCGCGTTTATTCACCTTCTGGCGAAGATTACGCGTGTCATTCCATTGTTCCTTATCCATGGCAGCGTTTTGACGGCTCTGTGCGCTATCACCTGATTCAATAATCAGTTTGCTGGTTTGTGCAGAAACCGGCGCGGTGAAGGCGAGGGCTGTCAGAGAAAACATGGCTGCCAGACAGAGGCGTTTGCTTAAAGTCGTCATTGCGTGTTCCTTTTGTTGGGCGCAGACAAGTGGTTTACCCGTTGTCAATTCTACACCAAACCAAAATGGCGGCATACCCGCGCGTCAGGTATGGAAAAGTAAATCTTATTATCGCGTATGATGTCTAAACCCTGACTCACTCAACAGTAAAAATGGTCAAAACAACGCTGCTTTTCTTTGCTACCGCACTGTGCGAAATCATCGGCTGCTTCTTACCCTGGCTATGGCTAAAACGCGGAGCGTCGGTACTGCTGTTATTGCCCGCAGGCATCGCGCTGGCCTTATTTGTCTGGCTGTTAACGCTGCATCCGGCGGCGAGCGGTCGCGTTTATGCGGCATACGGCGGAGTCTATGTGTGCACGGCACTTATTTGGCTACGCGTCGTGGATGGCGTGAAGTTAAGCGCTTATGACTGGGCGGGTGCGCTGATCGCGCTGTGCGGCATGTTGATCATCGTGGCGGGTTGGGGACGGACATAAGCCCTGTATTTTGTGATCAACCGATGATTTTTCGATCATAATACTTGTATGGTAGTAGCTCAGTTGAGTAAATTTCCTTCATCACAACGAACGATGCAAGGAAACGGATTATGAAGATTGTCGGGGCTGAAGTATTTGTCACCTGCCCAGGGCGCAATTTTGTCACCCTCAAAATCACCACAGATGACGGGCTCGTCGGTCTGGGGGATGCCACCTTAAACGGACGCGAACTTTCTGTGGCGTCTTACCTGAAAGATCACCTTTGCCCGCAGCTAATTGGCCGCGATGCACACCGCATCGAAGACATCTGGCAGTTCTTCTATAAAGGCGCGTACTGGCGTCGTGGGCCGGTCACGATGTCCGCTATTTCTGCGGTGGATATGGCGCTGTGGGATATCAAAGCCAAAGCAGCGGGAATGCCGCTTTATCAATTGCTGGGCGGCGCTTCCCGCGAAGGAGTGATGGTTTACTGCCATACCACCGGGCACACCATTGATGATGTGCTGGAGGATTACGCGCGTCACAAAGAGATGGGCTTCAAGGCGATCCGCGTGCAGTGCGGCGTGCCGGGAATGAAAACCACCTACGGGATGTCCAAAGGAAAAGGGCTGGCGTATGAGCCTGCGACCAAAGGCGACTGGCCGGAAGAGCAGCTCTGGTCCACCGAAAAATACCTCGATTTCACGCCAAAACTGTTTGATGCGGTGCGCAGCAAGTTTGGCTTCGACGAACATCTTTTGCATGACATGCATCATCGCCTGACGCCTATCGAAGCCGCGCGCTTTGGCAAGAGTATCGAAGAGCACCGTCTGTTCTGGATGGAAGACCCAACGCCTGCCGAAAATCAGGAGTGCTTCCGATTAATCCGTCAGCATACGGTCACACCGATTGCCGTGGGTGAAGTATTCAACAGCATCTGGGATTGCAAACAGCTGATCGAAGAGCAGCTCATCGACTATATCCGCACCACGATGACCCACGCGGGGGGCATAACTGGGATGCGCCGCATCGCCGATTTTGCCTCGCTGTATCAGGTTCGTACTGGCTCGCACGGCCCGTCAGATCTGTCGCCGATTTGCCACGCCGCCGCGCTGCATTTTGACCTGTGGGTGCCAAACTTTGGTGTGCAGGAATATATGGGCTATTCCGAGCAAATGCTCGAAGTCTTCCCGCACAGCTGGACTTTCGATAATGGCTATATGCATCCGGGTGAAAAACCAGGGCTGGGCATTGAGTTTGACGAAAAGCTGGCCGCGAAATATCCGTACGACCCTGCGTATTTGCCGGTCGCGCGTCTCGAAGATGGCACCTTGTGGAACTGGTAAGACAGGAGCAAAAAATGAAAAGCGTAGTGATTCAAAAACCGAATGAACTGGTGATTGAAGAGCGGCCGTTACCTGCTCCTGCGGCAGGAGACGTGCGCGTCAAAATCAAACTCGCCGGTATCTGCGGCTCCGATAGCCATATTTATCGCGGCCATAACCCATTTGCAAAATATCCACGCGTGATCGGTCATGAATTCTTTGGCGTGATCGACGCAGTGGGCGAGGGTGTCGATGAGGCGCGCCTGGGCCAGCGCGTGTCCGTTGATCCGGTCATCAGTTGCGGGCATTGCTATCCGTGTTCGGTCGGCAAGCCAAACGTTTGCACTTCGCTGGTGGTATTAGGTGTGCATCGCGACGGCGGGTTTAGCGAATACGCGGTCGTGCCTGCGAAAAATGCGTGGCTCATTCCCGATACCATCGAAGATAAACATGCGGTCATGGTGGAGCCTTTTACCATCGCGGCGAATGTGACCGGACATGCACGGCCCACAGAGCACGATGTGGCGCTGATTTACGGCGCCGGTCCGATGGGGCTGGTGACCGTCCAGGCGTTGAAAGGCGTTTATCGCGTGAAGCAGGTGATTGTCGTCGATCGCATTGAAGAACGTCTGGCGATGGCGCAGCGCAGCGGGGCTGACTGGGTCATCAATAATGCTGAACAATCGCTTCAGACGGTGCTGGATGAGAAGGGTGTAAAACCGACCTTAATCATTGATGCCGCGTGTCATCCGTCGATTTTGCAGGAGGCGATTACGCTGGCCTCACCGGCTGCGCGGATTGTCCTGATGGGCTTCTCCAGCGAACCGAGCCAAATTGTGCAGCAGGGCATTACCGGCAAAGAGCTGTCGATATTTTCCACCCGCCTGAACGCCAACAAATTCCCGGTCGTTATCGACTGGCTGGAAAAAGGACTGATCGATCCAGAAAAACTGGTTACCCATACCTTTGACTATCACCACGTAACAGACGCAATCGAACTGTTTGAGAAAGACCAGCGGCAGTGCTGCAAAGTCTTGCTCACGTTCGGTCAATAACAACAAACGCGGATAAGTGGTACGCATCTTACCTTTTTAGAGATAGCCATTATGACTCAAGCACAACCTAAAAGAACGACATCCGATCTGGTGAAAGCAGCCGTATCAGGCTGGCTCGGTACGGCACTGGAGTTTATGGATTTCCAGCTCTATTCACTGGGGGCCGCACTGGTCTTCCATGAGATTTTCTTTCCTGAACAATCTGCCGCCATGGCTTTAATTCTGGCGATGGGGACCTACGGTGCGGGCTATATCGCACGTATTGTGGGCGCGTTTATTTTTGGCAAAATGGGCGACAGCATTGGCCGTAAGAGGGTGCTGTTTATCACTATCACGATGATGGGGATCTGTACCACGCTTATCGGCGTCCTACCGACCTACGCACAAATCGGTATTTTTGCGCCGATCCTGCTGGTGACGTTACGCATCATTCAGGGACTCGGCGCAGGCGCGGAAATCTCTGGTGCAGGCACCATGCTGGCTGAATATGCCCCGAAAGGGAAACGCGGCATTATCTCGTCGCTGGTGGCGATGGGGACCAACTGCGGTACGTTGAGCGCGACGGCTATCTGGGCAGTGATGTTCTTCGCGTTAGACCGTGAAGATCTGATCGCCTGGGGATGGCGTATTCCGTTCCTCGCAAGCGTGGTGGTGATGATCTTTGCTATCTGGCTGCGAATGAATCTGAAAGAAAGTCCGGTGTTTGAGAAAGTGAACGACGCGCAAACCGGGCCAGTCGTCACGGCAGAAGACATCTCCCTTGGGGCGATGTTCAAAAGCAAATCATTCTGGCTTGCCACCGGCTTGCGTTTTGGTCAGGCGGGCAACTCTGGGTTGATCCAGACCTTCCTGGCGGGCTACCTGGTTCAAACGCTGCTGTTTAATAAAAGCATCCCAACCGATGCATTAATGATCAGCTCCATTCTCGGGTTTATCTCCATCCCACTGCTGGGCTGGCTATCCGATAAGGTCGGCCGCCGGCTGCCTTACATAATTCTCAACATCTCCGCCATTATTCTGGCGTACCCGATGTTGTCGATTATTGTCGATAAGAGTTACAGCCCGAGCGTCATTATGATGTCCATTATCGTCATTCATAACTTCGCGGTACTGGGATTGTTTGCCCTTGAAAATATCACCATGGCCGAGATGTTTGGCTCGCGTAACCGCTTCACCCGCATGGCGATTTCAAAAGAAGCGGGCGGACTGGTCGCTGTTGGTTTTGGTCCGGTTCTGGCGGGTATCTTCTGTAACATGACGGGTTCGTGGTGGCCTATTGTGGTGATGATGATTGCCTATTCAATCGTGGGGCTGATATCTGCCATTCTGATGCCAGAGGTGCGTGACCGCGATTTGAGTCTGGCCGAAGATGCCGCGGAGATACCCCGCAAAGAGTCGGTGAATTACGGCGCACTGTCATCGCGTCGTTGACAGTGGTTGGTTTATAACTTGAGTGACTTGTCACACAACCTGGCGTTCATGTCACACCACATGACCAAAAGTTAATATAAATCAATAACCGAATCACAAGTATCAGTATGGTTGGTGGCAGTTATTTTTTTACCTCAACTGCCATTCTAGTTGGTGTAGTCAGCAGGCGCTGTCGTTCCCCTGGAGCGACAGCGAATCTCAGCTTCATTTATCAAACGAGTCACAATCATGGAAAACCCGTTATTAAAGGCGAACGCCACGCTTCCTCAATACCCTCGAGACGCGCTCAAGGCGCGGATTGTCCATCTTGGTTTTGGCGCATTTCACCGCGCGCACCAGGCGGTTTACACCGATATTTTGGCGGCAGAACAGGGCAGCGACTGGGGTTACTGCGAAGTTAACCTGATTGGCGGCGAGCAGCAGATTGCCGATCTCACAGCCCAGGACAATCTCTACACCGTGGCCGAAATGTCTGCCGATGCCTGGACTGCGCGCGTCGTAGGCGTGGTGAAAAAAGCGCTTCACGCTCAGGTTGACGGTCTGGAAACCGTGCTGAAGGCGATGTGTGAGCCGCAGGTGGCGATTGTGTCACTGACGATCACCGAAAAAGGCTACTGCCATGCGCCTGCGACCGGGCAATTGATGCTCGATCACCCGTTAATCGCTGCCGACCTGCAAAACCCGCATCAGCCAAAATCAGCGCCGGGCGTGGTGGTTGAAGCGCTGGCGCGACGTAAAGCGCTGGGGTTATCCGCTTTCAGCGTCATGTCCTGCGATAACATGCCGGAAAACGGCCATGTCATGCGCAACGTCACCTGCGCATATGCGCGCGCGGTGGACACCGAACTGGCGGACTGGATCGAAGCCAACGTCACGTTCCCGTCGACGATGGTTGACCGTATTGTTCCTGCCGTGACGGCTGAAACGCTCGATAAAATTGAGCAGATCACGGGTGTACGCGATCCTGCCGGCGTGGCGTGCGAACCGTTCCGTCAGTGGGTGGTTGAAGATAATTTTGTGGCTGGCCGTCCCCAGTGGGAGAAAGCAGGCGCTGAGCTGGTGGCTGACGTGGTGCCTTTTGAAGAGATGAAGCTGCGCATGCTGAACGGCAGCCACTCCTTCCTGGCGTACCTCGGTTATCTGGCGGGGTATCAGCACATCAATGACTGCATGGAAGACGAAAACTATCGTCATGCCGCGCACGCGCTGATGTTGCAAGAACAAGCCCCGACGCTGAAAGTGAAAGGTGTCGATTTGGCGCGCTATGCCGATCTGCTTATTGCGCGCTACAGCAATCCGGCGCTGCGCCACCGCACCTGGCAGATCGCGATGGATGGCAGTCAAAAACTCCCGCAGCGCATGCTGGATTCCGTACGCTGGCATCTTGTGAATCAGCGTAGCTTCCCGCTGTTGGCACTGGGCATTGCGGGTTGGATGCGCTATGTAGGCGGTGTTGATGAGCGCGGAAATGCCATTGAAGTCTGCGATCCCTTGCTGGCTGTGATTCAGACCGCGGTAAACGAAAGTGCCGAAGGCGAAAACCGTGTACACGCGCTGCTGGGTATCGAGGCGATTTTCGGCAAAGAGTTGCCGCTGGAAACGACGTTTGTCGACGCGGTGATGAAGGCGTATTTAACCTTAGTCGAGAAGGGCGCTCAGGCGACTGTCGCCCAGTACGCCGCAGCGAGGTAAGTGTCTATTATGCCGCCTTCGCGGCGGCATAACGTGGCAGGAATTAGTGCATTCCCAGGCGAATCAGTTCGACCGGTTCGAACTTGCCTTCGCATCCTTCGACTTCCACCGTTTTGCTGCGACGTACCTGCGCTGGGTTTAGCCCATCCGCGTGGATGGCGGTAATTTTACCCGTGCGGCCAGTGCCGTTAATCATGACACGGCTGCCAGTGGTAATAGCGTTACGGTTACGGTCATATGTCATCATAATTATCACTCCTTAAATTCTACACATCGCGGCGTAATCATTTCAGCACCGCTGACGGCGACTATAAATACGCCTCTTCATGCCTTCTTTTTTTGTTTTTGATCAAAGTCACATTTATTTGCGTTAATTTTTATCTTACGTCTCTCTGACGAATAAGGACGTGAACTGACAAATCCGACATTTGTTTTCTTTAATTGATAGTTTCAAGGAGAGACTGTTTAACCTTTGTTTGGCTTCTGCGTGGCACTCTTATTTTAGTTAAATGAATCTATTTATATGAGAAGGAGAAGGCTTATGTACAAGAAAATACTGATGCCTGTTGATGTATTTGAAATGGACTTAAGTGATAAAGCCGTTCGCCACGCAGAATTGCTGGCGAGAACCGAGAACGCGAGCATTACGCTGCTGAACGTTCTGCCGAACAGCAGCCGCTCTTTACTGCGCGGATTCAACTCTGACATCAAGAAATTCGAGACGTTTATGGTCGCCGAGTCAGAGAAAAAGATGAACGCATTGAAACGCTTATTTGCTATCTCGCCTGAGAAAATAGATACCGAAGTGCGTTTTGGTAACGTACGCGATGAAATTATTGCGATGAGTACAAAGGATGACTACGACGTTATTGTGATTGGTTCAAAGACGCCGGGAATGTCAACGCATCTACTGGGCTCAAATGCAGAATCAGTGATCCGATATGCCAAAATTCCGGTATTCGTCGTTCGCTAAATAATATGCCGCATCCGCCACTATCCGGCGAATGCGGTATCAATTAATCTTCGGTAAACCACTCGCTATTTTCCATACGAATTAACTGTACGGACTCGCCAATTTCCTGCAGATGCAATGTCATCGCTTTTTCAACGCTATCGCCATCGCGCTTTTCCAGTGCGGTGAAAATATCGTGATGCTGGCGTAACAGCATTTCCGGCGGGGAAACATGATCCAGGCTCATATAGCGCACGCGGTCAATGGTCGCTTTGATGTTTTCTATGGTATCCCATGCCAGCTGGCAATCGGCGATCTGCGCTAACTTCTGATGGAACTCATCGTCTAGCTGGAAGAAATCGTTGAGCTGTTTACGCTCGATCGCAATGCGCTGCTGATGAAGATTTTGTTCCAGCAAATAGCACTGATGATCGTCTACCAGCGAGGCCGCACGGCGCGCAACGGCGCACTCAATCGCCTGTCGAACAAAACAGCCATTACGCACCTGCGAGAGCGAAATTTTGTTCACATAGCTGCCACGCTGCGGGCGGATTTGGATCAGCCCGTTTTCAGCCAGTTTTATGAATGCTTCTCGCACCGGCTGACGCGACACGTCAAAACGTACCGACACCTCTTTTTCGGAAAGGGGCGTCCCTGGCGGGATCAAGCACTGGACAATATCGCGACGTAAAATGCGATAAATTTGCTGATTAACAGGTTGGGTGGGATTCAGTTGCGATTCAGCGGCCATGGGTTGTGATTTCTCAGAGAGTTAACCCCTGAATACTACCATTCTTTTGGCGGGCATCCCATACCCGACCCGAAGGCCGGGCAGGAATTGATCAGCCGCGATGCACGCTTAAACCGGCAAAGCTCTGACTCACAGGCATCATTTCGACGGTATTGATATTGACGTGTTTCGGCAACGTCGCCACCCACCAGACCGTTTCAGTGACGTCTTCAGCGCTCAGCGCTTCGGTGTTCTCATAGGTTTTGCCTGCTTTCGCATCATCACCTTTGAAACGCACGTTAGAGAACTCGGTGCCGCCGACCAGGCCCGGCTCAATATCCGTGACGCGAAGAGCGGTGCCGTGCAAATCGGTACGCAGATTCAGGCTGAACTGGCGAACGAACGCTTTCGTTGCGCCATACACGTTGCCACCCGCGTAAGGCCAACTGCCGGCGGTGGAACCGATATTAATAATGTGGCCCCGATTACGCTCGACCATGCCCGGCAGAACGGCGCGGGTCATGTACACCAGACCTTTGTTATTGGTGTCGATCATGTTTTCCCAGTCTTCAACGCTGGCTTTGTGCGCAGGCTCCATGCCCAGCGCCAGACCGGCATTGTTGACCAGCACGTCGATAGCGCGCCATTCGGCAGGCAGATTCGCCATCATTTCTTCAATCGCGGCGCGATTACGCACGTCGAGCTGAGCGGTCAAAATGCTGTCGCCCAACTCGTCTTTCAGCTCCTGCAAACGCTCCTGACGACGGCCAGTTGCAATCACTTTGTGTCCGTTGGCGACGAAGCGACGCGTGATGCTTTCACCAAAACCCGCCGTTGCCCCGGTAACTAAAATTATCATCTCACTGTTCCTCAACGCTTTTTGTGTTGTATTACCATAGCATGCCCGCTGGCACGGCGTTAAGGCAACTTTTGTTACCCGAAGTGTGCCGAGGATTGCAGCCAGCAGCGGCCTGTCTTACTCTGGGGAAAAGAGACTGCGCAGGAGTTAAAGATGTCCGTTGCCAACCCGTTTTTTGAAGTCAGCTTATTACCGTACCAGGCACCTCGCTTTGATACGATCGAAGATAGCCATTATCGTCCGGCGTTTGATGAAGCCCTGCGCCAGAAGCGCGCGGAAATCGCTGCCATTATTGCCGAGACGGCTGCGCCGGATTTCGCCAATACCGTCCTAGCTCTGGAAAATAGTGGCGTCATGCTTTCTCGCGTCAGCAGCGTGTTTTTCGCCATGACATCAGCCCATACCAACGATTATCTACAGGAACTGGACGAGGCGTTCTCGACAGAACTGGCGGGGTTATCCAATGATATTTGGCTGAACGAGACGTTGTTTTCCCGCGTGGAGGCCGTCTGGCAAGGTCGGGACTCGCTGGAGGGCGAATCGCGTCGGCTGGTCGAACAGACGTATCAGCATTTTGTGCTGGCGGGTGCAAAGCTCAGCGATGCGGAAAAAGCAGAGTTAAAAACGCTCAATACCGAGTCTGCCTCGTTGACCAGTCAGTTTAATCAACGTCTTCTGGCTGCCGATAAAGCCGGGGGTCTGGTGGTGGATTACGTCCATCAGCTCGATGGATTATCGCCCGATGAAATCGCGTCCGCCGCCCAGGCCGCCACTGACAAAGGTCTGGCCGATCGCTGGCTGATTCCCTTGCTGAACACCACGCAACAGCCTGCGCTCTCGGCACTGCGTGATCGACAAACCCGCAAAAATCTGTTTACAGCCGGTTGGCAGCGCACGCAAAAAGGCGATGAAAACGATACGCAGCACATCGTTCGTCGGCTGGTTGCGTTACGCGCGCGACAGGCGCAATTGCTGGGCTTTGATAATTACGCCAGCTGGAGCACTGCCGATCAGATGGCGAAAACCCCTGCGGCGGCGCTGGCGTTCATGCGTGGTATCGTTCCGGCGGCACGCGCTCGTGCTGAGCGAGAGCAGGCGGATATCCAAAAGGTGATTGACGACGAGCAGGGCGGATTCAGCGTACAGGCCTGGGACTGGGCTTTTTACGCCGAACGCGTGCGTTTGGGCAAATATGCGCTCGATGAATCGCAAATCAAACCTTACCTTGCGCTTAACAGAGCGCTGGAAGACGGTGTGTTCTGGGCGGCAAGCCAGCTTTTTGGCATCCGTTTTATCGAGCGTTTTGATATTCCCGTTTACCACCCGGATGTTCGCGTATGGGAAATATTCGATAACAACGGCGAAGGTATAGCGCTGTTTTACGGTGATTTCTTCGCCCGCGATTCCAAAGGCGGCGGGGCGTGGATGGGCAATTTCGTTGAGCAATCACACGAATTTGCCGTCCGTCCGGTGATTTACAACGTCTGCAATTATCAGAAACCGGCTAACGGTCAGGCCGCGCTGCTTTCCTGGGACGATGTCATCACGCTGTTCCATGAGTTTGGCCACACGCTGCACGGCCTGTTTGCTGACCAGCGTTTTGCCACGCTCTCGGGGACCAATACGCCGCGTGATTTTGTCGAATTCCCGTCGCAAATCAATGAGCACTGGGCCAGTCATCCTCAGGTATTTGCCCGATTTGCCCGGCACTATCAAACGGGGGAATCCATGCCGGATGCCCTGCGCGAGAAAATGCTCAATGCCACGCAGTTCAATAAAGGCTACGACATGACCGAACTGCTCAGCGCAGCGCTGCTGGATATGAACTGGCACGCGATGACTGCGCAGGAAAACGTCGAAGGTCTCGACGCCTTCGAGTCCGCCGCGCTAAATAAAGAGGGGTTGGATCTGCCCGCTGTGCCACCGCGTTATCGCAGCAGTTATTTTGCCCATATTTTCGGCGGCGGTTACGCGGCGGGATATTACGCCTATTTATGGACGCAAATGCTGGCCGACGACGGCTATCAATGGTTTGAAGAACACGGGGGATTGACGCGTGAAAACGGACAGAAATTCCGCGAGGCGATTTTATCGCGCGGGAACAGCAGCGATCTGGAGGCGTTGTACCGCGACTGGCGGGGGCACGATCCGCTTATTGATCCGATGCTAAAAAATCGTGGATTGAGCGACTAACAGAACCAAAAAAGCCGGGTTTAACCCGGCTTTTTCACGTTTACGCCAGCTCGTTCGGGCTGGTTTCGCCTTTTTCCAGCTGCTGCAAGTTGCCCAGCGTGGTTTCCGAAATACTGATCAGTGCTTCGGCCGTCAAAAACGCCTGATGTCCGGTAAACAACACGTTATGGCAGGCAGACAGGCGGCGGAACACGTCGTCCTGAATCACGTCGTTAGACTTGTCTTCAAAGAACAAGTCGCGTTCGTTCTCGTACACGTCCATCCCCAGCGCGCCGATTTTTTGCGTTTTCAGCGCTTCGATGGCTGCCTGAGAATCAATCAGGGCGCCACGACTGGTATTAATGATCATCACGCCGTCTTTCATCTGTTCAAACGCACTTTCATTCAGCAGATGATAGTTTTCCGGCGTCAGCGGGCAGTGCAGAGAAATCACGTCCGACTCGGAGAACAGCGTGGGCAGATCGACATACTCCACGCCCAGCTCCAGTGCGGCGGCACTTGGGTACGGATCAAACGCCAGCAGGCGCATACCGAAACCTTTAAGAATGCGCAGAGCGGCGATACCGATTTTACCCGTACCAATCACCCCAGCCGTTTTGCCGTACATGGTGAAGCCCGTCAGGCCTTCGAGAGAAAAGTTCGCATCGCGCGTACGCTGATAAGCACGGTGAATACGACGGTTCAACGACATCATCATGCCGATAGCATGTTCCGCTACCGCTTCAGGCGAATACGCCGGAACGCGAACCACTTTCAGACCCAGCTCTTTTGCGGCGTCCAAATCGACGTTATTAAAACCCGCACAGCGCAGAGCGATGTATTTGACGCCATGCTTTTTCAGCTCTTCGAGAACCGGACGGCTACCGTCATCGTTCACAAAGATGCAAACCGCCTCGCAGCCGTTGGCGGTTTTGGCGGTTTTTTCATTCAGCAGAAAGTCGAAAAATTCAAGTTCGAATCCGTAAGTCTCGTTAACATGTTGCAGATACTTTTTATCGTACTGTTTCGTGCTATATACCGCGAGTTTCATAAGACTTTCTCCAGTGATTTTAGATTCACGTTAGCATGATTAAAATAATCTTACAATTTCTAAAATATTATTGATTTCAATAAGTTCTATGAATAATTTTACAGCATCTATCCTTAAAAAAGGCGTTAGCTACAATTGATTGGCTAAACATGCCACAATACGTGGCAATGCAGGCTTAAATTTTTCGCTAAATCAGGATATTAACTGCCCATGAGGGGTAAATACAAAGCCGCAATTGCGCTGTTATTGCTGATCGTTCTTCTGCCGCTGACGCTGCTGATGACGCTCGCCCAATGGGTGCCGACGCTTGCCGGGATCTGGCTGCCCGTCGGGACGCGAATTGCGTTCGAGCAAAGCCCACGCCTTACCCGCAACCACATTGTGATTCCCGATCTCCGCTATCTGGTCGAAGATTGTGAAATCGCCCGCGTCGAGAACGCTACGCTCTCGCACCCCAGTCGGTGGAAACTTGAGGTCGGTACGCTGGATCTCAATACCGCTTGTCTCAATAAATTGCCGCAAGCCGAACCGTCCCAGGGCGCACCTAAAACTCTCGTCGAATGGCAATCCATGCTGCCGAATACCTGGCTCACCATCGATCGTTTAACGCTATCGCCATGGCAGCAGTGGCAGGGGAAACTCAACGTATCATTGACCCCATCAATGCAGGAAATCACCTATCAGGGTGAACAGGTCAAAGTTCGTGGCAAACTACGCGGTCAAAACCTGACCATCAGCGAGTTTGAACTTCATCTTCCTCAGGCTGAACAGCCGATCAAACTGGCTGGCGAATTTACCCTGCCATTGATTCTCGATGGCGCACCGGTGAAAGGCCACGCGCAGGCAACGTTTAACGTCCCGCAAATTCCGTCGCTGGTGGATGCCGATCTCGACTGGGAAGACAACCGTGGACAACTGGTGGTGATGGCGCGCGACAACCCCGATCCGCTGCTCGATTTACCCTGGCAGCTCACCACCGAACAGTTAACGGTAAGCGACGGTCGCTGGCACTGGGATCTCTCTGGTTTGCCATTGAGCGGTCGCGTTGGCGTCAAAGTTGAAAACTGGCAGCAGGGCCTTGAAGCCGCGACGATCAGCGGTCGTCTGAACATCCTGACGCAGGGCGATGCCGGTAAAGGGAATGCGGTGCTGACCCTTGGGCCGGGTAAACTCAGCATGGACAATAGCGCCATGCCGCTCCAGTTGACGGGCGAGGCCAAACAAAACGATCTGATTCTGTATGCCATTCTTCCGGCGCAGTTCACGGGGAGTCTTGCCGACCCGCAGCTGACGTTCGAGCCGGGCGCACTGCTGCGCTCGCGCGGTCGAATCATTGATTCACTGAATATCGACGAAATTCGCTGGCCGCTGGCGGGAGTGAAACTCTCGCAAAAAGGCGTCGACGGGCGTCTTCAGGCGATCCTTAAGGCACATGAAAACGAGATGGGCGATTTTGTGCTGCATCTCGACGGACAGGCGAACGACTTTTTGGCCGACAAAGGGCTGTGGCGTTGGCGCTACTGGGGCGACGGTCATTTCACGCCGATGAATGCGCGCTGGGATGTGGCCGGGAAAGGGGAATGGCGCGACAGCGCAATCGAGCTGACCGCGTTATCGACCGGATTCGACAAGCTGGAATACGGCACCATGCTGGTGAACAAACCCCGGCTGGTGCTGGAAAAACCGGTACGCTGGCTGCGTGATGAAGCCGATCCGCACTTTAGCGGCGCGTTATCGCTGGATGCGCAGCAAACAACGTTTTCCGGCGGCAGCGTACTCCCGCCCTCCACGCTCAAATTCAGCGTCGACGGAAGCGACCCGACGTTTTTCCAGTTTAAAGGCGATCTCCATGCGGGCGAAATAGGTCCGGTGCAGGTGAACGGTCGCTGGGACGGCGAGCGTTTGCGCGGTCAGGCCTGGTGGCCCAAACAGTCGCTCACGGTGTTCCAGCCTTTGGTTCCACCCGACTGGAAAATGAACCTGCGCGATGGCGAACTGTACGCTCAGGTCGCGTTTTCGGCAGCCGCAGGCCAAGGCTTTGAAGCAGGCGGGCACGGCGTGCTGAAAAGCGGCAGCGTCTGGATGCCAGACAATCAAATCAACGGGGCGGATTTTGTCCTGCCATTCCGCTTTCGCGAAGGTACATGGTCGCTCGGCACGCGCGGTCCGGTGACGCTGCGCATCGCCGAAGTCGTCAATCAGGTCACTGCGCGTAATATCACGGCCGATTTGCAGGGCGATTATCCGTGGAGTGAAGACAATCCGCTCCTGCTGACCAACGTCAGCACCGACGTACTGGGCGGGAAAATCACGATGCAACAGCTGCGGATGCCGCAGCACGATCCGGCGCTGCTCCGGGTGCAGAATATCTCTGCCAGCGAGCTGATAAGCGCGGTCAATCCCAAGCAATTCACGATGTCCGGCCCGGTGAGCGGGGCGCTGCCGTTCTGGCTGGAAAACGAAAAATGGATAATCAAAGACGGCTGGCTCACCAATCCCGGCCCGATGACCTTGCGCATTGATAAAGACACGGCAGATGCCATCGTCAAAGACAATATGGTGGCGGGTGTGGCTATTAACTGGCTTCGTTATATGGAAATTTCTCGCTCGTGGACGAAAATCAATGTAGATAATCTTGGTGTCCTGACCATGCAGGCGGCGATAAAAGGCACCAGCCGTGTCGATGGTAAAAGCAATGCGGTGAACCTCAATTACACCCATGAAGAGAACATTTTTACCCTGTGGCGCAGCCTGCGTTATGGGGACAATTTACAGGCATGGCTTGAGCAACATGCGGCGTTACCTGAAGCCCGCTGTCCGACAGGCAAGGAATGTGAGGAACAACGATGAATAAGCTGACAGGCGCGCTGGGCGCGATCATTGTCATGATGCTGACGGGCTGTACGCCACGTATTGAAGTGGCGGCACCCAAAGAGCCGATCACCATCAATATGAACGTCAAAATCGAACACGAAATCCATATCAAAGTGGATAAAGACGTCGAAACGCTGCTGAAATCGCGAAGCGATCTGTTCTGAGGATGCCATGAAACGACTCTTTGTAATCGGCCTGCTGGTGCTGGGTATCACCGCTCAGGCACAGGCGATAACGCTGAATGATGCGCGCACACAAGGGCGCGTCGGGGAAACGCTGAGCGGTTATATCGCGCCATTACGTCAGGATCGGGAAACCCTGGCGCTGGTCAGCGAAATCAACGCGGCACGTAGCGAAAGCTATCAAAAGCTGGCTGACAGCAACAATCTGCCGGTGGACGAAGTCGCAAAACTGGCGGGGCAAAAACTGGTCGCGCGGGCACAGCCGGGTGAGTTTGTGAAAGGCATCAACGGGAAATGGCTGAAAAAGTGATCAGCGGTAGCGCTTGCGATATTCGCCGGGCGAGACGCCAAAGCGCTGCTTAAACGCCGTTGAAAAATGACTGTGGTCGGCAAATCCCCAGCTAAACCCAATGCCCGCCAGCTTTCCTTCGTCGCTGGTCGCACGCAACTCCTGCGCGCACAGATCCAGACGGCGATTCTTAATGTACTGCGCCACCACCAGGCCTTTATCCGCAAACATGCGATACAGACTGCGCACCGACATTCCACTTTCTGTGGCGATCCACTCCGGTCGCAGGGTTTCCGACTGAATATGATTATCGATGAGCGTCAGCACATTCTGGAACTGACGTTCTTTGCGCGGCTGGGCCGATTCCCGCTGCTGAAACGCCGGGCGTAGCAGACACACCATCGCCTCCAGCGCGGCTTCACTCTCCACATCGCTCAAATCCGCATTGCCCATACTCTCTTTCAGCAGTCGATAGCTGAGCTGCACCGTGGGCAGGGCGCGCGACAGTTTTTGCGCACAGCTAACCGCCTGAAAACGGCACTGCTGTTCGAGGATCTGACGCGGCAAGAGCAGCGAAATCTGGCGTGATTGCTCCGGCCAGTAAATCGAACAGGGCCGCGAGGCGTCAATCAGTGTGATGTCGCCCGCACCGATGACGATCTGCTTATCGTCCTGCTCCAGCGTCGCATTTCCCTCGAGCTGGAACACGGTATAAAACCACGCATCGCTGCTGTTTTTAATCTCCTGACGGGTGCGGAACAGGTTGACGCCAGCGGCGGTCACGGTGCTCAGCTTCAGGCTTCGGGCGTAGCTGGTTTCCAGTTCACCGACAAACTGACCCGCCAGCGGACGGGCGGCAAAACTCCCGCAGACCTGGTTAATCTGCGCCAGCCACTGCTGATATTTTTCCTGCTCGCTTGCATTCGCCATCGGTTATCTCGCTGCCCCGTCAATGTTTTTGCATTGTTGCATTTGTGTTGCATTCTGTCAGGGTTCTGGCCTGACTATAGGAAAGAACACTCACCGGGAACAGCGTTATAAGCGGGTATTATCGTGATTTGCGGCGACTGTCACAGGTGGCAAAACGATTGTCACACAGACAAAAGCGCGAGCAAGCAAGCGCCCATAGACTGCGTTAATACCCTGCGAATAATAATGAGGAGTTCCCTATGTCAGATTCACAGATCGCAGTCCTGCACAGCGTGCAGCAGTTTTTAGACCGCCAGCATGGCCTGTGGATTGAAGGCCGTCAGTGCGCATCCGACAGTGAAAAACGCCTTAACGTGTTTAATCCGGCCACCGGTGAGGTCATTGCGTCTACGGCGGATGCCAGCGTGGATGACGTTGACCGCGCGGTGATGTCGGGCTGGCGTGCATTTGTCGCCCGCAGTTGGTCAGGAAAATTGCCCGCTGAACGGGAACGCATCTTGCTGCGCTTTGCCGATCTGGTCGAACAGCATTGCGAAGCGTTGGCGCAGCTCGAAACGCTGGAGCAGGGCAAATCCATTAACATTTCCCGCGCGTTTGAAGTGGGCTGCACGCTGAACTGGATGCGCTACACCGCGGGGTTGACCACCAAAATCGCGGGCAAGACGCTCGATCTTTCTATTCCGATGCCGCAGGGCGCACGCTATCAGGCGTGGACGCGCAAAGAGCCGGTGGGCGTGGTTGCGGGGATTGTTCCATGGAACTTCCCGCTGATGATTGGGATGTGGAAAGTGATGCCTGCCCTGGCAGCGGGTTGTTCAATCGTGATCAAACCGTCCGAAACCACGCCGCTGACGCTGCTGCGGGTGGCGGAACTGGCGAGCGAAGCGGGTATTCCTGACGGGGTATTTAACGTTATCACCGGCAGCGGTGCCGTCTGTGGCGCGGCGTTAACCTCGCATCCGCATATCGCGAAGGTGAGCTTTACCGGCTCCACCGCGACGGGCAAGCAGATTGCGCGAACCGCCGCCGAAACCCTGACGGGCGTGACGCTGGAGCTGGGCGGTAAAAATCCGGCAATCGTGCTGAAAGACGCCGATCCGGCGTGGGTGATTGAAGGCCTGATGACCGGCAGCTTCCTGAATCAGGGGCAGGTCTGCGCGGCCAGCTCGCGGATTTACATTGAAGCACCGCTGTTTGACACGGTGGTGAGCGGGTTTGAGCAGGCGGTGAAATCCCTGCGCGTCGGGCCAGGGATGTCCGAGCAGGCGCACATCAATCCGCTGGTGTCGCGGGCGCACTGCGATAAAGTTCAGTCATTTCTGACGCAAGCGCAATCTCATCACGCCGAGCTGATTACCGGCAACAGCGGACCGGACAATAAAGGCTACTACATCGCACCGACGCTGGTGATTAATCCGGATGCCCGTTTGCGCCTGACGCGTGAAGAGGTGTTTGGACCGGTCGTCAATCTGGTTCGTGTGGCAGACGGCGAAGAAGCAATACGCCTGGCGAACGACAGCGAGTATGGCCTGACCGCCAGCGTCTGGACGCAAAACATCAGCAAAGCGCTGGAGTACACCGATCGGCTGCAGGCGGGGACGGTATGGGTGAACAGCCATACGCTGATCGACGCCAATCTGCCGTTTGGCGGCATGAAGCAATCTGGCACAGGCCGCGATTTTGGCCCGGACTGGCTCGACGGCTGGTGCGAAACCAAATCCGTCTGCGTACGGTATTAGTCTTTTCTCGCGCCGAACGTAAGGCCCGTTATAAAGGCAATTGACTGCAACAGTGGCGCTCATTTCTCCCTCTCCCGTGGGAGAGGGTCGGGGTGAGGGCATCAGACGACGCGATCACACCGTCCAGCGGTTGCGTCCTGCTTCTTTAGCGCGATACAGCGCAGCGTCAGCCTGAGCAATGAGCTGGCTGGCGCTCAAACCTGGCGTCATACCGGCAATGCCCATACTGGCCGTCACGCAATCGCTCACCTTCGAGGCACTGTGCGCAATGGCGGTCGTGCGTAAATTATCCTGAATACGCGCCGCCACCTGTTCGGCCATTTTTAGGGAACAGTCGAACAGGATCACCACAAATTCCTCACCGCCATACCGCGACACCACGTCATCGGGTGTACGCACCGACTGTTTCAGCGCCTGCGCCACGCGCGCGAGGCAATCGTCGCCCGCCTGATGGCCATAGGTATCGTTGTAGAGCTTGAAATAATCGACGTCGAGCATAATCAGCGAAAACGATTTCTGCTGGCTCACGGCGTTTTCCAGCACGCCTTCCATCGCCCGACGGTTGGCGGTTTCGGTCAACGCATCCTGATGCGCCAGAGCGTCAAGGCGCGCGATCAGCATCTGGTTTTGCTGATTGCGCTCCCAGGCTTCGTCAAACCATCGTAATAACAGAATGCGCCCGGAGATAATAATCAGCGTAAACACCAGCCACAGCGTCGCGAAGCGAATATTCACGCCGTGATTAAGCATGATGCTGGCGACGGGAAGCGCCAGCCACAGCGGCAGCACGTAGCTGAGCAGGCCGCTCAAATGATAATAAAGGGCGGCAATCGCGGTGAGGATCAAAATGACGTACAGCGGCCAGGCATGCGGCAACTGCCAGTAGACGATGAACCAGAAACAACACACCGACCAGATCGTGCTCAGCACCAGCAGCAAAACGCTGATCCCGCGGATATGACGCAAAGCCATTAATACCATCACCGCAGCGAGAAGAATGATGCTCAGCATCGCACTGTTGATCAGCAGGCTGGCGCGCGGGGTCATCTGGTATAAGGCGTCAATGTTGTTGAACAGACTATTGCGCAGCAAAATCATCAGCGCAAAACTGACGTTCACAAAGGCCAACCATGGCAGGTTCATTGCCAGCCCGCGCGCCACCATGGCCTCACGATTCGGCCAGGATGTCAGATCGGGTAGCGAATGATGTCGTTTTTCCATAAGGTTTTTATCGTTGCTGAAAGGGTGGGTAGACCAAAGAAAGCGGGTGGAAGTTCCACCCGCCTGCGGTTCACGTTACGGCGTCACAATGTTAAACCAGAATTCAAATTTATCCATATAGCCAAGCATGGTGTCGAGTTTGGCTCCGTCACCGGTGACCTTAACATCTCCGCTCGATTCCGCTTGCTTCAACGTTGTTTCTTTCAGGATGATTTTATTGAGCGTGTCACGATTTAACGTGATAGTCGCATCTGCATCCTTTGCTTCTGCATCGGCGGTGTGGTTCAGCACCCCGTTTTCCAGCTCAAGTTTATATTTACCGCCGTCGCTACCGAGATCGATGTTAAACACTGATTTCGCATCACCGGCTTTTTGCCCATTGATGTGTACCGCCAGGTAGTCAAAGAACATTTCTGGCGTCATGGCTCGCACGGTATCCGGGCTGGCAGTGTTCGGCGTCGGGCCTTTCACCACGCCATTTCGTAACTCCTGCGCGCCGGTCAGGTAGAAGTTACGCCACGGGCCGGACTCTGCCTGATAGCCAAGCTGTTCGAGCGCATCCGCTTCCAGGTTCCGTGCTGCCTGGTTGTTCGGATCGGCAAACACCACTTTGCTGACGACCTGCGCGACCCAGCGGTAATTACCCTGATCAAAGTCAGTTTTCGCTTTTTGCAGAATGGCGTCCGCGCCCCCCATATACTCAACGAATTTCTTCGCGCCTTCTTCCGGTGGCAGTTCGTCCAGAGTTGCCGGGTTGCCGTCAAACCAGCCGAGATACAGCACGTAGGTGGCTTTAACGTCGTGGCTCACCGAGCCGTAATAACCCCGGTTCGCCCAGGTATGCGCCAGCGAATCTGGCAGCTTGAAGTTGGCGGCGATTTCATCGCGCGTCAGGCCTTCGTTCGCCATACGCAGCGTCTGATCGTTAATGTAGCGATACAGGTCACGCTGGCTTTTCAGCAGTTTGACCACGTTTTCATTGCCCCACGTCGGCCAGTGGTGCTGAGCCATCAGGATTTCGGCTTTATCACCCCAGCGAACAATGGCTTCGTTGATGTATTTTGACCATGGTAATGGTTCACGGATTTTTGCCCCGCGCAGAGAATAGGTGTTGTGAAGCGTATGCGTGACATCTTCTGCGGACTCGATGAGTTTTTTCTCTTCGATATACCAGAGCATTTCAGACGGTGCTTCCGAACCTGGGGCGAGCATAAAATCATAGGTCAGGCCGTCGATCACCTCTTTCTGACCGTCTTTCTCGATGATATTGGTTGGCGCAATCAGCGTTACCGTCCCGGCGGACGTAGTCGTCCCCAGACCCGCGCCCACCTGACCTTTCGCATCAGGTTTGAGCAGGTTGCCGTACATGTAGCTGGCGCGGCGACTCATGACATTACCGGCCATGATGTTCTCTGCAACAGCCGCTTCCATAAAGCCTGCCGGGGCATACACTTTAACTTTACCGGATTTCACATCAGCTTCATCTACGACGCCACGCACGCCGCCGTAGTGGTCAACGTGGCTGTGGGTGTAAATCACCGCGACGACAGGCTTATTGCCACGGTTTTTGAAATAGAGATCCATCCCGACTTTGGCCGTTTCTGCGGATACCAGCGGGTCGACGACGGTAATACCTTCTTTACCTTCGATAATGGTCATATTCGACAGGTCGAGATTTCGAATTTGATATACCCCGTCGGTCACTTCAAACAGGCCGCTAATATTAATCAGCTGAGATTGACGCCATAAACTTGGGTTAACGGTATCCGGTGCTTTATCGCCTTCTTTAATAAAAGAATATTGCTGGGGATTCCAGATGACATTTCCTTGCTCCCCTTTGATAACATCCTGTGGAATAGGGGCAATAAATCCCTTATGCGCGTCGGTAAAATCAGTGTTATCAGAGAAAGGGAGTTGGTTATAAAGGGCGTTATTGGCTTGCTGGGTGGCGGCAGTGGCGTCTTTTGCTGCTTCTGCGGCCCATGCGGTCTGGCTGGCGGATAAAACAAATCCTGCCAGGGCGAGACTTCGGACTGTCGAGTTAAATCTCATTCTAAAACCCCTCAGAGTAAGTACAACGCGGTTTATAAAAACTTTGTGTCGCGACTGAAATGTTTCATAAAAGAAAAAACGGTAAGGCATGAATAACTATAATCGCGGCAATTCATTCAGCAAGTGAATGAACTAAAAATAAATGATTGAAATATAAGAGGGTTGATAAAGGATATTGCACCCGCCAAGTCATTATTCGCAGGTTGTTGTTAATGGACGCTTACCTGTCGGTAAAACTGAATTGTTACGTCACTCTTATCAATAAAAAAACCGGGCATGTCGCCCGGCTTATGCGTTATTTATCGTCTTTCTTTTTGCCAAGGGTCGGCGTTTCGTCGAAGAAGTTCCAGGGTTTCAGCAGGGTGTGCACCCATTCTGTTGGCATAATTGGCCACTCCTCGGCGCGCGCGACGTGCGTTGTGCCTGTGGTCATCCACACGACGTCGTCCTGATTATCCAGCGATTCGTTGTCTTTGCTGTACTGTCCCAGACCGGTGTCATGGATGGAACGGTTCGGGAATTTACCTTCCGGATACCCTTCACCCGGATGATAGCGCGTCACCCACAGCTGTTTATCCATAAAGCTCAGGCGATGGTAAATCCACTCGTCCGGGGCGAATTTTGCGCCGCTGGCGACCGGATGTGTGCCCCCTGCGTACGGGATAATCTGATACGAAACCGGATTGCCCATGCGGTTCTCTTTACGGGTGTTGCTCAGCAGACGGATGGTGCCCGGGTCAAATTTCTGAGCCGCCTGCTGCTCGGTATCAATCGTGTACTGATTCACCTGCATGGTACTGGTGCGCGGGCCGCCCGCGGTGTTCGGTTTCACTTCCGGGTCCATGCCAATCAGACGGTTTTGGGTGCCATCCACATCCATATCGAGGCGGAAATTATAGATATGCTGATGGGTGGTCCCGACGATGTTGTGGTCAATCAGCGTGCCGTACTTTGTATCGTCTTTCGCGCTGGCGTCGTGCATGGTTTTGGCCTGCACGCCTTTTACCGCTTCGATGCCGGTCGCGCCTGCATCAATGCCAATCGTCCCGTTTTCGTGGAAGATCCAGTCAAAGATGTAGTCATAGTTACCGACGGTGCTTATCCAGCGCACCACCAGTTCACGGCGTTCGGTGCTGACGTTGGGCTGGCCCATCTCCTGATGTTTATATTCCGGTCCGGCGTAGCGCTCGAACACGGCAATCGCGCGCGGAATATCCATCGGCTTGCCGGTGTAATCAGGAATAGTTTCGTTCAGCATCACGGCGTTGGACGGCACGTCTTTACCGCGCACCAGCGGAGAGGTCAGCGTGCCCATCCCGTAATCGCCGGAATCCAGATAGGCTTTGAAATACCAGCCGACATCCGGATCGCCGTAAGGGACGATCATCCCGCCGAGCGAACCCTGGTACATAATCTGGCGCTTTTTGCCGTTGTCGTTGTACGTCACGGTGGAGATGACCGGCCCGACGCGGGAATCCAGACTCAGGTGGAAATCCCAGTTCTGCCAGTGAACTCTGTCGCCGGTAATCGTGTAGTTTTTGCCTTCCGGCTCGCTGATTTCCAGCGGTTTTTTCAGAGGCGCAACGCGGTCGCGGCCATCATACGGACGCGGAGCCAGCGGAACCGGGATCACCTGGCCTTCTTCAATCTTGATGATTTTCTTTTGTTCGAGGTCAACCACGGCCACCAGGTTTTCAATGGGATGCGCCCAGTAGTTACCGTCGCCCACGTCGAGATAACTCACCACTTTCAGCAGGCGATCTTCTTGTTTCAGACCGTCTTTACCATCGAAAAAACCGACGGTCAGCGGGGTGGTGATCACTTTTTTCGGATCGTTGATGCCGTGCTTTTTCAGCGCTTCGGCATAGTCCGCGCTTTGGTTAATCAAGTTCTGCACGGTGGCAAAATCATCAAGCAGCACCATTCCGTGCGCGTCTTTGACCGTCTCCCAGTGCAGGATTTTTTTATCCTTCAGACAGACCAGGCTCTCAATGACGTTTTTGCCATCGAGCATAGTGACGCTGGCCTGACGCGGCGCATCCATCGCCGTGCCGTTCAGGACAAAATCCCACACTTTAGTTTTATCCGGCTCGGCGAGCGCAATCTGCGTGAAACGGGTATTGGGCTTAAAATCCGCCGAGGCTTTCACTATCCCGACGGCCTGGGTAATTTCGTCAGCGCTAAGCGCGTTTAACGGATGAGGGCTTTTTTCGACCTGAAAAGTCTGGTCAAGGCCGGACTGGAACACATCGTTGATAAAGGTTTCGGAGATAAACGCCTGGTTATTTTTCATCACCACCGGCACTTGCAGGGTCAGGGTTTTGCCGTTGACGATAGCCGTTTTTGCACCCGGTTTAACCTTCACAAACGCGCCGTCTTTGGTCAGGGTAAACATCTGCGCATAGTCATCCCACTGCACATCCGCGCCAAATTCCGCGAGCGTTTTGTCCATCGGGACCATATGCGCTTCGCTGCCGTGGGCAAACACGGGTGATTGCCAGGCGCAACACAGCGCCACCGCCATGGCCAGCGCCGTTTTACGGGCAGAAAAAGAAGAGTAGCTTCCCATCGATGACCTCATTTTATTGTGTTTATTGTGTTGTGACAGCGTTATCCTGGCAGGCTCAGGCGAGGAGTGTTTGCCTGCATCTGCCAGGTTGTTTGTCATCAATGCCAGGTTAAACGATTTTCCTGAAAGGCCGGAGGCGAGGTAAACCTCCGGCAAGGGAAGGACGCAATTAGCCGACGAAATCCCCGTGCTGGCGGGCGACCAGCGTGAGGATGGAGTAGAGCGCAACTGGCTGCTGATGCTGGTTAAACACCTCAACTGCCCATTCCACCACGCCGGTGGGTTTCTCCTCGGCGGTGCGCTGTTTTTTCAGAGTTTTACGTTTACAGGTCAGACGCACCTGAAGGGTGTCGCCAGGTTTGACCGGTTCGATAAAGCGCAGGTTTTCCATGCCGTAGTTGGCAATTACCGGTCCAACACCTGCATCAACAAACAGCCCGGCGGCGGCAGAAATCACGAAGTAACCGTGGACGACGCGCTCGCCAAAAAGGGATTCTGCTGCGCCGATTTTGTCCATATGCGCGTAGAAATGATCGCCGCTCAGGCAGGCAAAATTGACGATATCCGTTTCGGTCAACGTGCGGCGCGGCGTCAGCAGGCTGTCGCCCGGCTGAAGTTCCTCGAAGTATTTGCGAAACGGATGAACGCGGTCCTCCTGAACCTGCGCCCCGCGAACCCACTGCTGGCTAACGGCGGCCAGCATGGACGGACTGCCCTGAATCGCAGTGCGTTGCAGATAGTGTTTCACCGCGCGCAATCCGCCCAGCTCTTCGCCACCGCCCGCACGTCCCGGCCCGCCGTGAACCAGCTGTGGCAGGGGGGAACCGTGTCCGGTGGACTCTTTGGACGACTCTTCGTTCAGGATTTGAACACGCCCATGCGCCCGCGCGGCACCGGTAATAAACGTGCGCGCAATGTTCAGTTTGGCGGTGACCAGCGTGCAGACCAGGCTCCCTTCACCCGCGCGCGCCAACGCCATCGCGTGTTCCGCATCACGATAAGGCATCAGCGTCGCAACAGGACCAAACGCTTCAATGGCGTGCACGGCCGGGGTTTCGTCCGGCTGCGGGCAGAACAGCAGCGTGGGCGGGAAGAACGCCCCCGCAGCCTGCAAATCGGCTCTGCCGCCCAGACGAACCTGACAGCCTGCGGCGAGAAGCGCGTCGACTTTTTCCTGCACATCGGCACGCTGATCGGCATTCACCAACGATCCCATCTTCACGCCGTCCTGCGCCGGATCGCCCACCACCACTTTTTCAAGACGCGCGATCAGCGCCTGACTCACCGCGTCAATTTGCCCCTGCGGGACAATGATGCGACGAATAGCGGTACATTTTTGCCCGGCTTTGGCGGTCATCTCACGCACGATTTCGCGGATAAACAGCGCAAATTCAGGCTGCTCTGGCGTGACGTCTTCGCCCAGCACGCAGCAGTTCAGCGAGTCTGCTTCCATGGTGAACGGAATGGATTTCGCGACGATATTCGGGTGGATGCGCAGCGTCTGTCCGGTGGCGGCTGAGCCGGTAAACGTCACCACGTCCTGGCTGTCCAGATGGTTCAGCAGGTCGCCCGCACCACCGCAAATCAGACTGATTGCGCCGTCCGGCACCAGACCGCTTTCGACGATAGATTTCACCATCGCCTGCGTGACTTGCGCCGTCGCGGTGGCGGGTTTGATGATGGCGGGCATTCCGGCAAGCCACGTCGGCGCGAGTTTTTCCAGCATGCCCCAGCACGGGAAGTTAAACGCGTTGATATGCACCGCGACGCCTGACTTCGACGTCAGAACGTGACGCGCGGCAAAACCGCCGTCTTTCGACAGCGGGATCAGCTCGTCCTCCGGCCACAAAATGTCGTCCGGCAATTCGCGGCTGCCGAGGCTGGCGTAGGTAAACAGCGTACCAATACCGCCTTCGATATCCACCCAGCTGTCGGCTTTTGTCGCACCGGTTTCAGCCGACAGGGCATAGAAAATGTCTTTCTGACTCAGCAGATGTTTGGCGACCGCTTTCAGCATCGCCGCGCGTTCGATAAACGTCATGGCGTGAAGTGATTCACCGCCGTGCTCAATGGCATGGCGACGTGCCGCCGCCATATCCAGCCCTTCGCTGGTGACTTCCCACAAAGCGTCGCCGCTGATGGCGTGATGAATGTTGCGCTCGCGGCCCCGGCCAGATTGCCAGGTGCCGGACAAGAAGCTGGCTAACTGCTGCATCTCTCTTCTCCAGGTGGTTCGTGATTTCACTATAAATACTTCGATCATGAATCATAAAATGCAAGCGATGTTTTAATGATTTGTTAACGTTGTGATCATGACTGATGAAATGTCCGTAGTGATGGCCTGCTCTGACGGGCTTTATGCAAAAGGCTTGCGAGGTGCATCACAAAATAGACAAACACTCCTTGGGGTTATATTTAACCTTTGTGTAACTTTCAATAAACAAAGTGATTCATCATTCAGCGATGAATAACAATTTATCGAATCATAAAGGTGACGACGTGACGGAAGAAGAACGCTTTGAACAGCGCATCGCACAGGAGACAGCCATTGAGCCGCAAGACTGGATGCCTGAAGCCTACCGCAAAACGCTGATCCGCCAGATTGGTCAGCATGCGCACTCCGAGATTGTCGGCATGCTCCCGGAAGGGAACTGGATCGCTCGCGCCCCCACGCTGCGCCGCAAAGCGATTCTGCTGGCGAAAGTCCAGGACGAAGCCGGACACGGTTTGTATCTCTACAGCGCGGCGGAAACGCTAGGCTGCGCGCGGGAAGACATCTACCAGAAGATGCTGGACGGCAAGATGAAATACTCCTCCATTTTCAATTACCCGACGCTGAGCTGGGCGGACATCGGCGTGATCGGTTGGCTAGTGGACGGCGCGGCCATCGTCAATCAGGTGGCGCTGTGCCGCACCTCCTACGGACCGTATGCCCGCGCAATGGTGAAAATCTGCAAAGAAGAGAGCTTTCATCAGCGCCAGGGTTTTGAAGCCTGCATGGTGTTAGCGCAGGGCAGCGAATCCCAGCGCCAGATGTTGCAGGACGCAATCAACCGTTTCTGGTGGCCAGCGCTGATGATGTTTGGCCCGAACGACGACAACTCGCCGAACAGCGCCCGCAGCCTGGCGTGGAAAATCAAACGCTTTGGCAACGACGAACTGCGCCAGCGCTTTGTCGACAACACCGTCTCGCAGGTTGAAATGCTGGGCATGACGGTGCCGGATGCGGCTCTGCATTTCGACGCCGACAGCGGTCATTATCACTTTGGCGAAATCGACTGGCAGGAATTTGACGAGGTGGTGAACGGGCGTGGCGTCTGTAATCACGAACGTCTGGCCGCAAAAAATAAAGCCTGGGATGAAGGGGCGTGGGTGCGGGAAGCCGCACTGGCGCATGCAGAAAAACACCACGCCCGCACCGCCGCGTAAGAGGAAGCAAAATGAGCAAAGTTTACTGGCCGTTATACGAAGTTTTCGTGCGTTCCAAACAGGGACTTTCCCATCGTCATGTTGGCAGTTTGCACGCCGCCGACGACCGCATGGCGCTGGAAAATGCGCGCGATGCCTATACCCGTCGTAGTGAGGGCTGTTCGATTTGGGTGGTCAAGGCGAGCGAAATCGTCGCCTCACAGCCGGAAGAACGCGGTGAATTTTTTGACCCAGCAGAAAGCAAGGTCTACCGCCATCCGACGTTTTACACCATCCCTGATGGCATCGAGCATATGTGAGGAAGACGATGAAAACGACAACTGCCTATGCCCTGCGTTTGGGCGATAACTGTCTGGTGCTGTCACAGCGTCTCGGCGCGTGGTGCGGCCATGCCCCGGAGCTGGAAATCGATCTGGCGCTGGCGAATATCGGACTCGATCTGCTGGGCCAGGCGCGTAATTTTTTAACCTACGCCGCCGAGCTGGAAGGTGAGGGCGACGAAGACACGCTGGCGTTTGGCCGCGACGAGCGCCAGTTCCGCAATTTACTGCTGGTGGAGCAGCCGAACGGCAGCTTCGCCGACACCCTTGCCCGTCAGTATTTTATCGATGCCTGGCACGTCGCGCTGTTTACCCGCCTGACGCAAAGCCGCGATCCGCAGATTGCCGCCATCGCTGCCAAAGCCATTAAAGAAGCGCGTTACCACCTGCGGTTTAGCCGCGGCTGGCTGGTCCGTCTGGGGGACGGGACGGACATTTCAGCGCAAAAAATGCAGCAGGCGGTGGATTCCCTGTGGCGCTTTACCGCAGAGCTGTTCGAAGCCGATGAGCTGGAGAAAACCCTGGTTACCGAAGGCATCGCCGTCGATCCGCAAACGCTGCGTGCCGAGTGGGAAGCGGAAGTGTTTGCCGGTTTACAGCAGGCAACGCTGACCGTTCCGGCAGACGCGGCGTACCGCACCGGCGGTAAGCAAGGGCTGCACACCGAACATCTTGGACCGATGCTGGCGGAGATGCAGTACCTCCAGCGCATGTACCCTGGCCAGCAGTGGTAAAGGAGAGTCTATGCAACGTCTCGCAGAAATCGTCCCGGTAGAAATCCCGCAAATCTGGTCGCTGTTAAGCCAGATCCCGGACCCGGAAGTCCCGGTGTTGACCATCACCGATCTAGGCATGGTGCGCAGCGTCAAGGCGCAGGGAGAGGGTTGGGTGATTGGTTTTACGCCGACCTATTCCGGCTGTCCGGCCACGGAACATCTGCTGGGTGCGATCCGCGAGACGATGACGGCGCACGGTTTTACGCCCGTGCATATCGTCCTGCAGCTCGATCCCGCCTGGACGACTGACTGGATGACTCATGATGCCCGCGCACGTTTACGCGAATATGGCATCAGCCCGCCGGTGGGCCACAGCTGCCACGCCCATGCGCCAGCCGACGTTGCGTGTCCGCGCTGCGCCAGCGTGAACACCTCGGTAATCAGTGAATTTGGTTCCACGGCCTGCAAAGCGCTGTATCGCTGCAACGCCTGCCGTGAGCCTTTCGACTATTTCAAATGTATTTGAGGTTGCCATGACGACGTTTCACTCCTTAACGGTGGCAAAAGTAGAACCCGAAACCCGCGATGCGGTGACCATTACTTTTGCGATCCCACAGACTTTGCAGGACGCGTACCGTTTTCGTCCGGGACAGCATTTGACGCTGAAAGCGCGTCTGGCGGGTGAAGAACTGCGTCGCTGCTACTCGATTTGTAAAAGCATACAGCCGGGCGAAATCAGCGTGGCGGTCAAGGCTATCGAGGGCGGGCGTTTTTCTCGCTATGCCCGCGATGAGATAAAACAAGGCATGGCGCTGGAGGTGATGATCCCGCAGGGACAGTTTGGCTATCAGCCGCAGGCCGAACGTGAAGGGCGTTATCTGGCGATTGCCGCCGGATCGGGCATTACGCCGATGCTGGCGATTGTCTGTGCGACGCTGTCAACCGAGCCGGGCAGCCACTTCACCCTGATTTACGGCAACCGCAGCAGCCAGAGCATGATGTTCCGCCAGGCGCTGGCCGATCTGAAAGACACCTACCCGCAGCGCCTGCAACTGGTCAACATTTTCAGCCAGGAGACGCTCGACAGCGAACTGCTGCACGGGCGTATTGATGGCGAAAAGCTGCAGGCGCTGTCGAAAACGCTGATTGATTTCAGCCTGTTCAACGAAGCCTTTATCTGCGGGCCGTCGGCGATGATGGACGACGCGGAACTGACGTTAAAAGCGCTGGGGATGCCAGAAAATACGATTCATCTGGAGCGTTTTAACACGCCGGGAAGCGCGGTGAAACGCGCCACGGTCATCCAGGCGCAGGGGCAAAAAGTCACCGTGCGTCAGGATGGCCGCGACCGCGAAATCACCCTGACCGCCGTTGACGAAAGCATTCTGGATGCGGCCCTGCGCCAGGGCGCGGATCTGCCGTACGCCTGCAAAGGCGGCGTCTGCGCGACCTGCAAATGCAAAGTGCTTCGCGGCAAAGTCGATATGGCGACCAACTACAGCCTGGAGCCAGACGAGCTGGCGGCGGGATACGTGTTGAGCTGCCAGTCGCTGCCGCTCACCGCCGATGTGGTGGTCGATTTTGATGCGAAGGGGATGGCATGAGCGAGCTGATTATTACCCGTCATGGGCGCGTATTGCAGCTGACCCTGAACCGTCCGGCGGCGCGAAACGCGCTGAATAATACGCTGCTGTTACAGCTGGGCGAAGCGTTAGACGCGGCGGCAAGCGATCGCGACATCTCCGCCTGCGTGATTTACGGCAATAAGCGCATTTTCGCTGCTGGCGCGGATCTCAATGAGATGGCAGAAAAAGATCTGCCCGCCACCCTGAACGATATCCGCCCGCAGCTTTGGGCGCGTATTAACGCTTTCAGCAAGCCGCTGATTGCCGCCGTGAATGGTTTTGCGCTCGGCGCGGGCTGCGAGCTGGCGCTGCTGTGTGATGTGGTTATCGCCGGGGACAACGCCCGTTTCGGCCTGCCGGAAATCACGCTGGGGATCATGCCCGGCGCGGGCGGCACGCAGCGGTTGATTCGCTGCGTAGGCAAGTCGCTCGCCAGCAAAATGATCCTCACGGGTGAAAGCATTACAGCGCTGCAGGCGCGCGAGGCCGGGCTGGTCAGCGATGTGTTTCCGGCGGCATTGACGCTGGAATATGCCCTGCAGCAGGCGGCACTGATGGCGCGTCATTCTCCGCTGGCGTTGCAGGCGGCGAAACAGGCGCTGCGTCAATCACAGGAGGTGCCGTTGCAGGCCGGTCTGGCGCAGGAACGACAGCTTTTCACGCTGCTTTGCGCCACCGACGATCGTCGCGAAGGCATCGACGCGTTCTTACAAAAACGCACCCCCGACTTTAAAGGACGCTAATTGTGGAATTTATTCTCAGTCATGTTGAGCAGGGCGTGATGACGATTACGCTGAACCGCCCGGAGCGCCTGAACAGCTTTAACGACGTCATGCATCAGCAGCTTGCGGAATGCCTGAAGCAGGTCGAACGTGATGACACCATTCGCTGCCTGTTGATAACCGGTGCAGGGCGCGGATTTTGTGCCGGACAGGATCTGAACGACCGAAACGTGGACCCGAACGGCCCCGCGCCGGATCTGGGAATGTCCGTCGAGACGTTTTATAACCCGCTGGTACGCCGTCTGGCGAAACTGCCCAAGCCCGTCATCGCTGCGGTTAACGGTGTGGCGGCTGGCGCAGGCGCGACGCTGGCGCTGGGCTGCGACATGGTGATCGCCGCCCGTTCGGCGAATTTTATGATGGCTTTCAGCAAGCTCGGTTTAGTCCCTGACTGCGGCGGCACCTGGATTTTGCCCCGCCTGGCCGGACGCGCACGGGCGATGGGGCTGGCGCTGCTCGGCGACAAGCTGAGCGCAGAGCAGGCGCACGCGTGGGGCATGATCTGGCAGGTCGTCGACGACGAACAGCTATCGGCGACCGCACAGCAGTTGGCGATTCATTTTGCTTCACAGCCGACGTTTGGGCTGGGGCTTATCAAGCAGGCGCTGTACGCCGCCGAAACTCACACATTGGACGCACAGCTCGATCTGGAGCGCGATTACCAGCGCCTCGCCGGGCGCAGCGACGATTATCGCGAAGGCGTCAGTGCGTTCCTGAATAAACGCCAGCCTAATTTCACGGGGAAATAAGATGACGATGACGATTCACACCGTCGCCGTGATTGGCAGCGGGACCATGGGAGCAGGCATTGCGGAAATCGCCGCCAGCAGCGGGCATCAGGTGCTGGTGTATGACATTTCCGCCGAGGCGACATCCCGCGCCATCGACGGGATCCGCGAGCGACTGGCGTCACGCGTTGCACGCGGAAAACTGACGGCAGAGTGCGGTCAGGCAACGCTGGCGCGCCTGATTCCGATCACTGATATTCATGCCCTGGCCGCCGCCGACCTGGTGATTGAAGCGGCTTCTGAGCGCCTTGAGATCAAAAAAGCGCTGTTTTCACAGCTTGCTGAGATTTGTCCGCCGCAAACTCTGCTGACCAGCAATACCTCGTCGATTTCGATTACCGCTATCGCCGCTGACGTTCGCCATCCGGAGCGCGTCGCGGGGCTGCATTTCTTTAATCCCGCGCCGGTCATGAAGCTGGTGGAAGTGGTGAGCGGACTGGCGACCTCGCCTGAGGTGACCGATGCGCTGTGCAATTTGGCGATGAACTGGGGTAAACAGCCGGTGCGTTGCCAGTCGACGCCGGGATTTATCGTCAACCGCGTGGCGCGTCCGTTTTATTCCGAAGCCTGGCGCGCGCTGGAGGAGCAGGTGGCTGCGCCCGAAGTGATTGATGCCGCTCTGCGCGAGGGCGGCGGTTTCCGCATGGGCCCGCTGGAGCTAACGGACATGATCGGTCAGGACGTCAACTTCGCCGTGACCTGTTCGGTATTTAACGCCTTCTGGCAGGAGCGGCGTTTTCTGCCCTCGCTGGTTCAGCAGGAACTGGTGCTGGCGGGCCGTTTCGGCAAGAAAAGCGGGCGCGGCGTTTACGACTGGCGCGGGGAACGCCCGACAGCGCAATGGCTCGCGGCGGTGAGTGAAACTTACTGTTCGATAGCGGTACAAACGAGAAGTGACGGTGTCACTGAAATGGACGAGGTTTTACTGATCGACACGCAGGGTGAAACCGCGCAGAGCCTGGCGCTACGGTTGAACAGCCCCGTCGTGGTGGTCGATCGTATGGAAGGCGACGTGGTGGTGATTGCGGCGGCGGCCAGCAATCCGCGCTCCGCCACGCAAAAGGCGGTGTATCACCTGCAACAGCAGGGTAAACGCGTGCTGCAGATTGCCGATTATCCCGGACTGATTATCTGGCGCACGGTGGCGATGATCATCAATGAAGCGCTGGACAGCCTGCAAAAGGGCGTCGCCTGCGAACAGGACATCGACACCGCGATGCGGCTTGGCGTGAATTACCCGCTTGGCCCGATTGCCTGGGGCGAACGGCTTGGCTGGCAACGTCTTTTAATTCTACTCGAAAATCTGCAACGCCATTACGGCGAAGAACGCTATCGCCCTTGTTCACTGCTGCGCCAGCGTGCGCTTCTGGAGAGTCGCTATGAGTCATAACGCCTGGCACAACGCCCGCGCCATGTATGAAAACGATGCCTGCGCGCAGGCGCTGGGAATCGATATTGTTGAGATGGACGAGGGGGTCGCGGTGGTGACGATGACCATCACCCCGCAGATGCTGAACGGGCATAAAACTTGCCACGGCGGGCAGCTTTTTTCGCTGGCGGATACGGCATTTGCCTACGCCTGCAACAGCCAGGGGCTGGCCGCCGTTGCCTCGGCCTGCACGATTGATTTTCTGCGTCCTGGATTTGCCGGAGACAAATTGACCGCCACCGCGCGGGTCAAACATCAGGGCAAACAGACGGGCGTGTATGACATCGAAATGACGAACCAACATCAAAAAACCGTCGCCTTATTTCGCGGGAAATCGCACCGCATTGGCGGCAATGTGACAGGAGAAGCCTGATGCACGACGCATTTATCTGTGAGGGTGTTCGTACCCCGGTGGGGCGTTACGGTGGCGCATTGTCCGGCGTGCGCGCCGACGATCTGGCTGCGGTTCCGCTGCGCGCGCTGCTGGCGCGCTATCCGCACCTGGATGCTGAACGTATTGACGATGTGATTTTCGGCTGTGCAAATCAGGCCGGGGAAGACAACCGCAACGTGGCGCGCATGGCCGCACTGCTGGCCGGTTATCCGCAGTCTATTTCCGGGACGACCATCAACCGCCTGTGCGGGTCGGGTCTGGATGCGGTGGGGTTTGCCGCGCGTGCGATCAAAGCCGGTGATGCCGATTTGCTGATTGCGGGCGGCGTGGAATCGATGTCGCGCGCGCCGTTCGTGATGGGGAAAGCCACCGCGCCATTCCAGCGTCAGGCGGAGATGTTTGATACCACGATTGGCTGGCGATTTGTGAATCCGCTCATGCATCAGCAATACGGAACTGACAGCATGCCGGAAACGGCAGAGAATGTAGCTGAATTGTTAAATATAAGCCGTGCGGATCAGGATGCGTTTGCGCTGCGCAGTCAGCAACGTACCGCGATGGCGCAGCAAAACGGCATTCTGGCGCAGGAAATTGTGCCGGTCAGCATCATCGGAAAAAAGGGCGCGGTGACAGAAGTGACGATCGACGAACATCCGCGCGCCGAAACCACGTTAGACCAGCTTTCCGCGTTGAAAACACCGTTCCGCAAGCATGGCGTGGTCACGGCGGGGAATGCGTCGGGCGTCAATGACGGTGCGGCGGCGCTGATCGTCGCCAGCGAAAAGATGGCGCTCCAGCAGGGTTTGATTCCGCGCACGCGCATTGTGGCGATGGCCTCTGCCGGCGTTGAGCCACGGCTGATGGGGCTTGGGCCGGTGCCGGCAACGCGCAAAGTGCTGGAGCGCGCGGGCTTAAACATCAACGATATGGACGTTATCGAGCTGAACGAAGCCTTCGCCGCGCAGGCGCTGGGCGTGTTGCGCCAGCTCGGACTTCCGGATGATGCCGCGCATGTGAATCCGAACGGCGGCGCGATTGCGCTGGGACATCCGCTGGGCATGAGCGGTGCACGGTTGGTGCTCGCCGCCAGCAACGAACTGCATCGCCGCAACGGGCGTTATGCGCTGTGTACGATGTGCATCGGTGTGGGCCAGGGCATTGCCCTGATCCTTGAGCGCGTTTGATCGAATAACAATGTGAGCACCCTACAATGACAACGACAACAACAAAACTTGATCCGATCGAAACCGCTTCCCTTGACGAATTACAGGCGCTGCAAACTCAACGCCTGAAGTGGACGCTGGAGCACGCTTACAAGAACGTGCCGATGTACAAACGTAAATTTGATGCGGCGGGCGTGCATCCCGACGATTTCAACGAGCTAGCGGACCTGAATAAATTCCCGTGCACCACCAAGCAGGATCTGCGCGATAACTATCCGTTCGATACCTTTGCTGTGCCGATGGAACAGGTTGTGCGCATTCACGCATCATCAGGAACCACCGGGAAACCTACCGTGGTGGGTTACACGCAAAACGATATCGACAACTGGGCCAATATCGTGGCCCGTTCGCTGCGTGCCGCCGGTGGGACCGCGAAAGACAAAATTCATGTCGCGTATGGTTACGGACTCTTTACCGGCGGACTGGGCGCGCATTACGGCGCGGAACGTTTAGGTGCGACGGTGATCCCGATGTCCGGCGGACAAACGGAAAAACAGGCGCAACTGATCCGTGATTTCCAGCCGGATATGATCATGGTGACGCCGTCTTACTGTCTGAATCTGATCGAAGAGATGGAGCGCCAGATGGGCGGCGATGCGAGTCGATGTTCGCTGCGGGTCGGCGTTTTTGGCGCAGAGCCGTGGACGCTGGCGATGCGCCACGAAATCGAACGCCGTCTGGGCATTACCGCGCTGGACATTTATGGTTTGTCAGAGGTGATGGGACCGGGCGTGGCGATGGAATGTCTCGAAACCGCAGATGGCCCAACCATCTGGGAAGACCATTTTTATCCGGAAATTGTCAATCCTAACGACGGAACGCCGCTGGCCGACGGACAGCAGGGCGAACTGCTGTTTACCACGCTGACCAAAGAAGCGCTGCCGGTGATCCGCTATCGCACCCGCGACCTGACGCGTCTGCTGCCGGGTACGGCGCGCACCATGCGTCGTATGGATCGCATTAGCGGTCGCAGCGATGACATGCTGATCATTCGCGGCGTCAATGTCTTCCCGTCACAGCTGGAAGAGGAAATCGTGAAATTCGAACATCTGTCGCCGCACTATCAGCTGGAAGTGAATCGTCGCGGCCATCTTGATTCACTTTCGGTGAAGGTCGAGCTGAAAGAGAGCAGTTTGGCTCTAAGCCACGAGCAGCGCTGCCAGGTGTGTCATCAGTTGCGTCACCGCATCAAGTCGATGGTAGGGATCTCAACTGACGTGACGATTGTGAACTGCGGGAGCATTCCGCGCTCAGAAGGTAAGGCGTGCCGCGTGTTTGACCTGCGTAAAGTGGCGGCAAACGGCTAAGACGTTCGGCCCTCGTCCCTCCTCATTTTGGGAGTGGACGGGGGGGCAAAATACTGTGCTATGATTCATCCAGTGTAAAAATCACAGCAGAATGAATCACATGAGCAAACTCGATACCTTTATTCAGCACGCCGTCAGCTCAGTTCCCATCAGCGGAACGTCGCTGATTTCATCGCTCTACGGCGATTCGCTCTCCCATCGCGGCGGCGAGATTTGGCTCGGAAGCCTGGCCTCACTGCTGGAAGGGATGGGTTTTGGCGAGCGCTTTGTGCGCACCGCGCTTTTTCGCCTTAACAAAGAGGGCTGGCTGGATGTTTCCCGCATCGGCAGGCGCAGCTTTTATCGCCTGAGCGACAAAGGGCTGCGGTTGACGCGGCGTGCCGAGAGTAAAATTTATCGTGCTGAGCTACCCGCCTGGGACGGTAAATGGCTGCTATTGCTGTCGGAGGGGCTGGATAAAAATACGCTCGCGGATGTTAAGAAACAGCTCATTTGGCAAGGCTTTGGCACGCTGGCCTCCAGCCTGATGGCATCGCCGTCGCAGAAACTGGCCGATGTCCAGCAGCTGTTACATGAAGCTGGCGTGGCGGAAAACGTGATCTGCTTTGAGGCTCATTCACCGCTGGCGTTATCGCGGGCGGCACTGCGCGCTCGCGTTGAAGAGTGCTGGCAGTTAACGGAACAAAACGTCATGTACGAGACGTTTATTGACTCGTTCCGGCCTTTATTACCGCTGTTAAAAGAGGCGTCTGCGGATGAACTCACGCCGGAGCGCTGTTTTCAGATCCAGCTGTTGCTGATTCATTTTTATCGTCGCGTGGTGCTAAAAGATCCATTGTTGCCGGAGGAGTTGCTCCCCGCGCACTGGGCAGGGCAAACCGCGCGACTGCTGTGTATCAATATTTATCAGCGCGTCGCGCCGGGTGCGCTGGCGTTTGTCAGCGAAAAAGGCGAAACCTCGGTCGGCGAATTACCCGCACCAGGCGCGCTGTATTCCCAACGTTTTGGCGGGCTGAGTATCACATAACGGAGGTAAAATGCCTGTTTATCAAATTGACGGACTGACCCCAGTGGTGCCGGATGAGAGCTATGTGCATCCAACAGCGGTGCTGATCGGTGATGTGATTTTGGGTAAAGGCGTGTACGTCGGACCTAACGCCAGCCTGCGCGGTGATTTTGGTCGTATCGTGGTGAAAGACGGGGCGAATATTCAGGATAATTGCGTGATGCACGGATTTCCTGAACAAGACACGGTTGTCGAAGAGGACGGGCATATCGGCCACAGCGCTATTTTACACGGCTGCGTGATTCGCCGTAATGCGCTGGTTGGGATGAATGCGGTGATTATGGACGGCGCGGTGATCGGCGAAAACAGCATCGTGGGTGCTGCGGCGTTTGTGAAGGCCAAAGCTGAAATGCCTGCTAATCATCTGATTATTGGCAGCCCTGCCAGGGCTATCCGTACGCTCAGCGAGCAGGAAATCGAGTGGAAAAAGCAGGGCACGCGTGAATATCAGGTGCTGGTTGAACGCTGTAAGCTGACCATGCATCAGGTTGAACCGCTGCGTGAGGTGGAAGCAGGGCGAAAGCGTCTTGAATTCGATCAGAATTTAAGGCCGAAATCCGCGCGCTAAGTGTTCATTATTTTGTCGAACGACGGTCCGCCAAAAGCTAAACGTCGTTAACTGATGCGGATTTTAAAGCAGATTTGACGCGTAACGTGTTGATTCTGTGCAGGGTCATGAAAAACCCTCCCACCGGGCGGTGAGAGGGCGAAATCTTATGCAGCCACCAGGCTGTCGATAGCGGCTTTTGCGTCAGTCTGCGCTTTAGATGCCACTTCCGGACCGTAGGCAATCCCTTCTGCAAACACAAAGTTCACGTCGGTGATGCCGATGAAGCCCAGGAACACGCTCAGGTACGGTGAAATCAGGTCAGTTGGGGTATCTTTGTGAATACCGCCACGGCTGGACAGCACGATAGCGCGTTTACCTTTCACCAGACCTTCTGGACCGTTCTCGGTATAACGGAACGTCACGCCAGCACGCGCCACCAGGTCGAAGTAGTTTTTCAGCTGCGTTGGGATGTTGAAGTTATACATCGGCGCATTAATAACGATAACGTCGTGAGCCTGCAGCTCAGCGATCAGTTCGTCAGACAGCGTCAGCGCTTCCTGCTGACGTGGCGTCAACGGCGCATCGCTCGGACGCAGCGCACCCACCAGTTCGCCATCCAGGACTGGAATCGGCTGAGCAGCCAGATCGCGAACGGTGATTTCGTCAGCGCTGTGCTGTTCGCGCCACTGCTCAACGAAATAATCAGACAGCTGACCAGACTGAGAGTACCCTGCCAGAATACTGGATTTGAGAACTAATACTTTGCTCATGGGTGATTCCTTAATTGTATTTGATTGGGGGGATTACCCCGTTGCTTGCAGACACTTTATTCACAATCCTGTCGCAGGGATAGCGCAATATATCGAACCCCGTGTTCAGTTTTTTTGAATAAGGCGGTCGATGCCCCAATGTGGTACTCTATAGCAATCATTAAAAAGAGATTTAACCCGGCAGAGCACTGCCCCTTAACGCTATGACAGAACAACAAAAAATCACCTTCCCACTGCTCATGCAACGGCTCGAAACGCTCATGTTGCGCGATAAACAGCGCTTTGCGCGTCGCCTGCACGGGGTGAAGAAGGTTAAAAATCCTGATGCACAACAGGCCATTTATCAGGAGATGGCGAAAGAGATTGAACAGGCAGCAGGGAAGGTTGTGCTGCGTGAAGCGGCACGTCCGGATATCACCTATCCGGAGAATTTGCCCGTCAGTCAGAAGAAACAGGAAATTCTCGAAGCCGTTCGCGACCATCAGGTGGTGATTGTGGCGGGCGAAACCGGCTCCGGTAAAACCACGCAGTTGCCGAAAATCTGTATGGAGTTGGGGCGCGGTGTGAAGGGCTTGATTGGCCACACCCAGCCGCGTCGTCTGGCCGCGCGTACCGTGGCGAATCGTATCGCCGAAGAGCTGCAAACCGAACCGGGCGGCTGCATCGGTTATAAAGTGCGTTTCAGCGATCACGTTAGCGATAACACCATGGTCAAGCTGATGACCGACGGAATTCTGCTGGCCGAAATTCAGCAGGATCGCCTGCTGATGCAGTACGACACGATTATCATTGACGAAGCGCACGAGCGCAGTCTGAACATCGATTTTTTGCTGGGCTACTTGCGTGAACTGTTACCGCGTCGCCCGGACCTGAAAATCATCATTACGTCGGCGACAATCGATCCGCAACGCTTCTCGCGCCACTTCAATAACGCGCCGATTATCGAAGTGTCGGGCCGGACTTATCCGGTTGAAGTGCGCTATCGCCCGATTGTTGAAGACGCGGACGACACTGAACGCGATCAGCTGCAGGCGATTTTCGATGCGGTCGATGAATTAGGGCGCGAAAGCCCGGGTGATATTCTGATTTTCATGAGCGGCGAGCGTGAAATTCGCGATACCGCTGATGCGCTCAGCAAGCGCGACCTGCGCCATACCGAGATTTTGCCGCTGTACGCGCGTCTGTCGAACAGCGAGCAAAACCGCGTATTCCAGTCGCATCATGGTCGTCGCATCGTGCTGGCGACCAACGTGGCGGAAACTTCGTTAACCGTTCCCGGCATCAAGTATGTGATTGACCCCGGAACGGCGCGTATCAGCCGCTACAGCTTTCGCACCAAAGTGCAGCGCCTGCCGATTGAGCCCGTCTCACAGGCGTCGGCTAACCAGCGTAAAGGCCGCTGCGGACGTGTGTCTGAAGGTATCTGTATTCGTTTGTATTCCGAAGACGATTTCCTGTCGCGTCCGGAATTTACCGATCCGGAGATTCTGCGTACCAACCTGGCGTCCGTTATTTTACAGATGACCGCGCTGGGGCTGGGCGATATCGCCGCGTTCCCGTTTGTTGAAGCGCCGGATAAACGCAATATTCAGGACGGGGTGCGCCTGCTGGAAGAGCTGGGCGCGATCACCACTGACGAGCAGGCCACCGCCTACAAACTGACCCCGCAGGGGCGTCAGTTAAGCCAGTTGCCGGTCGATCCGCGTCTGGCGCGGATGGTGCTGGAAGCGCAAAAACACGGCTGCGTGCGCGAAGCGATGATCATCACCTCCGCGCTGTCTATTCAGGATCCGCGCGAGCGTCCAATGGACAAAAAGCAGGCGTCCGATGAGATGCACCGTCGTTTCCACGACAAAGAGTCCGATTTCCTCGCGTTTGTGAATCTGTGGAATTATCTCGGCGAGCAGCAAAAAGCGCTGACGTCCAATGCGTTTCGTCGTCTGTGCCGGACCGAATACCTGAACTATCTGCGCGTGCGCGAGTGGCAGGATATCTACACCCAGCTGCGTCAGGTGGTTAAAGAACTGGGCATTCCGGTCAACAGCGAACCGGCAGAATACCGTGAAATTCACGTCGCCTTGCTGACGGGTTTGTTGTCGCACATTGGCATGAAAGATGTCGATAAACAGGAATTTACCGGCGCGCGTAACGCCCGTTTCGCGATCTTCCCCGGTTCCGGTTTATTCAAGAAACCGCCGAAATGGACCATCGTCGCGGAACTGGTTGAAACCAGCCGCCTGTGGGGCCGCATTGCCGCGCGGATCGATCCTGAATGGGTTGAACCCGTGGCACAGCATCTGCTGAAACGTTCTTACAGTGAACCGCACTGGGAACGCGCGCAGGGCGCGGTGATGGCGACTGAAAAGGTTACCGTTTACGGCCTGCCGGTCGTTGCCGCGCGCAAGGTGAATTACAGCCAGATTGATCCGGCGCTTTCCCGCGAGCTGTTTATCCGCCACGCGCTGGTCGAAGGCGACTGGCAAACGCGTCATGTGTTCTTTCGCGAAAACCTGAAGCTGCGCGCCGAAGTCGAAGAGCTGGAGCATAAATCCCGTCGCCGCGACATCCTGGTGGATGACGAAGCGTTATTTGAATTCTACGATCAGCGCATCAGCCATGATGTGGTGTCGGGCCGTCACTTCGACAGCTGGTGGAAAAACGCCAGTAAAGAGACGCCGGACCTGCTCAATTTTGAAAAGAGCATGCTGATTAAAGAAGGCGCGGAAAACGTCAGCAAGCTGGACTATCCGAACTTCTGGCATCAGGGCAATCTCAAGCTGCGTCTGACGTATCAGTTTGAGCCGGGCGCGGATGCCGATGGCGTGACGGTTCATATTCCGCTGCCGCTGCTGAACCAGGTCGAAGAGAGCGGATTTGAGTGGCAAATTCCCGGCCTGCGTCGTGAGCTGGTGATTGCGCTGATCAAATCCCTGCCAAAACCGGTGCGCCGTAATTTTGTTCCCGCGCCGAACTACGCCGAGGCGTTTTTAGGCCGCGTCACGCCGCTTGAAATGCCGCTGCTGGATGCGCTCGAGCGCGAGTTGCGCCGCATGACCGGGGTGACGATCGACCGTGAATCCTGGCACTGGGATCAGGTGCCTGACCATCTGAAAATCACCTTCCGGGTGGTGGACGATAAAAACAAGAAGCTGAACGAAGGCCGTTCGCTGACCGAACTGAAAGACGCGCTGAAAGGCAAAGTCCAGGAGACGCTGTCTGCGGTGGCGGACGACGGTATCGAACAAAGCGGGCTGCACATCTGGAGTTTTGGCAATCTGCCGGATCATTACGAGCAAAAACGCGGCAACTATAAAGTGAAAGCGTGGCCTGCGCTGGTGGATGAGCGCGACAGCGTAGCGATCAAGCTGTTTGATAATCCGCTGGAACAGCAGCAGGCGATGTGGCGCGGTCTGCGCCGGTTATTGCTGCTGAATATTCCGTCGCCGATCAAATATTTGCATGAAAAACTGCCGAACAAAGCCAAACTCGGGCTGTACTTCAACCCTTACGGCAAAGTGCTGGACTTGATTGACGACTGCATCTCCTGCGGTGTGGATAAGCTGATCGACGAGGCGGGCGGTCCGGTCTGGATGGAAGAGGGCTTTGCGAAGCTGCACGAAAAAGTGCGTGCGGAACTTAACGACACCGTGGTGACCATCGCCAAACAGGTCGAGCAGATCCTGACGGCGGTTTTCAATATCAACAAACGTCTGAAAGGGCGCGTTGATATGACCATGGCGCTGGGGTTGTCGGACGTAAAAGCGCAGATGAGCGGCCTGGTGTATCGCGGATTTGTCACCGGCAACGGGTTTAAACGCCTCGGCGATACGCTGCGTTATCTGAACGCGATTGAAAAACGGCTTGAGAAGCTGGCCGTTGATCCGCACCGCGACCGCGTGCAAATGCTGAAGGTCGAAAGCGTGCAGCAGGCGTGGCAGCAGTGGTTTAACAAGCTGCCGCCTGCGCGTCGAACCGACGATGATGTGCAGGAGATCCGCTGGATGATCGAAGAGCTGCGCGTCAGCTTATTTGCCCAGCAGCTCGGGACGCCGTATCCGATTTCGGATAAGCGTATTTTGCAGGCCATGGATCAAATTAGCGGCTGATCATTTTCTGTGGATGTCGGCGCAACATGCAGAACGGGTTGTTCTTACGTTCACGTTATGTTCGCTGCTTCTCTGAAATGCCTGAACCTGTGAACGTGCCTGGGTGGCTCATTCTGCACTGAACCCCTAAATCTGGCACGTTCACCGGTTAAAGTGTGAAAGAGAAACATCGGTCGAAAAGTGAACGGAATAAACGCCGATGAAACATATTCTCGATAATCAAGTGACCCACAGTGTCAACCTTCAGACCATCCACCCCCCAACGCCTTATACAAATCAATTTGCGCCAGCAGCAGGTTGTTTTTCACCTGAACCACGCTGGTTTGAACCGTGTACAGCGTACGCTGCGCATCCAAGACATCCAGATAAGACGAGTAGCCGTTGTTATAACGGTTTTGCGCAATGCGAAGCGTTTCCTGCGCCACGTCCTGCTGCGCCAGCAGTTCCGTCAGCTGTTCCTGAAAGCGTGTCATGGCGTCCAGGCTGTCGTTCACTTCCCTGAACGCATTGCGTACGGTTTTTTCATAGCTGTACAGCGCCTGATTGCGCTGCGACTGGGAAATATCTACCTGTGCATTCAGCGCCTGACGGTTGAGCAGCGGCGCAAGAATACTGCCGCCCACGCTCCAGAGCTGCAGTGGATTATCCAGCAGGCCAGACAGGGTACGATCCTGTATCGATCCGCTGGCCGTCAGGTTGATCGACGGCAACAGGCTGGCGCGCGAGGCGGCAAGCGTGGCATCCGCCGCGATAAGCTGGCGTTCGGCTTGCACGATGTCCGGGCGGCGGTTCAATAATGAAGACGGCAGTTGGGATGGGATTTGCAGCGGCGTGAGCGTCTCAAAGTTCTCACTGCGGGCAACTGCACCAGGATTGTGTCCGATGAGGATGCTGAGCGCATTTTCCTGCTGCGCTATCTGATGCTGCACCTGCGGGATTTGCGCGCGGGTGGCGCGCAGTTCGGAGTCCGACTGCATCAGCTCCAGGCGCGAACTGTAGCCCGTTTCGAACTGACGTTTTGCCAGTTTCCAGGCTTCCTCACGGGATTTCAGCGTCGATTGCGTCACCCGCAGCTGTTCATCCAGTGACAGCAACGTGACGTATCCAGAAGCCACCGATGAGGCGACGGTCAAATCGGCGGCAGCGGCAGCCGCTTTCTGCGCATCAAGCGAGGCAATCGCCGCCCGCGAGGTGCTGCGATTCACGCCCCAGATATCCACGTCATAACTGGCGGTCAGACTGCCTTTATACAGCGAGCCGTAAACCGGTAATCCGCTGGCAGCCGATTGTGAACGCGCCCGCGTCCCGCTGAACCCCGCGTCGAGCGTCGGGAAAAGACTCCCGTCGGCGGCATAAACGCGCGCCTGATATTCGTTCACGCGCTCGCGGGCGATCAGCACATCGCTGTTATTCTGCAACGCCTGGCTAACGTAGTCATTCAGATGATTATCGTGAAAATTGCGCCACCAGACCTGTTCTGCCGGGCTTGCCGGACCGCTGGCTTCGCGCCACTGCGCCGGGATTTGCAACGTCGGTTTCGCCGGGGCGATGTCCGCAGACTGACACCCAGCCAGCAGCGCCGCCACTATCAAACCTGCGACGGGGCGAAAAGTCATGGCTTCTCCTCCCGCGTATCAATATTGACCTGCACCGACATTCCGGGGCGCAACAGCGCAGACGCTTCGGGTTTGCCGAGCACTTCAATGCGCACCGGAATGCGCTGAGCGATCTTCACAAAATTACCCGTGGCGTTGTCCGGCGTAATCGCGCTGAACTCCACGCCAGTGGCAGGAGAAATGCTCTCGACGCGGCCTTGATAGCTTTTGCCGTTTAACGCATCGACGGTGAAAGTCACCGGCTGACCCACGCGCAGATTTGCTAACTGCGTCTCTTTGATATTGGCAATCACCCAGTGCTGCGGCGGCACCAGCGTGGTGAGATGGGTGCCTGCGGTGACATAGGCGCCCAGACGCACGGCAATTTGCCCAAGCTGGCCGTCACGTGGGGCGATGATGCGGGTATTTTGCAGATCGATTTGCGCCAGCTCCAGCGCCGCTTTGGCGCTTTCGACATCAGCCTCAAGCGACCCGCGATTCACGATCACGGTTTGCAAATCCTGCCGCGAGATTTCAAGCGTGGCTTGCGCCTGATCGATATTCGCACTGCCTTGCGCGGCACTCGCCAGGGCGGCATCCCGTTCACGAATGGACAGCGAACCATCCGCCGTCAGATCTTTCACCCGCTTTAAATCGGCCTGAGTTTTCAGGTTTTGCGCGCGGGCGTTTTTCAGTGCCGCATCGTTGCGTGCAATCACCGCTTCGGCGCTTTTACGCTGCTGGAGATTATTGTTGAGCGTGGCATTTTTCATCGCCAACTGCGCCTCGGCCTGATGCACGCGCTGGCGATAGATCCGGTCGTCGATTTGCAGCAGCAGATCGCCTTTCTTGACCTGCACAAAGTCCTGCACGTTAACGTCCGTAATATAGCCGTTGACCTGCGGGCTGATAAACGTGGTCTGGCCGCGCACGTAGGCATTATCGGTAAATTGCGTATGGCGGGTGAACGGCGGCAGTTGCCAGGCATACAGAATCACCAGCACACCGACGATGCCTATCGCCGCAGCGGTAAAAATAGAGACCACGCGCAAATTGTTGCGGGTATTGGCCTGTACGTTAGCGGCATCCTGCTGACTCATAACATCTCCTGAGATAAAGCAATTAACATGATGGTTGTTCTTCTCTTATTGAGTGCCGGTGGATTTTTTTAGCGCCAGCCGTGCGGTGAGTCGCAGGCGCAGCAAACGCCATAAAATCCATACCAGCGTGGCGGTGGCGATACCCGCCGTCAGCAGGTACGTATCGTTGTAAGCGAGAATGTTGGCCTCAAGCGTGGTGACGGTTTGCAGCTGCGTTACGGCCTGGGTGTTCAGCAGCGCGCTGTCGCCAATCAGGCTTTTGTACAGTTGGGTATAAATCTGCAGCCGTTCATTGACCAGTGGATTGAGCGTGGAGAGCTGATCGGCCAACATGCTGGAGTGGTATTTCTCGCGCCAGGTCTGAAAGGTGCCGAGAATGGCGGAACCCAACAGCCCGCCAATGTTCTGGCTCATGCCAAAAAGCACCGAAAAACTGACCAGATTGCGCGGATCGGCAATCACGCCGCCGATACCCGCCAGCATCGCCGGTGCGAGGAAAAAGGCGCTTCCGAACCCGAGCAAAAACTGGCTGAGCATCAGCTGATCCGGACGGGTCAGATTGTTGGACTGGCTGTCGAGCAGCGAGGCGACAATCATCAGCACCAACGACGTAACGATCGGCCAGGCGAGTTTGGTCGGCTTGATGGTCAGGCAACTGGCGACAATGCCGCAGGCAATACCTGCAAAAATTGACCACGCCAGATGGGTCATTTGTTCGTTCTGCAAACCGACATATTGCAGCCAGCCGATGACGCCGGTGTTTTGCTCCGCCAGCACGATGCGGATCAGCAGCATGATCAGCCCCAGACGCAAAATACTGCCGCTGGAGAGCCAGCGAGTATTCAGCAGCGGGTTGCTGCGGTTATGTTCGAAGACGATGGCCGAGACAATCAGCACCAGTGAAAGCGCCAGCGACCAGCCGATCCACGGCGCTTCAAACCACCAGTCCAGCCGACCGAGGGACAGCACTGCGCACAGCAGGGCCATTCCCGGTGCCAGTAAAAAAAAGGTGATGAAATCCTTTTTCTCAAACACTTTGCGCCGATCGCCCGGCGGCAGTTTCAGCGCGATGACGCAGGCAAGCGACACCAGCGCCAGACCCAGCTCGAAGAAGTACAGCCCGCGCCATTCGTCGAGCTGCAGCAGTTCAGTTGAAAACAGCCGTGCGATTGGGATCGCCAGCGACGAACCGGTGATCCCGATGGTCAACGCTTTCAGGCGATGTTTGGCGGGCCACGCCTGAATCTGATAGTAAATGCCGAGCGAGCTCAGCGCGGCGGCCACCATCCCGTGCGCGGCGCGGACCATCAGCGCGGAACTGAGATCGTTGACGAACAGGTGGAAAAACGTCACCAGCACATACAGCACCAGAAAACCTTCGGTAAACGCTCTGAGCCCGTACTGCTGGCGGAATTTAACCAGCAGCAGGTTGATCGACACGTTAGTCATGACATAGACGGCGGGGAGCCAGGCGATCTCTGTCGACCAGACGCCAAACGTGCCCTGTAAATTTTGCAGGTTGGCGGCCACCATGGCGTTGCCCAGCGCGCCCGTCAGGCAGACCAGCAAACCGACGATCCCGTAGGCGAAACGTTTAGGTGTAGTATGCAGCGGCGTAGAGGGTGAACCCAGCAGGGCGGGTTTTTCGTGAGGCTGCCACTCGCGAGGAGCATAAGGATCGCGTTGGGGCAGGCGCATAGCGTGGATTACCTTTGCAAAGTTCTAATAATTAGTGGGCTAATGATTCTACGTCTGACGCAAAACATAATTCAAGTGAATATGAATATTGTCTTTAAATCAAATATGTTTACGGCTTTAGGTGGGGAAGACGCAGGCGGCTTTCGGAGAGATCCTCTGTTATGACATGGCTCACGCGCTACTCTGAAAGAATGAAATGCAAGGAGGTCAAGATGACGATGACACTATTTCCATGCTTACCCGAACCGACGCTGGCGGCAATCAATACGGTTGGTGAATGGCTCGCGCAAGATGATTATCAACCGGGAGAACCCGTTGATGGCGTTATTCTGGCGGGGAATGCGGTGATCCCAACCATTGATGCCGCCTGTCGCGTGGCTTCGGAGCAGGGCGTGCCGCTGTTGATAACCGGGGGCATCGGCCATTCGACCACCTTTCTGTATGCCGCGACGGCCCGTCATCCCCGCTATAACACTGTCCCGACGACCGGACGCGCCGAAGCCGCGATTATCGCGGATATCGCCCGACAGTTCTGGAACATTGCGGATGACCGTTTGCATGTCGAGGATCAGTCAACTAACTGTGGCGAAAATGCGCGCTTTAGCTGGACGCTTTTACAGCAACATCAACCCGTGCCTGCGCGGGTGCTGGTGGTGCAAGATCCCACGATGCAGCGGCGGACCATGGCGACGTTTGCCCGCGTTTCTGGCGATGACCATTTTGTGCCGCAATGGATAAGTCATCCGGGTTTGATCCCGCGTCTGCAAAATAGCGAAGACGGCCTGGTATTTTGCGAGGGGGGCGACGGGCTGTGGCCGGTAGAACGCTATTTATCGCTGGTGCTCGGTGAGTTGCCGCGCTTGCGCGATGACGTAGAAGGCTACGGGCCAACGGGTCGTGATTTTATCGCTCATGTGGATATTCCGGTTGAGGTCGAGACCGCATGGCAGATTTTGCGTTACGACACCACGCTCACCGATGCGCTGGTCAGCCGCTCGCTGCTGTGACATGTGCCCGTTTGCGCACCCTTTGACGCAAACGGGCACATTATGTTGCCTGGTTGTAACTTATTTATTCTGCTGACCCGTTTCTTTTATGAGATATCTCACAAAAACAGCGCGATAGAATAGGAATACCCGCTCTTGCTTGTAGTTTTTAACAATAAATTTACTTGTTAAAAACAGTGCAATTACAGGAGCAGGTCATGACAGTACCCGTACAACATCCTATGTATATCGATGGACAGTTTGTTGCCTGGCAAGGTGAAGCCTGGATTGATGTGATTAACCCGGCCACCGAAGAGGTCATTTCCCGTATACCCGACGGCGGCGCCGAAGACGCCCGTAAGGCGATTGATGCGGCCGATCGCGCTCAACCCGGCTGGGAGGCGCTCCCGGCCATCGAACGCGCCAACTGGCTGCGCAAAATTTCTGCCGGGATCCGCGAGCGGGCCAGCGAAATCAGTGCGCTGATCGTCGCCGAAGGCGGCAAAATTCAGCAACTGGCCGACGTGGAAGTGAATTTCACTGCGGACTATATCGATTACATGGCGGAATGGGCGCGTCGTTATGAGGGCGAAATTCTGCAAAGCGATCGCCCCGGCGAAAATATTCTGGTCTTTAAACGCGCACTGGGCGTGACGACCGGTATTCTGCCGTGGAATTTCCCGTTCTTCCTGATTGCCCGCAAGCTCGCGCCCGCGCTGCTGACCGGCAATACCATTGTGGTCAAACCGAGCGAATTCACCCCGAACAACGCCATCGCCTTTGCCAAAATTGTGGATGACATTGGCCTGCCAAAGGGCGTGTTTAACCTGGTTCTGGGACGCGGTGAAACCGTCGGCCAGGCGCTGGCGGGCAACCCGAAAGTCGCGATGGTCAGCATGACGGGCAGCGTGACGGCGGGCGAAAAAATCATGGCCGCCGCCGCGAAAAATATCACCAAAGTGTGCCTTGAGCTGGGCGGTAAAGCGCCGGCTATCGTGATGGACGACGCCGATCTGGATCTGGCGGTCAAAGCGATTGTCGATTCCCGCGTCATTAATACCGGGCAGGTGTGTAACTGTGCGGAGCGCGTGTATGTGCAAAAAGGCATTTACGACCAGTTTGTGAATCGTCTGGGCGAGGCGATGAAAGCGGTGCAGTTTGGTAATCCTGCGGAGCGCAATGATATTGCGATGGGCCCGCTGATCAACGCTGCCGCGCTTGAGCGCGTCGAACAGAAAGTGGCGCGCGCCGTGCAGGAAGGGGCAAAAGTGGTGCTGGGCGGTAAAGCGGTTGAAGGCAAAGGCTATTACTATCCGCCGACGCTGCTGCTGGATGTGCGCCAGGAGATGACCATTATGCACGAAGAGACGTTCGGCCCGGTGCTGCCGGTGGTGGTCTTTGACACGCTCGAAGACGCGCTGACAATGGCTAACGACAGTGAATACGGTCTGACGTCGTCGATTTATACACAGAATTTGAACGTGGCGATGAAAGCGATCAAGGGGCTGAAATTCGGCGAAACCTACATCAACCGCGAGAACTTTGAAGCGATGCAGGGGTTCCATGCGGGCTGGCGTAAATCGGGGATTGGTGGCGCGGACGGTAAACACGGTTTGAATGAGTATTTGCAGACGCAGGTGGTGTATTTGCAGTCGTGAGAAGAGCCTCAGTTTCTGGGGCTGTTAATTTGGCGTACTGCACCCATTTAGCAGGACTCTCAAACTGGAGAGTCCTGTGGCAGGGCGTTCCACCATTGAATTATGCCCGGGAGTGCGGCGAAATCACCCATGTGCCCTATCCAGCCGTCACCGCGCTCTGCTATCCAGCTGGTTTCCTGCGGGCGCGCCCGACGACTATAGTGGGGATTTTTTACCGGCAGGCAACGTTAAGGCGTTAGCGCTTTCTGATTTCAGTGATGTAGGTAATGGCGGCATGCTCAACAAAGTTGGGCACGTCGTCATACGCCTCTTTTCCGACGGGTGAATCAAATGCCGCGACAGCGTCCTCAAGGGAGTCGAACCACAGCTCGGAGAAACCGTCGACGGGTGAATCGGGATATTTTTCCCGGTCGACAGGGTTAAGCACATAGCCTTTTAAACCGGGAAGCCTGAGGGCAATAGCGGTATGAACCTCATCCCAGTATTGAACAAATTCTTCGAAGCTCTGGCCTTTTTTACGGGTAAGAAAACCCACGTGTTTAAAACCTTTAACAGATGACATCGGATTCTCCTGTGCATGACTTCATGTGTTTGAAAAAGTACTGATAAAACTGTTCGACTAACTCGGGCTTTCGGATTGCAGACGCTCTGCTCTCCACACCATCCAGCATCGTCAGAATCAGACAGGCCCGATCGCTGGCTTCCGACCCGTTTAAGAAATATGCTGCCCTTAATATTTTGCTCAGGGCTACGGTGCGCTCAAGGAAAAGCGCCTCGCAGGTTTCGGCGATTAATGACGATTCCTCGCATCGCCCGGCCATTTCGGTGAGGCTGACTATCCTGTCACCACGACGGATGGCGAGCGTTACGCGTTGTATATTCCAGGATGCCCATGCCTTAATCGTATCCTGATGCCCTGATGAAACGCCTTTGGCGAAAAGCGTCAGAACATCCGTCGGAGGCTGAAAGTAACGCCGTATTAGCGCCGAGAGCCAGACCTCTTTATTCTCGAAAGCCGCATAAAAACTGCCCCGGGGTTTATTTGCCTGGTTCAATATTTCATTAAGAGAGAGACTGTCCGGGCCTCCTTTATTCATCAGTTCAATACCCGCCTGAATGAATATTTCACGGGGTGCCAGGCTCCCCGGAATCTTCGACGTACATTTTTCAGACACTGTCTTCACCGTATACCGGGTCGTCGCTATTCAACGGCGAGTGTCCAGGGAGATAACGGGTGAAAAGCGTGTTCATGTCGTCCTCCTTAGCGGTACCAGTAGTCGGCGATGATCTGATGGGAGCGAATACGCGCCTCTGCATCATGGATCCAGGAGTTCACCATGATTTCATCTGCGCCCGTACGGCGAACCAGATCCTTAAGCCCGTCACGGACGACCTCCGGTTTGCCCCATACGGATTCACGCAGTTGTGTCAGCACGCGCTGGGCTTCAGCCGGATGCCACAGAGCATCCATATCTTTTGCGGGCTTCGGCAGCTTTTTGTCGACTCCTCGACCCAGGTTGAGGAATTTTTGCAATTCTGTCGTCGCAAGATGGTCCGCTTCTTCCTGGGTCTCTGCCGCGACAACATTAACGCAGACCATGACATAAGGTTTCTCCAGTGTTTCTGAAGGTCTGAAACCTGCACGGTAGGTATCGATAGCTGCCAGCATGGCATCAGGCGCAAAGTGCGACGCAAATACCAGCGGCAGACCTTTTTCCGCGGCAAGCTGCGCGCTGAAGGTGCTGGATCCCAGCAGCCACAGCGGGATATTAAGTCCTGCACCGGGGACGGCAGTGATACGCTGCCCCGGGCGAGGTTCGCAAAGGTAGTACTGGAGTTCGTCGAGCATCTCGGGGAAATCCAGCCCTTTTGTGCGACTTTCGCAGCGTAAAGCCTGAAGCGTTTCATAGTCGGTGCCGGGGGCTCTTCCAAGCCCTAAATCCACGCGCCCGGGATAAAGTGTTTCTAGGGTACCAAATTGCTCTGCGACAACCAGCGGGGCGTGGTTGGGTAACATGATGCCCCCTGAACCAATGCGAATTTTGTCGGTTTTAGCGCCAACATGGCTTAACAGAACCGCGGTTGCCGCACTGGCGATATCCACCATATTGTGGTGTTCAGCCATCCAGAATCGCTTGTAGCCCGCTACTTCTGCCGCCAGTGCCAGGCGCACGCTGTTGGTAATGGCTTCGGCCAGGGAGTGGCCTTCCGTGATAGGTGCTAAATCGAGCAGTGACAGAGGGATGTTTGTTGTATTCATAATCATTTTCCCGGAATTGGCAGGTGAACCGTAATTAAGGAGATGACTATGATTGTTTTTTTAAGCGTGATAAATACGCTTTCATTCGACTCTATGGGGACATAGATTCTTCAATGTCGGGGCGCATTTCAGTTATCGTAGAACGCATGCTACAGGTTAGTCGTTGCTATTATGGCTTCCCTAATCTCAGTTGCATCCTGTTGTTATCTGGCCAGGGCACCTTACGTAAACTGAACCTGGTGCTGAATGAATCACCCGGCCGCTGGCTGGCGATCCGTCATGCCACGCTGGACTGATACACCTGAAGGAAATTATGCGAAGAACAGATCATCTGGGCGGAATTACCGCTTTTGTCACCACGGCCCAGCAGGGAAGTTTTACTGCGGCTGCCGAAAAGCTGGGACTGACAAAGTCTGCCATAGGAAAAAGCGTCAGTCGCCTGGAGGACCGCCTCGGGTTGAAGCTCTTTCAGCGTTCCACCCGGCGGCTGAGCCTGACGCCGGATGGCGAGCGTTTTTTTGCCAGTTGTCAGAGCGCAATAGACATCCTGGAGCAGGCTGAGGCGGAACTGACGTCACATACCTGCCAGCCCTCCGGGCGTCTGCGGGTGGATTTACCCGCGGCCTTCGGGCGACAGCGCATCCTTCCCATCCTGCTTGATATCATCCGGTGCTACCCCGAACTGGCGCTGACCGTTACGTTCAGCGAGCGATTCGTTGACCTGATTGACGAGGGAATAGATCTTGTTGTTCGCATCGGCGAGCTGGCCGACAGCAGCGGGCTGGTTGCCAGAAGGCTGACTACCCAGAAACTGGTGATCTGCGCCTCTCCGGATTATCTGCTTTATCACGGCGAACCTGTCAGTACCGATGAACTGAATCAGCATCAGTGCGTTGTCGGCTTTCGCCGTAACCAGCCCGTTTCATGGCTGCTGAAAGAGCACGATGGTCAAATCACCCGCTTTATCCCTCCTCCGACCCATGAGTTTGCAGACGGCGACGCGATGCTCGCTGCCACCCTGGCGGGAGGGGGATTGTCGCAGTTACCACTCTGGCTGGTTGGTCAATATCTTGAGGAGGGGACGTTACGGGAAGTATTACCCGGGCACTCTGGCGGGGAGATGCCCATTAGCGCTCTGTGGCCAAAAAACCGTCAGCTGCTGCCCAAAATCCGCTACGTAGTGGACACGCTAGTCAGGGCAGCGGAAGACGGCCTGCTTGATTAATTATTTCCGGCTATCTGACCAGAAGGGGTAATCCGTATAGCCTTTTTCATCTCCGCCATACATCGTTGCGCGGTTAACGTCATTTAATGGCCAGTCATTGGCCATACGTTCCACCAGATCTGGATTCGCAATGTACGGCCGGCCAAAACCAATCAAGTCAGCTTTCCCTTCCTGTAAATATGCTTCGGCACGCTGCTTGTCAAAGCCACCGGCGATGATCAAAGGTCCGGAACAGGCTGCACGAAATTTTTCAATAAACCCAGCAGGGATGGCCTGTTCCCCCAGTGTTTGCTGGTCGCTCAGATGAACATACGAGAGCGAACGGGTGCTGAGTTTATCTGCCAGCAGCAGCCAGGTTTCTTCCTCACTGTCAAAAGCATGCATGTCAAACAGGCGCCCGAAGGGGGCCAGGCGGATCCCCGTTTTACCCGCACCAATGGCCGCCGCGATAGCGTCGGTCACTTCCAGCACAAAGCGCATGCGATTGTCAGGATCCGCGCCACCGTACTCATCCTGACGGGTATTCAGCCCGCCGTTAATAAACTGCTCAAGCAGATAACCATTGGCGGCGTGGATCTCAACCCCGTCAAAGCCCGCCCGGATAGCGTTTTTAGCGGCCTGAACGTAATCCTGCACTACGGCTTTAATCTCTGGTACCGACAGCGCGCGAGGTTCCGAGACCGGAATCGGGCCGGGCCTGCCGCTTTCGTCGCGTGCGTAGCAAGTGGAATTATTGGCTTTAACCGCCACCGAACTGACGGGTGCCTGTCCGTCAGCCTGCAAACTTGTGTGAGAAATTCTGCCAACGTGCCAGAGCTGAATGTAAATTTTGCCGTCAGCGTCGTGTACCGCTTTCGTTACCTTTTTCCATCCCTGCACCTGATCATCGCTGTAGATACCGGGAGTGAAAAGATAACCCTGTCCCTGGACGGAAATTTGCGAGCCTTCCGTGATAAGGAGCCCTGCGGATGCACGCTGCTGGTAATATTTTGCGGTCAGTTCATCTGCAGTATCACCCGACATTGCCCGAGAGCGGGTCATCGGTGCCATGACGACGCGGTTTACAAGGTCAGTGTCACCGGACTGAAACGGGCTAAATAATTTTTCCATCTTTATCTCCTCATACTAGAGAGAATATAATGGTCTTCCTGGAGACATATGAGAACTGCTGTCTGTTCGGAACTGAGTAGACATAATTTCTACATTCATGGGTCGATATGTCCGCATTGGCATAAAGCGGACATATCGGCCTGATGCGTTCTTTCTGAAGTTAGTTAGCCCATTCTTCCAGGACCAGGCCAGGAACATGTTCGAACTCTCGCACATTGTTCGTCACCAGCACTGCGCCGGCGGCGATGGTTTCTTCACGAGAAAGGCTGGTGCACTTGTTTTTGGTGGAACAAGGCATCGGTGTCGCCATGTTTTTTACTTTTAGGATTTCGTTGTTACTGGTTGAGTTCCAGCAAAATCACACTTTGGTATCGATCCAGTTCATCATCAGTTCTGGCCAAATGGCGACCGGCAAACCCTGTGCGTCGCGGATGCCAAACCCGTGTTTGCCGCGCTCAAACAGATGCATTTCAACCGGAACATCCATTCGCCGCAGGGCTGTGAACATCTCCAGACTATTTTCGACTTTAACGGCGGGATCGTCGATGGCATGGAGCAGGAATGTCGGCGGGGTGTCTCTTTCTACTCTTTCCTCCAGCGAATAGCGGTGGATTTGCACGGGCGTTGGGTTGTCACCAATCAGTTCATGACGCGATCCGGGATGATCAATATCCGCGTGCATGGTGATCACCGGATAGACCAGCGCCATAAATGCCGGCCGCGCACTCCGTTCGTCAATGCTATCTCGTGGCTGATACACCGGCTCGTTAAACCGGGTTCCAAGACTGGCGGCGACGTGTCCACCGGCGGAAAATCCCAGTACGCCGATACGTTCAGGATCGAGTTTCCACTCCTGCGCATTCGCACGCAGAGTTCGCATCGCGCGCTGAACGTCGGCCAGCGGGGCGTCAGCGCCTTCCTGATGGCCATCGCCCGGCATGCGGTAGGTCATCACAAACAGGGTATACCCGCGCGCATTGAAGAAGGGGGCTAGCGCGCTGCCTTCTTTGTCGAGCACCACGCGACGATAAGAGCCGCCGGGCGTGACCAGAATGCCGACGCCGTTGGGCTTATCGGGGGCGTACACGGTGATGTCGGGGGCGCGAATGCCGGTGGCGGAACGGTCATAATCTGAGGTGCCGGTATAGCGGGGTTCAGGCGTGAAAACCGCGTCGCTGCTGACGGCCCCAGGCGCTTCGCCAGTGGGCCAGACGGGAAATGTTGCCGAGTGGGCGACGGCGTGGGCCATCATTTTTTCTAACGCTGCACGGCTCAAAGCTTCCATCGAGACACTCCCTTTAGTGGAAACCGAACGTTATAGCACAGTTAACTTATTGAAAACCGGAAGGGATTCACAACCCGCGGACAGCCAGGCTGCCCGCGGTGAGGATTACAGCGCGGCGAATTTATCGAGGGTGCGAACCAGTTGGGTCACAAACCCGTATTCGTTGTCATACCAGGCCACGGTTTTCACCAGTTGCACATCACCGGCCTCCGTGACTTCGGTCTGGGTGGCATCGAATATCGAGCCAAAATGCGATCCGATCACATCTGACGACACAATTTCTTCGTCGGTGTAGCCAAAGGATTCATTCTTTTCCGTCGCCTTTTTAAGGGCGTTATGAATGTCATCCACGCTGACTTTTTTCTCAAGAATCGTCACCAACTCGGTGACGGAACCGGTTTTGACAGGCACGCGCTGGGCATGGCCCTTCAGCTTGCCGACGAGCGCCGGAATGACCAGCCCAATGGCTTTTGCCGCGCCCGTGGTATGCGGAATGATGTTTTCTGCCGCCGCGCGTGATGCGCGTAGATCTTTGCCGCGAGGGCCGTCAACCAGCGCCTGCGTGCCGGTATATGCATGAATGGTGGTCATGGTGCCGACTTTAATGCCAAAGCTATCCTGCAGCGCTTTTGCCATGGGCGCCAGGCAGTTGGTGGTGCAGGATGCAACGGAAATAATGGTATCGCTGGCGTCAATCGTGTCGTCATTCACGTTGAAAACGATGGTTTTCATTTCACCCGCAGGCGCTGAAATCAGCACTTTCTTCGCGCCTGCTTCCAGATGTGCTTTTGATTTTTCCTCTGAGGTGTAGAAACCGGTACATTCGACGACCAGATCAACGCCTGCCGATGTCCACGGAATGTGTTTAGCGTCTTTCTCGGCGTAAACCGAGATCGAATTTCCATCGACTATCAGCGAGTCTTCGGTGAAATCGACGCTCCACGGGAAGGGGCCGTAATTGGAATCATGTTTCAGCAGGTAGGCCAGCACTTTGGGTGAGGTGAGATCGTTAATGGCGACGACGGTGTTGCTGTCCTGAGTTTCGAGAAGACGACGTAAGACTAAGCGTCCGATGCGACCGAATCCGTTAATGCCAATTTTACTCATGGTTGACTCCTGTATGAACTGAACGATGCGACAGTTTGAACTCATCCAGGCATAGTCCATGTCGGCGTGCGAGGCAATTGAAGATGATTCATGAGCAGACGAAGTTTTTGAAAACACATAAAGAAAAGTTAATGAATTTTTAAGGAAAGCCCGTTATGTTGACCCTTTCTTTGTACCGTTTCAGGAATTCATATGCGCAATAAATATACCGGCCTGCAAATTGGCATTCATTGGCTGGTGTTTCTTTTGGTGATCGTGGCGTACTGCGCCATGGAGTTTCGCGGCTTTTTCCCACGGACCGCGCGCCCGATAATCAACATGATTCACGTCTCCTGCGGGATCTCGATTCTGGTGCTGATGATTGCTCGCCTGCTGGTGCGTCTGAAATTCCGTGCGCCGCCGATTCAGCCAAAACCCAAAGCGATGATCACCGGCATGTCGCATTTAGGGCATCTGATTGTGTATCTACTGTTTATTGCGCTACCGATTATCGGCCTGGTGATGATGTACAACCGTGGTAACGACTGGTTTGCCTTCGGGATGGTGATGCCTCATGCGGCGCAAGCCAATTTTGATGTGGTGGATATGATGAAATCCTGGCACGTCACGCTGGCCAATCTGGGCTATTTCGTGATTGGTTTGCATGCCTTTGCGGCCCTGCTGCATCACTATTACTGGAAAGACAACACGCTGCTGCGCATGATGCCGAAAAAACGGTCCTGATCGCATCTTCCTTTCCTCAAAACCCGCTGCCTGTCAGCGGGTTTTTTGTGATCGTCGAACCCTTTTGACAGCGCAGAATCGCGCGGCATCACATTTTTTTATCGTTTCCTGTGTGTTATTCGCTCAATAGATATAAAGAGTATATCTATAATAGAAACACTCATGGAGTGATGATGAAAATTGTACTGACCGGTTCACCCCAACGTATTGGTCACACGATTGATGCACCGTTAACAGACATACTACAAAGGAGAGTGTATGAACCCTTCAGCTCAGCAATCACTCGATAATGTGACTTCTGCCAACGAGATCCCTGTCGTGCGAAAATTACGTAAGGTATTACTGGCGACCGGCATCGGCCATTTTGTCGAGTGGTTTGATTTTGGGTTATACGGCACGCTGGCCGCGATTATTGGTGTCCAGTTCTTCCAGGCCGAAACTCCGGCAGTGGCGTTACTTTCTTCGTTTGCCGTGTTTGGGGCTGGTTTCATTATGCGTCCGCTGGGCGGGCTGTATTTCGGATCGCTCGGCGACCGTATTGGCCGTCAGAAAGTGCTGGCGACGGTGATTCTGCTGACGTCTGGCGCGACGTTCGTGATGGGTCTGCTGCCAACCTTTTCACAGATTGGGATCGCCGCCACGGTGTTGCTGGTCATCACCCGTCTGATTCAGGGGTTTGCCGCAGGGGGCGAAAGCTCAGGGGCGACGACTTTCCTGGCGGAATACGCGCCAACCGAACGGCGTGGGTATTTCACCTGCTGGATCGATAACTTCGGATTTATGGCGTTTGTCGCCGGTTCGGGCCTGGTGTTTTTACTGACGGCCACGCTGGGTGAAGCGACAATGAGCGACTGGGGCTGGCGGATACCGTTCCTGATTGCCGGGCCGCTGGGGCTGGTGGGGCTGTATCTGCGTAAGCATCTCGAAGACACGCCGGAGTTTCTTGAGATGGTAAAAAGCGGCAAAACGGAAGCCTCGCCGCTACGCACTGCCGTCAAGACCGCCTGGGGCGCGCTGCTCTTTTGCGTCGGTTTTGTGGTGATCAAGGCTGTAGGGCACTGGACGTTGCAGACCTTTATGCCGAGCTATTTATCCACCGAACTCCACTATTCAAAACTCGACGCTTACGCGATTACCACCATTGGGCTGTTTGCGATTGCGGTGATGGTGCCGTTTATGGGGTATCTGTCGGATAAATTTGGTCGCAAACCGCTGATGCTGGCGGGCTGCGCGGGCTTTATTCTCTTTGCCTATCCCGCCATGATGGTGATGGCACGCGGCGATATGCTCTCTGCGGTGTTGGCAATGTTGCTTCTGGGGGCGTGTATTGCGGCTTTTGACGGCGCATGCAGCGCGGCGATGGCGGAGTTGTTCCCAACCAGCATTCGCTATGGCGGAATGGCGATTGCGTACAATCTGGCTGTGGCTTTTTTTGGCGGGATTACGCCGTGGTTCTCGGCATATTTAATCACCTCAACGGGCAATCCGTTCTCTCCGGCGTTCTACGTGATGGGCGCGGCGCTGATCACGTTCCTGACGGTATTGCGGGCAAAAGAAACGGCGGGGCAGCCGCTTCGTCGTTAAGCAGACAAACATTCGCTCTTAAGTCGGACTTTAACGGTTTGATTTTGATTAAGTCGCTTGTATTTCAACGATGAATATATCCATGACAATTGCAAGGTAAACGAATATAAATGCGTTGTCCGCCAGGGAGAGGGCGAATCTAAACGGTGTTGCTGTGTGTTTACGGGGTCTGACCGATGTCGGCAGACCCCGGATTTTTATTACCGGGTAAAACGATATAGCGTTAAAAATAATTATCAGTAGGTCATCTCTGTTTTTTATAATACCAACGCGAGACCAGCCATATCAGTAAAGTAGTTAGCACGAATGAAACTGAGAAAATAATCAGGGTATAAACATCCAGCCAATTTTCCTCCATGACAAAACCATATTTTTCCACGTACAGACTGTATATTTCCAAGTCGGGTAACATATAACACAATAAAGAATAGATGAAAAACAGCGTGATGAGTTGTGCAACCCAGATGAGTACGCTCTTTAATGGTTTCATCAATAGACCTGTATCGTGCCGAACGCACGTAATTGACCCGTAATCATAATCGAAGGTAAAGTGATCAGCGCTCGCCACAAAATCATGTAATCAGAAGCTGAGGCGAGAGTAATACAGCCATCACTGTTACCGTTGCGACCGGCTGGATGTAATCGGAAGGAGCCACGTTGGACATTTTCAATAAATGTAGAGTCATCAATACGTTCATCTTCACGAAATAAAGCAAACCATATGTCACGGTCCGAACCGCTGTCTATTGATTTAAAAAAATCATTTAGACGCGTATTCCATCCTCCGCGCGCCCGGGTCACAATATAGTATTTACCCGGTGGAAGCGGTCCTCTTTTTGGAATTGCGACGGAAGCAGGATTGTTTCTATGGATGCCTTTATTTCCTGAATAAGCCGAAAAGAATCCGATTCCAGGGCAACTTAGCACCGATAGCTGACCACCATTTAAGTTGAAGTGACAGCGAATCATCTTTCCACCCATGAATCAGAAAAAATGATATTCCCATCACAGTGCTTCCAGGTGATACGTTCATAGCGCAATGAGATACTTTCAATGTGATTGTGCTTTTCTGTCGCAGGATTTTTAACGTCGTGCATATACGGACATACAGAAACTATTTTGACACCCTCAAGCAGCATATTGAAATACTCCACCTCCGCCCCTGCATCATTGATCCTGTACCACTTGAATTCTGCGCTCTTTAAGGTTTGGCCTTTTGCGACGGCTTTATAAAGATATGGACTTGAATAATCGAACTCTTTCTCAAAGTTCATTGCGCTGTGGACACGGGTGCCGGTGATTTTTCCAGTATTGTTGTCGGTTGGCAGGTACAAACCATGACCAAACCCCAATACCTCAATACTCCCTTCACGATCCCTGATATCGACACCTCCTTTGATGTCCGTATTGCCGTCATCCTTGAGCCATAAATACGCGGGTATAGCCATGTCATATTCCTTAGGGTTGATAAACCGACAAAATGAATCAGTAATAAATCCCTTTAAGATGAATTTAACCTGGCAAAAAGTGCGATAGAAATTATATATAAATCATCCAGATATATGTTTAATTGAAAGAGTATTCGTGATTTCAATAATCGTGTTCCCATAGGGGGGAAAATAATTTACTATACCCCCCTACAGTATCTGGAGGGCGTATGCCACATTCACCCGAAGACAAAAAACGTGTTCTGACTCGCGTGCGTCGCATCCGGGGGCAGGTTGATGCCCTGGAACGTGCGCTGGAGTCCGGCGAACCCTGCCTTGCCATCCTGCAACAAATTGCGGCCGTGCGCGGTGCGGCGAACGGTTTGATGGGCGAGATGGTCGAAATTCACCTCAAAGATGAGTTGGTCACCGGCGAGACGACGGTCGATCAGCGTGCCATTCGTATGGCAGAAGTCGGCCATTTGCTACGCTCTTATCTAAAATAAAACTCTGACATCCCAGAAAGGAAAACACTATGAAATCACGTGCAGCCGTCGCATTTGGCCCGGGCCAGCCGCTAAAAATCGTCGAAATAGACGTCGCGCCGCCCAAAAAAGGCGAAGTGTTGGTTAAAATCACCCACACCGGCGTATGTCATACCGATGCATTTACTTTATCTGGTGACGATCCGGAAGGCGTTTTCCCGGCTGTTTTAGGCCATGAAGGCGGCGGAGTTGTGGTAGAAGTCGGCGAAGGCGTCACCAGCCTGCAGCCGGGCGATCACGTCATTCCGCTGTACACCGCAGAGTGTGGCGAGTGTAAATTCTGTAAATCCGGTAAAACCAACCTGTGTCAGGCCGTTCGCGCCACTCAGGGTAAAGGTTTGATGCCAGATGGCACCACGCGTTTCTCTTATAATGGCGAGCCGATTTATCACTACATGGGCACCAGCACCTTCAGCGAATACACCGTGTGTGCCGAAATCTCACTGGCAAAAGTGAATCCGCAAGCCCCACTGGATAAAGTCTGCCTGCTGGGCTGCGGCGTGACGACCGGAATTGGTGCGGTTCACAACACAGCGAAAGTAAAAGAAGGCGACACCGTGGCCGTCTTTGGTCTGGGTGGCATTGGTCTGGCGGTCATTCAGGGCGCGGTCCAGGCGAAAGCCGGGCGCATTCTGGCGGTCGATACCAACCCGGAGAAATTCACATTAGCCGGTGAAATGGGCGCGACCGATTTCATCAACCCGAAAGACTACGACAAACCGGTTCAGGATGTGATTGTTGAACTGACCGACGGTGGCGTCGATTTCAGCTTCGAATGTATTGGCAACGTGAATGTTATGCGTTCAGCACTCGAGTGCTGCCACAAAGGATGGGGCGAAAGCATCATTATTGGTGTGGCCGGTGCAGGCCAGGAAATCAAAACCCGTCCATTCCAGCTGGTAACGGGCCGTGTATGGCGCGGTTCCGCATTTGGTGGCGTAAAAGGGCGTACGCAGTTGCCGGGTATGGTTGAAGATGCGATGGTCGGTAAAATCGATCTCGATCCCTTCATCACGCACCGTTTGCCGCTTGATCAAATCAACGAAGCCTTCGATCTAATGCACGAAGGGAAATCCATCCGCACCGTCATACATTTCGGCAGCAACTAATTATTTTGCCAGCGGTTTCTCCCGCTGGCATTTCTTGAATTTTATTCTCTAAAGTGTGACCCACTTGGCGCTTTTAACCATAATCAAATTCTCTGATTTGCCGATGATTTATTCACAGGCGTAATTATACGCACTTCATCCATATAAGAGAGTCGACGGTCATGGACAACACAAAAAAGATGCGAAGCCCGCAAACGCTGAGCTTCCTGCATCACATCCGGCTGGTTCCGCTGTTTTCCTCAATTCTCGGTGGCATCATTTTGTTATTTGCGTTGAGCTCGGTGTTGGCGGGGTATTTCCTGCTGCAAGCCGATACTGACCAGCAAGATGTCACGTCGGAAATTCAGGTACGCACCGGTTTGTCTAACAGCTCAAACCATTTACGTACCGCACGAATCAACATGATCCATGCGGGTGCGGCAAGTCGTATTGCCGAAATGGACGCGATGAAACAAAACATCGCTGAAGCTGAAACGCGCATCAAGCAATCCCAGGACAGCTTTGCTGCGTATATGAATCGTTCGGTTCGTACCCCAGCGGACGAAGCGCTGGATACCGATCTGAAAACGCGCTTTGATGCCTATGTCGCCGGGCTTCAACCGATGCTGAAATATGCCAAAAACGGCATGTTTGAAGCCATCATCAACCACGAAAATGAATCCGCTCGCCCGCTGGACGACGCGTACAACGACGTGTTGCTGAAAGCGATTAAAATCCGTACCGATCGCGCGAACCTGCTGACCGCTGAAGCGCACAAGCGTACGCAGCTGGGCCTGATGTTTATGGTTGGCGCGTTTGCTCTGGCGCTGGTCCTGACGGCGATGACGTTTGTGGTACTTCGTCGCACCGTGATTACTCCGCTGCAACGCGCTGCCCGCCGCATCGAACTGATTGCGAAAGGGGATTTAACCATGGCGGACGATCTGACCGGCCGCAGTGAAATTGGGCGTTTGACCCACGATCTGCAAACCATGCAGCACTCACTGGTCAATACCGTCGGTACCGTGCGTCAGGGTGCGGAAGAGATTTATCGCGGGACCAGCGAGATTTCTGCGGGTAACACCGATCTCTCGTCGCGTACAGAAGAGCAAGCGGCTGCGATTGAGCAAACCGCTGCCAGCATGGAAGAGTTGACCGCGACGGTGAAACAGAACGCCGATAACGCCCATCACGCGAGCAAACTGGCGGAAGACGCATCTGGTAAAGCCAGCCGTGGCGGCCAGATGGTGTCCGGCGTGGTGAAAACCATGAGCAATATTTCCACCAGCTCGAAGAAAATTTCTGAAATCACCGCAGTGATTAACAGCATCGCTTTCCAGACCAACATTCTGGCACTGAACGCTGCCGTTGAGGCCGCGCGTGCGGGCGAACAGGGCCGTGGATTTGCGGTGGTGGCGAGTGAAGTGCGCACTCTGGCGAGCCGCAGTGCGAATGCCGCAAAAGAGATTGAAGGGCTGATTAATGAGTCGGTGACTCTTATCGATCAGGGTTCTGGCGAAGTCGTTGCTGCGGGGAACACGATGAATGATATCGTCGACGCCGTGAAGCGCGTTACCGATATTATGCTCGAAATCGCGGCAGCATCCGACGAACAGAGTCGTGGCATTGTGCAGGTCAGCCAGGCGATTTCTGAAATGGATAAAGTGACGCAGCAGAACGCCTCGCTGGTGGAAGAAGCCTCAGCGGCCGCGGCATCGCTGGAAGAGCAGGGTGCGCGTCTGACGGAAGCGGTGGGTGCGTTCCGTCTGAACGGCGTCGCGCCGTCTCGCAGCGCGAAACCTTCGGCAACCGCACAGAATACGCCGCTGCGTTCAGCGGTGGCTGACGGTGGCGATAACTGGGAAACCTTCTAATCCCATAGATTGACTGTCTCACTAACCTGTGTAAAAAGGGTTCATGTCTTTGCATGAACCCTTTTTTATGGTGATAACGAAATGAATCCAGCAAAACGTATGACCGTACTGATCGCGCTTTCCAGCCTGTTGACCGGTTGCTCGGTGGGCGTGGGCGGTTTTGGCATCGGCGGCGGAAGCAACGGTGTCGGGGTGGGCGCGGGCTTATCCTTTCCGATAGGCGGCGCCTCGACCAAAGACAACGCCACGGATTCCCTACAGCCTGACTGCAACGGCGAGGTTTATCAGGTGCAGCCGATCTATCCGGCGCAGGCGGCGGCTCAGGAGTTTGAAGGAAAAGTGGCGGTGAAGTTTGATGTCAAATCAAACGGACGGGCGACCGGTTACAGTGCTAAAGGCGATAAAGCGTTCTTTGCCGAAACGTGGAAAGCCGTCTCCCGCAGCTGCTGGTCCCCGGGCGTGAGTCAGGATTTTGTGGTGTCATTTAACCTGAATAAACCCGTGATGCTAGCGCCTGTCGCGCCATAAAAAAACGGCCTGTCACTTTGCGCGACAGGCCGTTGAACGCGTTATCCGATTACGATTTATCAGGTAACGCGTAGGCAATGATGTAATCACCCCGATCCGGCGACTGGCGTGCGCCACCCGCGTTAATGATGATGTACTGTTTGCCCGTTTTCGGTGAGACGTAGGTCATTGGTCCCGACTGGCTGCCCACCGGCAGACGGTCTTTCCAGATCTCTTTCCCGGTCGCCGTGTCGAACGCGCGCAGGTAGAAATCCTGAGTGCCCGCAAAGAACAGCAGACCCGACTGCGTGGACAGCGACGCGCCGAGCGTTGGCATTCCGATCGGGATAGGCATGTGCATCCGAATACCCAGCGGGCCGGTATCTTCAACCGTTCCAACCGGAACCTGCCACACCAGCTTGCCGCTTTTCAGATCCACGGCGGACATAGTACCGAACGGCGGTTTCTGGCAGGGAATGCCCAGCGGCGACAGGAAGCGCTCGCGCATTGCGCCAAACGGCGTGCCGTCCATCGGCACAATTCCCATCTCAATGCCACTGGCGTTTTTGGCGACGTTTGCGCGCGGCACCATGTAGTTTGCCAGCCCCAGACGCATATCGTTAACAAACATCAGGCCGTTATTCGGATCCACCGACACGCTGCCCCAGTTCATGCCGCCGAGTGACCCAGGGAATTGCAGAGAGCGATCAAGACCTGGCGGAGTAAAGACGCCCTGATGGCGCATCTCTTTAAACTGAATACGGCACAGCAGCAGATCGACAGGCGTCGCGCCCCACATGTCGGATTCGGTCAGCGTCTGGTTGCCAATCATCGGCATGCCGACAGAATACGGCTGAGTCGGGGAATAACGTTCGCCCTGAATAGTGCCCGCCGGAACAGGGCGTTCTTCGACTTTCGCCACCGGTTCGCCGGTTTCGCGGTTGAGCATAAAAATCATGCCCTGTTTACTGGTTTGTACCAGAACCGGCGTGGTATCGCCTTTCCCATCCGGTAGGTCGTACAGCAGCGGCTGCGACGGCAGGTCAAAGTCCCACAGATCGTGGTGAGTGGTTTGATAATGCCAGCGCACCTGACCGGTCGTTGCATCAACGGCCACAATGGATGAGCTGTATTTGTCGTCCAGCGCGGTACGTTCACCCGCGTAGAAATCCGGCGTCGCATTACCGGTCGGGAGATAAATCAGGTTCAGCTTCGCGTCGTAAGACATCGCCGACCAGACGTTTGGCGTGCCGCGCGTGTAGGTCTGACCTTCCGGTGGCAGGCCCGTGATAGCCGGATTGCCCGGATCCCATGCCCACGCCAGTTGACCTGTGCGAACGTCATAAGCACGCACTACGCCAGGCGGTTCGCCGGTGGAGAAGTTATCGGCGACACGACCCCCGACCACGACCACATTCCTGGCCACCAGCGGCGTTGACGTCTGCTGGTAATAACCCGGTTTGATTTCGCCCATCCCGACGCTGAGATCGACAATGCCGCGATCGCCGAAGTCTTCGCAGAGCTTGCCGTTATCGGCGTTGATGGCAATCAGGCGCGCATCGGTTGTCGGCAGGAACAGACGACGCGGGCAGGCGGCTGGCTGATGATCGCTCTGTGACGTTGTCACCGATTGATGATCTTCAAAATAGCCCAGACCACGACAACGCTGCCAGTTTGGCGCGGTGGCTTTGGAATCGTAACGCCATTTTTCTTTGCCAGAATCGACGTCCAGCGCCAGCACTTTGCTGTACGGCGTACAGACAAACAGCGTGTCGCCTATCTGCAAGGGAGTATTCTGATCTTCTGCACCGGAGCCGTTGCTCTGCGGAATATCACCCGTATGCGCGGTCCAGGCCACTTTCAACTCGCCGATATTTTGCTTGTTGATCTGATCCAGGGCGGCAAAGCGGTCGCCGTGGGTTGTATTTCCCCAATGCTCCCAGTTTTTTTGCTGCTCGCCAGGCGCAACCGGCTTAACCGGAACAGGCTCGTTCGCGGCAACAAGCGTTTGCGGTTTGAACATCCAGCCCACGCTCACCAGCATCGCCAGAGCAAGCACGGCTGCAACCGTGAAAGCCGGCGATTTATTCACCGGTACGTTGCGGTTCGCGGCGCGCATAAACGGCCAGACCACTGCGCACAGAAAGGCTAATACCGCGAGGGTGAACAGGCGCGAGAACAGCGGCCAGAAATCCCAGCCAGCGTCATTCACTGCCCAAAATATCGATGCGATAAAGGCGACAGCGTAAAGCAAAATGCCGCTGATTCGATGGGTGAAAATTAAGAAGGCGGAGATCAACATCACCGCTCCCACAATCAGGAAGTACCAGGTTCCCCCTACGGTGGCGAGCTTTAATCCCAAGCCGCCAATCGCCAGCCCGATGATCGTCATCAGCCCGACCAGGAGCCACTGCAGGAATTTTGCTATCCCACGCGGCGCGCTGCCAAATGCCATTTCTGTCTCCTTAAAGACCTCGTATTCTCCCAGGTTGCGCCATGGAACGGACGTACCATATGGATAATAAAATGCGGATTTAATAATGATTTATTGAAGGTATACCGTTTATACGGCTTTCGAACGCACGTCGATTAAGTTCGAATGAACCATTTGGTGAATTCGCAGCTATGATAAAACTGTTAAATTGTTTTGCGCAATTGTTAATGAAAGATTTCGCATTATTTGAATACCAGAAACTAAAAGCCCGTCAGAGCGACGGGCAGGACAGGCATCAGGGAGTGAATCAGATAGGCATTGATTTGCGAATGGCGCTGAGCAGCGACTGTGCGCCCGAAGAGAGCGGAATATCAACGCGCGTCAGGATACCGATGGGTTCACCGGCACCGGGCGATGCCACCGGGAGCGCCGTCAGGCTACCCTGACGTAAATCCTCCTTCACCGCGCCGGATGGAACGAACCAGACGTAGTCGTAATCCACGGTCAACTGGCGAGAAAGCGAAGCCGAAAGGGTTTCGATACACCCCGTCGGTAACGTGCAGCCCTGCATCTGGAGCATCACTTCCGCATTGTGGCGTGGGGCGGTGCCTTTTGGAGAAACCACTACCGGCCATTCCATGACCCGACTTAGCGTGACAGTGTCACGCAAAAGAGGGTGGCCAGGGCGCACCACCAGCTTGAGCGACTCCAGGAATAAAAGCTCATAATTCAGGCCGACCATGAGTTCCGGGTCGGACATACGTCCAATGCCCAAATCCAGCTCACCGGTCTTCAGCCCCGCCAGCAGCATGGTGTTATTCATGGTAGCGACCTGTAGCGTGGTGTTTTTTTGCTGCTTGTGAAACTGTCCAATCGCGGCTGGCAGAATGCCGAGCGCTGCCGTCGGCAAAGCACCCACGCGCACCAGGTCGGCGTCATGATTGTCTTTGCGGTGCAACGCCTGACCGGCAGTGTTCAGTGCATCCAGCACTTTGACGGCATGCGTCAAAAACTGTTCGCCGACCAGCGTGAGTTGAGCACCGAGACGTCCACGATTGAATAAACGTGTACCCGTCAGTTGTTCCAGTTCGTTCAGCGTTTTTGAGAGCGCAGGTTGGCTAAGATTAAGAGTTTCAGCCGCACGCCCCAGCGTTCCCTGTTGAGCGACGGCCACAAAAGTGTGCAAATGGCGCAAACGTATGCGCTGACTAAACAAACCATTTTTTTCCATAGGCGATGTTATGAATAGAACGGTGTAAGAGACAAGGGAAGATGTTTAATTTTGATAACCTGATTGCAAAATATTATTAACATCTGATGTAATTGAGTTACAACAAGATTTTCTAACTGGGGGTAATCGTCTGCAGGTTTTGATGCAAAGGTGGATTAAACCCGCAAAAGCGCAGGGAATAACCACTCGCCCATCAGGATCACAGATTGGAAATTCTTCCCCCGAAGGCGGACGGCCTTCTCTACACTCCAGGTAATATTCACTGGGAGCATGACATCATGGCGAACACCATCACGGCTGATGATATTCGGGAACACTTTTCGCAGGCTATGTCAGCGATGTACCAGCAGGAAGTTCCACAATACGGCACCTTGCTGGAGCTGGTTGCGGATGTGAATCTGGCGGTACTGGAAAACAATCCGCACTTGCATGAACAACTGGCTAACGCAGATGAACTGGCGCGTCTGAATGTCGAGCGTCACGGCGCGATCCGCGTAGGAAGCGCAAAGGAGTTGTCCACGCTGCGGCGGATGTTTGCCATTATGGGAATGCATCCGGTCAGCTATTACGATCTGTCGCAGGCCGGCGTGCCGGTGCACTCAACGGCGTTTCGTCCCATTGATGATGCCGCACTGTCGCGAAATCCCTTCCGAGTCTTCACGTCATTGCTCCGACTGGAACTTATCGAAAACGTGGCGCTGCGCGAACGTGCTGCGGATATTCTGGCGCGACGCACCATTTTTACCCCACGCTGTCTGGAACTTATCGACCTGCATGAGTCAGAAGGTCATTTCACGGAGTCTCAGGCGCGCGAGTTTGTTCAGCACGCGCTGGAAACGTTCCGCTGGCACAGTCACGCGCTTGTCGATCAGGAAACGTATCTGGCGCTGCACAACGAGCATCGTCTTATTGCCGATGTGGTGTGTTTCCCCGGCTGCCATATCAACCATCTGACGCCGCGCACTTTAGATATTGATCGGGTGCAGGAGTTAATGCCGAAATACGGTATTGAACCCAAAATTGTGATTGAAGGGCCGCCGCGCCGGGATGTTCCGGTCTTGCTGCGCCAGACCAGTTTTAAAGCGCTGGAAGAGCCGGTGCTCTTTTCGGGCGAACACCGTGGAACGCATACTGCGCGTTTTGGTGAGATCGAACAGCGGGGTGTGGCCCTAACGCCGAAAGGACGTGAGCTATACGACCGTTTGCTGGGAGACGCCGGAACGGGCAAGGACAACCTGACGCATCAGCTCCATTTGCGCGAAGTGTTCCAGGAATTCCCGGACAGCGAAATGTTCCTGCGTCGACAGGAACTGGCTTATTTCCGCTACCGTTTGACCCCTGCGGGCGAGTCGCACCGCCAGGCATTCCGCCCGGGTGACGATCCGCAACCGCTGATAGAGCGCGGCTGGGTCGTGGCGCAGCCGATTATCTATGAAGATTTCCTTCCGGTCAGCGCCGCAGGGATTTTCCAGTCGAATCTCGGCAATGAAACCCAGGCGCGCAGCCATGGGAACGCCAGTAAAGCGGCGTTCGAAACCGCGCTGGGGTGCGCGGTAAACGATGAATTCACGCTTTATCAGCAGGCGGAAGAACGCAGTAAACGGCGTTGTGGTTTGCTTTAAAAACGTTACTCTGCTGGGCTGTGATGGAAAAAGAAGGTGAGTATGGAAAATTCCTCTTCCCCAGTGGTTGATACGCGTCAGGGCCGTTTAGCCGGTTTAACCGATGATGATGTGCATGTCTGGTGCGGTATCCCGTATGCCGCGCCGCCCGTCGGCGAACTGCGCTGGCGCTCGCCGCAACCCCCTGCGGCCTGGCAGGGCATTCGTCAGGCCAGCACATTTTCAGCGTCAAGCTGGCAAAACAGTGAATATTGCAAGGCGCTAGGCGGCGGCGATCCTGGGCAATTCTCAGAGGATTGCCTGTATCTCAACGTCTGGTCGCCGGTCAAACGCGAAGCGCCGCTGCCGGTGATGGTCTGGTTACACGGCGGCGGTTTTACTATTGGCGCAGGCGGATTGCCCCCCTATAACGGCAAGGCGCTGGCGCGTCGGGATGTGGTGATTGTCACGCTGAACTATCGCCTGGGGCATCTGGGGTTCTTTGCCCATCCCGCGCTTTCCGACGAAGAAGACCGCACCGTACATAACTTTGCCCTGCTCGATCACATCGCGGCGCTCGAATGGGTGCGCGACAATATCGCTGCGTTTGGCGGCGATCCGGCTAACGTCACCCTGTTTGGCGAATCCGCCGGGGCGCGCAGCGTGCTGTCATTGCTCACTTCGCCGCTGGCAAAAGGGCTGTTTCATAAGGCGATTGTGCAGAGCGGGTATACCTTGCCGGATACCCCGCGTGACGATGCGCTGCAAAAAGGCGAGGCGGTGGCGGCACAATTTGGTTTGCAGAACGCGACGGCGGAACAGCTGCGAGCGATTCCCGCGCATGCTTTCTGGTCGCTTGTCGCCCCGCTAAACGTTGCTCCGACGCCGATTGTGGGCGACTGCGTGTTGCCAGAACCTATGCTTGATCTCTTTTTCGCTGCGCGCCAGCATCCTGTCCCGGTCATGATTGGCTCAAACAGTGATGAAGCGAGCGTGATGGCGGTCTTCGGAATCGACCTTGCCGGGCAGATCAAAAAGTTGCGCCGTGAGCGTCGGTTTGGCCTTGGATTAATCAAACTGCTTTATCCCGGCGTGAAAGGCGATGAAGAACTGGGCCGACAGGTGTGCCGCGATATGGCGTTTACGACCATGGGATTTGTGGTCATGCAGGCGCAACAACGCGTGGGCGAGCCGTGCTGGCGTTACTGGTTTGATTATGTGGCGGAGGCGGAGCATGAGACTTACGCCAACGGCGCATGGCACGGCAATGAAGTCCCGTATGTGTTTGATACGTTAAATCAGATTGAGCCGTCGCGGCAGTATGTGAACGAGCGCGATCTGGCGTTTTCTGCCGGGGTGGCCGATTACTGGGTTAACTTTGCTCGTCACGCGAGCCGAACGTCTGATGCGCTGCAAGGCCCGGTGCGATGGCCTGCTTCCCAAAAAGGACGCGATGTCCTGCTCCGCCTTGGAGTGAATAAACATGCAGGTTTCAGGCTGGAATACCGTTTTATGCGCGCCCGAATGAGCCTGTTTAAACGGGTAATGAAGCAGCATGTGAGTCTTGATTGAGCAAGCAGGCGCGAAACGCCGCCAGCCCGGCGGTTTTGCCATGTGCGTCGCGGAGCAATAAACGATAGCTTGCGCCGGTTTTAACGCTGGTGTTAAAGGGCCGCGCCAGGCGCCCGGCGCGAATATCTTCCTCTACCAGCGTTTCGTCAGCAATGGCCACGCCAAGGCCTTGCATCGCGGCGGTGATCGCCAGATCCATGGTGTCGAAGTGTTGATTTTTGTGCATCACCAGCGGAAGGTTTTCCTGTCTGGAGAGCCACAGCGACCAGTCCGTTTTGTCGCGTGTAGGATGCAGAAACGTCAGCGTATCGAGGGCGGTATCTAATCGCTGCGGACTCATCACCGGCGTCAGCGCCTCCTCGAACAGCAGATCGCCAGCGCTTAAATGCGTGCCAAACACGATCGCCGCATCATAGGATTCGGTTTTAAAGTTCACCGTATGGTCGGTCGTGGTGGTGAGGGCGATTTGCAGTTCAGGCTGTTCTCGTTCGACCTGAATGAGCCGTGGGATCAGCCAGCGCATCGCGCATGTTGGCACTTTCAGGCGTACAACGGTTTGTTGGGCGCGAGCTTGTTCCGCAACGGTAAGTAAATGCTCAAAGGCTGACTGTAAGTCAGGAAGCAGGGCGCTACCCTGTGGTGAAAGTCGCAGCCCACGGGCATGCCGTTCAAACAGCGGAAAGCCGAACCAGGATTCCAGGGTGGCGATTTTACGGCTGACGGCGCCCTGCGTCAGGCACAGCTCTTTCGCAGCGTGAGTGAGATTCAGGCGACGCGCGGTGATCAGAAATGCGTCAACAGCATTGTGCGGAAAGGTACGGCGCGACATAAACACTCCAGGCATGCGTTTTTATCATGTCGTCCATCACACAATAGCTTGCCGGGTGTGTCAATAAATGAAAAAGCCCGCCGGGTGGCGGGCTTTGCATCGTGGGTCGATTAGAACTGGTAAACCAGGCCTAATGCAACAACGTCATCCGTTGCGATACCCGCATCTTTATAGAATTGATCGTCGCTATCCAGCAGGTTGATTTTATAATCAACATAGGTGGACATGTTTTTGTTGAAATAATAGGTTGCGCCGACGTCAACATATTTAACCAGGTCCTGGTCGGTATTTGCGCCGTTATAGGTTAAATCTTTACCTTTCGATTGCAGGTAAGACACAGCAGGGCGTAACCCGAAATCAAACTGATATTGCGCGGTGACTTCGACGTTCTGCGTTTTATTGGCTACACCACCAGTATGTTCAGCATCAAAATTACCGTATGAAGTCATGTTACGGGTTTCGGAATACATGGTTGCCAGATAGATATTATTGGCGTCATATTTCAGACCCGCAGTCCAGGCATCGGCTTTATCGCCCTCAGCCATATAGGCGCTGCTGTCATTTTGCTGCGCGTTGGTACGATCGGAAGAAGCGTACGCCGCGCCCGCGCTGATACCCATGCCGAAATCATACGTGGTGGAAATACCAAAACCGTCGCCATTTTCATGACGGACGTCGCGGCCATTGTTGGTGCCTTCGTTTCCGTTGCCGGAATCTTCGTTGTTACCTTGATATTGCAGAGCAAAGCTCAGGCCATCCACCAGACCGTAGAAGTTGGTGTTGCGATAAGTGGCAACGCCGTTAGCACGGCTGGTCATGTAGATGTCGGACTGCGAATAGGTGTCGCCGCCGAACTCTGGCAGCATATCGGTCCAGCCTTCCACGTCGTACAGCACGCCATAGTTACGGCCATAATCGAATGAGCCGTAGTCGCCAAACTTCAGGCCGGCGAAGCCAAGACGAGTCCATGACTGGTTTTCAGAGCCTTCGGTGTTATTGGCCTGGACGTTGTATTCCCACTGGCCGTAACCCGTTAACTGGTCGCTAATCTGAGTTTCACCTTTGAAACCCAAACGCACGTAGGATTGATCCCCGTCCGCTGACGTGTTGTCAGAGAAATAGTGCAGCCCATCGACTTTACCGTACAGATCAAGTTTGTTGCCGTCTTTATTATAAATCTCGGCGGCGTGGGCAGCGCCTGCAGCCATGAGAGCGGGGATGACAATTGCCAGAACTTTTCTTTTCATTTCTTCGATCCTTAAAAGGTTTTTATTATGCTGCGAATGAACTTTCGCCAATATCATGAATCGAATGAATCCTAATATTCTTTTAATTGCTTCGGCAAATACTATAGTTTTTTTAAATGTTAGTATTTGCTGCGTAATTAACTAAATGAAATCTAAATTTGCCCCATGAATTGATTATTAGTAAAGTATTCATGATGGGCATTAATTTATTATTAAATGTTTTCATTAATTAATCGAATGAGCACAATGTTCGGCATGGATTTGTCAAATTGTGATCGATCTTCGGTTTTTCGATAAAATTCCGTGATCCTTTTCTATGTCGGATAAGCCTCCGGGTGCGTTTTCGTACGTTTAAAAAAACAGACTGACATCGTCCAACTCACCCGCACACCTCGACCTATGCGTTTTGATCATGGCGACTATGACAACAATTCGGTTGTCGTTCCCATCGCCTTTTAGTTGAATAGTTATGCAATATCCACGCGAAAGGATTGATGATGACTTTACGTACCCCAGTGCAAACCCGTTCTAAACTGCCTGATGTCGGCACGACTATTTTTACCGTGATTGGTCAACTCTCAGCCCAACATAACGCCATCAATCTTTCTCAGGGAGCGCCTAACTTTTCCTGTGATCCTAAACTGATTGCTGGCGTAACGCGTGCGATGGAAGCGGGTCATAACCAGTATGCGGCGATGACCGGCTTGCAGCCGCTTAAAGAACGCATCGTGGATAAAATTGCGACGCTTTATGGCACGCATTATGACGCCAACAGCGAAGTGTTGGTCACCGCCAGCGCCAGCGAAGGGCTGTATTCTGCGATTAGCGGGCTGGTGCATCCGGGTGATGAAGTTATCTATTTCGAACCGTCTTTCGACAGCTACGCGCCTATTGTGCGGTTGCAGGGCGCAACGCCCGTCGCTATCAAACTCACGGTTCCGGATTTTGCCGTGGACTGGGACGAAGTTCGCGCGGCCGTCACCCGCCGTACCCGGATGATCATTATTAATACTCCGCACAATCCAAGCGGACAGGTGTTCTCCGCTGAAGATTTACAACAGCTGGCGGCGATCACCCAACATACCGACATTATTATTTTGTCTGACGAAGTGTATGAACACGTCGTATTTGATGAACAGCCGCATCATGGAATGGCAACGCACCCGCAATTGGCGGAGCGCAGTGTGATCATTTCATCATTCGGAAAAACCTATCATGTCACCGGCTGGCGCGTAGGGTATTGTGTTGCTCCCGCGGAACTGATGGATGAAATTTGCAAAGTGCATCAATTTCTGATGTTTTCGGCCGATACGCCGATGCAATATGCCTTTGCTGAGCATATGGCCGATCCGCAAACCTGGCTTTCGCTCTCTGCGTTTTATCAGCGTAAGCGCGATTTGCTGCAAAATTTATTGGCCGAATCGCCGTTTAAATTGCTGCCGAGCGCAGGTTCGTTCTTCCTGTTGGCCGATTACAGCCATTTCAGTGATGAGAGCGACAGCGAGATGGTCAAGCGCCTCATCACCGAATGCGGCGTGGCAACGATTCCGCTGTCAGCGTTTTACGCTGATGGGACAGACAACAAATTGATCCGCCTTTCTTTTGCGAAAGATGAGGCGACATTACGGGCAGGTGCGCAGGCCCTGTGTCGGGTTAAACCACGCTAAGGAGTTTTGACATGAAATTTACCGCGTTAGTTGTCGGCATGGGATTGCTGTGTTCATTTTCGACGTTGGCTGCAACCGAGCTTCGCTACGGCCTTGAGGCGGAATATCCGCCGTTTGAAAGCCGCAATGCGTCGGGTGAACTGGAAGGGTTCGACATTGACCTCGGCAAGGCGATATGCACAGCCGCTGCGCTGAAATGCAGCTGGGTTGAAACGTCTTTTGATGCATTGATTCCAGGATTAATGGCCAAAAAATTCGACGCCATTAACTCGGCGATGAACATTACCGATCAGCGCCGGCAGAGCATTGACTTCACCCAGCCAATCTACCGCATTCCATCGCAACTGGTGGGCAAAGCGGGAACCGGCGTTGAAGCAACGCCTGAGGGTCTGAAAGGCAAAAGTATTGGCGTGTTGCAGGGTTCTATTCAGGAAACCTATGCAAAAGAGCATTGGGAAAAACACGGTGTCACCGTGGTGTCTTATAAAGATCAGAATATGGCCTGGGGCGATCTGCTGAATGGCCGTATTGACGCTTCGCTTGTGATGTCAGCGGCCGGGCAGGCAGGTTTCCTGAGCAAACCGCAGGGGAAAGGGTTTGGATTTATCGGCAAACCGGTGTCTGACGACACGATCCTCGGCAGCGGGATCGGCTTTGGGCTGCGTAAAGGTGATGAAGCCACTAAGAAACAGCTTGATGCGGCCATTGAAAAAGTCCGTGCTGACGGAACGATCGATAAGCTGGCACAGAAATATTTCCCAGGTATCGATGTCAGCGTAAAATAATAAAATTGCGCCTGATTGGCCCCTGGTGACGATGTCCATCAGGGGCTTTTTTATGGCGGTCACCGCGAAAATTATACTTAACTTTACGCCCAATTCGGTTCATTCCCCTCGACAGAATATATTTCTCGCTTTGTTCATATAATCACCGCTCAACAATTGGATTTTTAACTGTTTTTGTTTAGGCTGTGCGTTCTTTCTTGCCGTCGTTTCGCCGCACGCGAAACTCATTCACACGACCATAAGGACGTTTTCTCAGGCATGAATCGCAGACGTTTTTTACAAGGCTCGCTGGCTATGGCTGCGCTGAGCGGTACCGCTGGACTCTCAACGCTCTTTTCGCGCGCGGCATTTGCCGCAGATTCCGATATTGCCGACGGTCAGAGTCGTCGCTTTGACTTCTCCGTACTGCAATCCATGGCGCACGATCTGGCGCAAACCCCGTGGGGCGGCGCGCCGCGTCCATTACCGAACACGTTGGCGACCATGACGCCGCAGGCGTACAACGCCATCCAATACGATGCCAAACAGTCGCTGTGGAACAATATTGAAGACCGTCAGCTGGACGTGCAATTCTTCCATATGGGGATGGGTTTCCGCCGCCGCGTACGGATGTTCTCACTGGATTCAGCCACGTCGCAGGCGCGTGAAATTCATTTCCGTCCTGAATTGTTTAACTACAACGATGCGGGTGTGGATACGAAACAACTCGAAGGGCAAAGCGATTTAGGTTTTGCCGGATTCCGCGCGTTTAAGGCGCCGGAGCTGGCGCGTCGCGATATTGTCTCTTTCCTCGGCGCGAGCTATTTCCGTGCGGTAGATGACACCTACCAGTACGGTCTATCCGCGCGCGGTCTGGCGATTGACACCTTCACAGACACCCCAGAAGAGTTCCCTGATTTCACGTCATTCTGGTTTGAAACCGTTAAGCCGGGCGATACCTCCTTTACCGTTTACACGCTGCTCGACAGCCCAAGCATCACTGGCGCGTATAAATTCGTGATCCATTGCGAGAAGAGCCAGGTGATCATGGAGGTGGATAACCACCTGTATGCGCGTAAAGATATCAAACAGCTTGGCATCTCCCCGATGACCAGCATGTTTGCCTGCGGCAATAACGAACGTCGCATGTGCGACACCATCCACCCGCAAATCCACGATTCCGATCGTCTGGCGATGTGGCGTGGGAATGGCGAATGGATTTGCCGTCCGCTGAATAATCCGCAGAAATTGCAGTTCAACGCTTACCAGGACAAAAACCCGAAAGGCTTTGGTCTGCTTCAGCTTGACCGCGATTTTTCGCACTATCAGGACATCATGGGCTGGTACAACAAGCGCCCGAGCCTGTGGGTTGAACCGCGTAACCAATGGGGTAAAGGCAGCGTCGGCCTGATGGAGATCCCGACAACGGGTGAAACGCTGGATAACGTCGTGTGCTTCTGGCAGCCAGAAAAACCGGTGAAAGCGGGCGATGAACTGGACTTTAAATATCGTCTCTACTGGAGCGCGCAGCCGCCGGTACGTTCTCCGCTGGCGAATGTGTACGCCACGCGTACGGGCATGGGCGGCTTCCCGGAAGGTTGGGCGCCGGGCGAAAACTACCCGAAAACGTGGTCGCGTCGCTTCGCCGTTGATTTTGTCGGCGGCGATTTGAAAGCGGCAGCCCCGAAAGGTATCGAGCCGGTCATTACGCTCTCTAACGGTGAAGCGCGGCAGGTTGAAATTCTCTACGTTGAGCCGTTCGATGGCTATCGCATTCTGTTCGACTGGTATCCAACGAACGATTCAACCGACCCGGTTGATATGCGTATGTTCCTGCGCTGCCAGGGCGATGCGATCAGCGAAACCTGGCTGTATCAGTACTTCCCGCCAGCGCCAGACAAACGTGTCTACGTTGATGACCGCATAATGCGCTAACGTTTCTCGATTTCCTCTCCCATCTGGGAGAGGAATGAGGTGAGGGCAATGACCGACATTCCATCCGAAATCATCACAGTGACAGACCGCATCGAACTGCGCGCGGTTGATGAACGCTACACGACCGAACTGCATAATCTGGTTATCAAAAATAAAAGCTGGCTACAGACCGCGTTTGACTGGGCGCATCATGTGGGCAGCGAAGACGACACGCGCAGGAATGTGCAGAGTAATCAGATGCTTCATCAGCGCGGTTACGCGAAAATGTTCCTGATTTTTCAGGATGAAGTGCTGAAAGGTGTGCTCTCGTTTAACGCCATCGAACCGACCAACAAGACGGGTTACATCGGCTATTGGCTGGGTAAAGCCAGTCAGGGGCAGGGAGTTATTTCGCTGTCTTTACAGGCGTTTATGCGTTATTACGTCGAACGCGGCGAAATCCGCCGCTTCGTCATTAAATGCCGGGTGGCGAACGCTCAGAGTAACAGTGTCGCGATACGCAACGGGTTTGCGCTTGAAGGCTGCCTGAAAGAAGCCGAATTCCTGAACGGAGAGTTCCAGGATGTGAACAGCTACGCGAAAATCATCTATTCAGAGTGCGCCCAATAGCGGCGTGCGGGTGATTCGCTGATTTCCGTTAATCACTTTTTCACCGCGCAGGTGAATATTCTCCCCGCTTAAGGCTTCAATCACCGCATCACCGCTGATTTCAATTCGATGCTCGATCAGCACATCGCCACTGATGCGCGCACGTCCCTGAATCACGACGCGGTCGTCAATCATAATCGGGCCACCGCGCAACCAGGCCTGACCGCCGATTAAGACGTGGTGTTTTATCACGCAGTTGCCTTCTACGACGGCGTTTTCCGCCACCTGCGAACTGTAACGAAGGGTAGGAATGGCGTCCTCTTCTGTTCCCGCAATCAGTTTCGCGTTGCCATAGACTTTGGCGCAATCGCATACCCACACGTTATTGAGATCGTTGCCTTCGATTAGCGCGTTATCGAACACTTCTGCGCGATGTTCAATAAAGGCAAAATTCACCATCGCATCGCCGTAAACCTGCGCCTGATGTACCACGCGTGACTGGCTGACCGTGGCGTTATCGAAGATCTTCAGGATCTGCTCATGATCCGGAGTGAGTCCAATGGCGGCAACGATCGTACTGTCGTGAAGAATGCGAGCATTGCCGTACAAATGGCATTCGCCGCGCACTTCGGAACACTGAACCGTCACGCCATCGCTGAGCCGCGCGCCGTGACTAATGTTTGAGGCGTCAATCCAGCAGTTATCGCCGATCTGCGCGGAATGGCTAATCACGCAGGCCTGGGTGACGCGGGCATTACCGTGAATATGCGCCCCGGCATAGACGACGCTGTTTTGATCGTAGATCCAGCAGTTCCCGTCATGAGAAAGGGCGCTTTCATTGTCCAGCCACCCGCCCTGGTCTCCGGCGGTCACATCGTGAAAATCGCGCGTGGCAATAATTTGCCGCAGCGTGACGGTCGATTTCGTTGCGCCGTCGTGCGAATGATAGAGTCGGGTTTCGTCACTGAGTCGGTATTTTTTCATCGCATTATCTCTGCTGGCGGTCTTAATAAACGTAGCAAACTTTACGACTTTCGAAGTACTGGCAACCGAGCCACAAACCCCTTAAACTAGCATTTCAAATATAATTTATAGTTTAAAATTAATGCATAAAAGAAACAAATCCCAACAAGTTCTTAACTTACCGTCCGGCTATTTTGGGATGGTTTTGGGAACGATTGGTATGGGCTTCGCGTGGCGTTATGCCAGCGCTATTTGGCCTGTGTCGCACTGGCCTGGCGAAATTTTAGTGGCGCTGGCGGTGCTGATTTGGTCCTCCCTGACACTGGCGTTTATCACCCGCGCGGTGCGTTTTCCGCACAGCGTGCTGGCGGAAATGCGTCATCCGGTGATGAGCAGTTTTGTCAGCCTGTTTCCGGCCACCACGATGCTGGTGGCGATTGGATTTGTCCCGTGGTGTCGTCCTGTATCACTGGTGTTATTCGGGACAGGCGTAGTGATTCAACTCGGTTATTCGGCCTGGCAAAGCGCCGGGCTGTGGCGCGGGAAACATCCGCAAGAGGCCACCACGCCGGGATTGTATTTACCGACGGTCGCCAATAATTTCATCAGCGCGATGGCCTGCGGCGCGTTGGGCTTCCATGACGCCGGATTGGTCTTTTTGGGTGCGGGCGTTTTTTCATGGCTAAGCCTTGAGCCGGTTATTTTACAGCGCCTGCGCAGTGCCGGAGAGTTACCCTCAGCGCTGCGGACCTCGCTGGGCATTCAGCTCGCGCCTGCGCTGGTGGCCTGTAGCGCGTGGCTCAGCGTGAACGGCGGAGAAGCAGACACCTTTGCCAAAATGCTCTTTGGCTACGGTCTGTTGCAGCTGCTGTTTATGCTCCGCCTGATGCCGTGGTATCTCTCGCAGCCGTTTAACGCCTCTTTCTGGAGCTTCTCGTTCGGCGTTTCCGCGCTGGCGACGACCGGATTACATCTGGGGCACAGCAGTCCGTCAGGTTTTTTCCATACCCTTGCGGTGCCGCTGTTCATTTTCACTAACTGCATCATTGCGCTGTTGCTGGTGCGCACCTTTATTTTACTGATGCAGGGAAAGCTGTTGGTTCGTTCAGATAAAGCAACGCTTATGCAAGCTGAGGAAAAAGAATGACTCTTGTTGATGACAATTACTTTACCGAAAAATACGGCATGACTCGCACCCACTCTGACGTGGTGTACAGCGCAGGGATCGTGAAACCGGGCAAAACGTTGGATCTGGGCTGCGGCAATGGGCGTAACAGCTTATATCTGGCTGCCAACGGCTATGACGTCACCGCGTGGGACAAAAATCCGATGAGCATCGAGAATCTCGAGCGCATCAAAGCGGAAGAGGGGATCACCAACCTGCAGGCGTCGATCAAAGATCTGAACAGCCTGAGCTTTGACGGTGAATATGATTTTATTCTCTCGACCGTGGTGATGATGTTCCTTGAAGCGAAAACCATTACAGGCCTGATTGCCAATATGCAACGTTGCACCAGGCCGGGCGGTTATAACCTGATTGTCGCGGCGATGGATACCGACGATTATCCGTGCAACGTCGGTTTCCCGTTCGCATTCAAAAGCGGTGAATTAAGCCACTATTACGAAGGCTGGGAAACGCTGAAGTACAACGAAGACGTCGGTGAGTTACACCGCACCGACGCCAACGGCAATCGCATCAAACTGCGCTTCGCCACGCTGCTGGCACGTAAACCGGCTTAACGCGCGGCCAGCAGACAGATCTGCAGGGCGGTTTTGTATGAGGCCTCGAACGACGACAGCGGTAAAAACTCAAACTTCGAGTGGAAGTTATGTGCGCCGGTGAAGAAGTTCGGGGTCAACAGGCCTTTTGCAGACAGCGCTGCGCCGTCAGTTCCACCGCGCATCGGCGTTGGTTTAGGCGTGATGCCGAGTGATTCCATTGCCTCAAACATCAGATCGATAGCACGGCGATCTTCGCCAATCGCATTGCTGATGTTGCTGTAGGTATCTTCGATGTGGTGTTCCACTTTCGCGGTAGGGTGTTGAGCGGCAATTTTGTCGGCAACGTCGGCAATCTGCCGTTTGCGTGCGGCAAAACTGTCGCTACCAAAATCACGAATATTGGCTTTCAATACGGCTTCATTTTGCCCGGCCTGGATACCATTAAACCAGATATACCCTTCACGCCCTTCAGTGCATTCCGGCGTCTGCTGGCGGTCGAAATGGCTGATGTAATCCATCGCCATCAGCAGCGGATTCACCAGCACGCCTTTTGCGGACATAGGATGCGCCGTGACGCCGGTAAAGCGGATTTCCGCTGCTGCCGCGTTGAAGTTCTCAAAAACGATTTCACCCAGCTCGCAGCAATCAATCGTCCACGCAAAATCAACATCAAAGCGAGCCAGGTCAAGCGCCTTCGCCCCGCATAAACCGATCTCTTCGTCAGGGACAAACGCCACCACGATATCGCCGTGCCGGTGCTCAGCGGTCAGGTTTTCCAGCACCGTCATCACCACCGTGACGGCGGCTTTATTATCTGCGCCTAATACGCTGGTGCCGTCGCTGAAAATAATCTCTTCATTGGGATAAGCCTTAATTTCAGGATGGTCATTAATACATAACCAGATCGACTTTTCTTTATTCAGGCAAAGGTCTTCTCCTGCAAATGTTAATATTTGCGGATGAATATCCGGTGATAATCCAACGTCTACCGTATCAATATGGGTAATAAAACCGATGCGCGGCGCACCCGGAACATTGCCTTTTTTGACGGCCGTGACGGTTGCAAATTCGTCGATAACGATGTCGCTTAAACCCAGTGATTTCAGCTCATTAGCCAGTTCGCGCGCCATCTCATGTTGGCCTGGCGTGGAGGGCAGCGTTTTTACTTTTGGATCGCTTTGGCTGGTAATGGACAAATAACGAAAAAAGCGTTGGGTTAATTGACTGGATAGTTGTGAAGCCACAGTGATTCCTTCTTAATTTGTATTATCAGGTGTTTGCATTGTTACTTTAATGGTATTTATGAATTGGCAAAAGAATTAATTAGCCGTCGAATTAAAAAGACAGGAAA